>Ga0209025_1000517_pt1 | contig 73456 bp, 65 predicted proteins | sample AraplaMF_Col_mLB_FD_184256 | JGI IMG/M metagenome (GOLD analysis project Ga0209025, IMG submission 184256) | Arabidopsis root microbial communities from the University of North Carolina, USA - plate scrape MF_Col_mLB (SPAdes) (version 2) | ecosystem: Host-associated > Plants > Roots > Endosphere... | reverse complement strand
CACTTTAATCAAATAATCTATCTTATTTATTTCAATATGCTCCACCAAGACACGTGCAAAAGGTCATAGGGACATGGCACATCGCCATCAAGTTAAAAAATAATTTTACTCATTTTCCATACCCCATTTATATCATGAGGATTGCTTATAAAAATATACAAAAACCCCCAATCATGGACTTTTTAAGTGTCCACGATTGGGGGTACAGTTCAAAGCTAGATTTCATTCAGTTTGTATTTTCTGGTTTACTAATTATAGAAAAACGTGCTAATCACAATCACGAAATAGTTCCAATTAATTTTGAAACAATTCTATCTTATTATAAAAAATCATAGAATTACACAGCTTCCGTATCCCACTTATGATCTTGCTCCACAAACACAATGCCTAATTCATGATGTCCACCTGCATATAGCGCTGTTTGAGCAAGGCGAAGCTCACCTTTTGTATCAAGTACTTCTAACTTACAAAATGCCCCTGTCGTCTTGGACTGCAGCGCATCATAAAACTCCTCTGTACTTTTAGGAATCACGCCGTTTACTTTCGTAATAACCTCTCCTGGTTTCAGATTCAATTCTGCACCGACTGTATTCGGGATCGTGCCTAACACTACTAATCCATCATCGCGCGCTGCAAAATATGCTGGACGCGTTTCATCAGCAATTCGTTCTCTCATTGCAATTGTGAATCGTCCAAGCATTGCCGCTCCCATTGCAACAATCGCTACAACTGGCCACCAATAGCTCACAACACCTAAAATAAGAACAACAGTCGCTAATCCAAATATACGTCTTCCTGTAAATAATAACGCTTCCTTTGGTTCCTCACTTCTAATTGTTCGCATAAAGCCAATTAAAAATGGTACAAGGAATAAGGAATACGTTTGTGAGCCAACAGAAACAACTGGCCACCACGAAACAAATTGTGTAACAGCATCTCCCGGCACGAGAATAAAAATCGGAACAAGCCATAAACGCTTTGATTCATGCAGTCCAATATTTAAACCGCGCTTTCCTTTACGCATTTTTGGCGTTGAGTATCGCACTGCATTTTTCGAAATTAATAACCCTTCTACTACTAGCATCAAGCCAAGTAAAATGGCAAGTGATGCGATTGTACTCTTTTCTCCTTCCCCAAGCTGTAAGAAAGAGATTGGCAGCTTAGAAGACAATATAGCTGCTACAATCGCCGCGCCAAATGTGTAAGCAGCAGATAAATATCTATACTGAGCAGCTAGTCCAAATACGAGTGTCCAAATTAAAATCATCCATATACTCGCCTCTGATAATACCAACCCTGCTCCAATTGTAATGGCAGATACAAGCAGTCCGTATCCAACTCCTGCAAACCAAGATGTTCGCAGTTCAAACCAAATATCATATACTTTAAAGGAAAAATCTTTTCTCTCTCGTAATACGCGTAAATATCCAACAAACACACTGCTTATTAAAAATACATAAACAGCAGGGTGTAAGAAAAAACGCCCAACTGCTCGCATTATTTCAAAAAACCACGCCTCCACGAACTGTTTCACCACCATTTATCATTTCTTTTTATCTTATCACAACTAATCAAACGTTTGTTTAACACGCACAAAAAAATACAGGCAATAACATGCCTGCATTTCTTCTTATTTCGCCATTAATTTTAATGCTGCCTGTAATTGCAGATCATTTTCACCAGAGCGAATCTTTTCAATGATTTTATTTTGTAGCGCTTCAGCTGTCTTTTTATCAAGCTGACCTGTCGCTTCCATTTCATTTGCATTTTGGAAGGCTTTTAGCGCTGATTCCGTTTCCTTACTGAAATAACCATCCTCACGTCCAGGTACATATCCTAAGCTCTTCAACATCTCTTGTGCATGTTTCACTTGGACATCATTTGAGTTATACGAAAGTGTTTTCTCAATTTGAATTGGCGTTGCATGATAATAATCTGGCTGTTTCACTTCCACTGTTGGGGAAATTCCTTTTTTATGAATCCAATTGCCGTCTGGTGTAAGCCATTTAAACATTGTCAATTTAATATTGCTACCATCTTTAAATGGAACAGCTTGCTGAACAGTGCCTTTTCCAAATGTTTTTTCACCAACTAAATCATATCCTTCGCCTTCTTGTAATGCACCTGCTAAAATTTCTGAAGCCGATGCGCTTCCTTTATCAATTAATACTGAAATCGGGTATGGCTTTCTCTCTTTTAATGAAGTTGAGAATTTCTTTTTCTCACCATCTCGTTGTTCAACTTGCATCATTGGCTTTTTGTCTGTCATGATTAATCCTAAAATATCTTGTACACTATTTAAGTAACCTCCAGGATTGCCACGCACATCAATGATAAGGCCTTTTATCTCTTTCTTTTCAAGCTCTTTTAATTGATCTTTAAATTCTTTTGCTGTATTTTCAGAGAAAGATGTAATTTGGATATAACCAATATTTTTCCCCTTCTCTTCTTTTACAGAACTAAACACAGTGAAAATTGGGATTTTTTCACGTTTAATTTTAAATTCTAATGGATCTGCCACTCCTGGACGTTTTATCTCAAGTGTAACGTCCGTTCCTTTCTTACCACGAATTTTCAAGACTGCTTCTTCACGTGATAAATCTTTTACACTGTTTCCATCTACCGATAAAATTTGATCGTTCGGTTTAATGCCTGCTTTTTCTGCTGGTGAACCTTTAATTGGAGATACAATAATAAGCTTGCCCTCCGTTTTGTTCACCTCAGCACCAATACCTTCGAGCTCAGGATCAAGTGATTGCTCAAATTGCTTCGCCGTTTCTTTATCCATATACGTGGAATAAGGGTCCTTCAGCGTAGACAACATTCCTTGTATTGCACCCTCAACTAATTTTTCATCCTTCACGTCTTCCACATAACGTGAATCAATCAGTGCATACGCCTCATTAATTTTTGCCAAATTCCCTTGCTTTGTGCTAGCACTATCGTTTGTTATTGTTTGCGCCACATATGCTGGATTAACCCCAAACATATACATACCCGCAAACATTCCGCCAGCACCAATTAAAAATGCAACAACCATTCCAATAATCGCAACTCTACGTTTCAATGCGGAATTCCCCTTTCCAAAGCACACAGGTGGTGTAGCAAAAGGCATCACACATTGTGTGATGCCTTTACCTATTTCTACTATATGATAAGCTTGTACGAATTATGTTTGCAACTTTTTACACTTTTAAGAAGCGACGAATTGACATTACACTTCCCCACATACCGATTAATGCACCGATTAACACTAATAAACCGGAAAGTTGGAATACAAACGGACTATATGGAAGCAGCTCGAAAATTGTGCCGCCCAGCTTCTCGTTAAACACGCCTTGCAGCGAGTTATAAATAGATAAAATCACGACAATTGGAAGGATTGAACCTAGTACCCCTAAGAATAAACCTTCTAATAAGAACGGCCAACGGATAAACCAGTTTGTCGCACCTACAAGTTTCATAATTTCAATCTCTGTGCTTCGTGCATAAATTGTAATTTTGATTGTATTAGAGATTAAGAACATTGCTGTGAATAGCAGACCAGCAATTAACAGAATCCCAATATTACGACCTGTTTTTACAGTATCAAATAATTTTTCAACTTGGCCTTTACCATATTGAACTGTACTTACAAACTGCATTTTTTCAATTTTTTTCGCGATTGTAGCTGTATCTGTTGGTTCTTTCGCTTTTACAACAAATACGTTTTTAAGTGGATTATCTTGCTCAAATAGTTCAAACGTTTTTCCACTGTCACCTAAGCTTTTAATCAAACGTTTTAATTCTTCTTCTTTAGAAGAATATTTAACAGAATCTACTTTTGCAATTTTATTAATATCTTCTTCCAATTTCTTTTGATCAGCTTCTTTTGCTGCTGGATCAATGTGTACACGAATCTCTACATCTTGCTCCACTTTCGTTGCAAAGTGGTTCATATTCATAATCGCTGTTAAAAAGACACCTACAAGTAATAGTGTAACTGTTACTGCACTTACAGAAGCAAACGTCATCCATCCGTTACGGGATAGATTTTTTACACCTTCTCGCAAATGTCGACTAAGGGTTTTATTCTTCATATCCGTATCCTCCCTCAATCTCATCTCGAACAATTTTTCCGCCTTCAATCGCAATTACGCGATGACGAATTGTATTTACGATATCTGCGTTATGCGTTGCCATAACAATTGTTGTACCGCGCTCATTAATGCGTTTAAAGATACTCATAATATCAAGCGCTGTATCAATATCTAAGTTTCCTGTCGGTTCATCGGCAATTACAACTTTTGGCTTATTTACAATTGCTCTTGCAATCGCCACACGCTGTTGTTCTCCACCAGAAAGCTCATTTGGAAGTGCATCCGCACGATCTTCAAGACCTACAAGACCCAATACTTCGGTAACACGCTCACGAATTGCTTCAGGTTCTTCTTCAATTACTTCTAAAGCAAACGCTACATTCTCATATACCGTTAATTTAGGTAGCAATTTAAAGTCTTGGAAAATTACGCCTAGCTGACGACGAAAATACGGTACATCTCGCTCTGCTAACGATTCAATTACAAGGCCATTCACATTGATAGATCCTGTTGTTGGTTTTTCTTCACGATACATCATCTTAATAAATGTAGATTTCCCGGCTCCACTCGGTCCAACTACGTATACAAATTCACCCTGCTTAATGTTAACTGTGAGTCCATTGATGGCTTTCATACCATTTGGATACTCCTTATAAACACTCGTCATTTTTATCATTATTTATCACCCAATACTTAATGATTTTTTTTCGACATACTTTTTCTGTCTATCTGAACATGAAAGCAACAGCTTTCACCCTTACTCACATTCTGTTGTACTACAAATCTTATAGAAGTATTTCTGTTGTTTCAAAATAACAGCGATAGCATTTACAGTCTATCACTGCTGCTTATGTACATGTTTCAGCAAAATTCTACAAACTACATTGTAACATCATTCAGTTTCCAATTCGGATACATTTTTGTTACAGTTGTGTTACATCACAAAAGAAATACGAAAAAGGCCATTATCTTGGCCTCTTCCGCTTTTCTTTTGTTTAGCTCTAGCAGCTAGAATAGTCGGCAACCTCACTTCTTCCTATTCTGAACAAACCGCCTGCGCTTTTTTATTTATGTTCTGCTAACCATTCTGATACTTTTTTTGCATCTTCACCTTGAATAAGTCCCGGTGACATTGCCCCGCGCCCTTTTTGGATAATATTTTCAATCTCCGCCGCGTCGTATTTACCGCCTACTTTTCGTAAATCGGGCCCAGTTGCACCAGATAAATCGTTAGCATGACACCCTGCACAACTTTTTTTGAAAATTTGCTCTGCACTATCTGTACTTGCAGATTGATTAGAAGACTTATTTTCCTCTTTCTTTCCGCATGCCCCCACAGTAAGAGCTAATGATGTTCCTAATGCAATAGCCAACAATTTCTTTTTCATGTATATCGCTCCCCATTGTTGATATCCTTCTTATTACTGATATAGCCATACTTTCATATAGCTCTCACTTGCCATTATAATAATTATCCCTTTATAGAAAAACCATCCTTCATAGGATATTTTTTACAAATCGATTAAGAACCCTATTCATATAAAGCTTTCACCAATTGTTTCAATTCTGTGAACAAATGTAAATTACTATAAAGATACTGTTTTTACAAAGCAGAAAAGAAAAAATCCTATCTATTTTCCTTATCATGTATAGCTCGATTCTTATATTTTCTACTTTTTACAAAACAATATACGGCCTTGTATTATAAAATTAAGCCCATTAAAAAGAGAAGTTGTCACTCAACTTCTCTTCCTCCTTCTCTTATCAATACAGACAAGATATACCTCTTTATACCCTCTATTCCCTCACCGATAGGCCAACATTCCGTTGGCTTTTTTCTTAAGAAATACGAGAGCGTAAATACGCATCAATAAATGGATCAATTTCTCCATCCATAACCGCTTGTACATTACCAACTTCCGTATTTGTACGATGGTCTTTCACTAGAGAGTATGGGTGGAATACGTAAGAACGAATTTGACTACCCCAACCAATATCTTTTTGTTCACCACGGATTTCATTCAACTCTGCTTGCTGCTCTTCTAATTTCTTTTGATATAATTTTGCCTTTAACATTTTCATCGCATGTTCACGGTTTTTAATTTGTGAACGCTCTGATTGACATGTTACAACCGTATTCGTTGGAGTATGTGTAATACGAACTGCAGAATCTGTCGTATTAACGTGCTGTCCACCCGCACCACTTGCACGGTACGTATCTATTTTTAAATCTTCCGTACGCACTTCAATCTCAATATCATCATTAAATTCAGGTACAACTTCACAAGATACGAACGATGTATGACGACGACCTGAAGAATCGAACGGTGAAATCCGCACAAGACGATGTACACCTTTCTCCGCTTTCAAATAGCCATATGCATTATGACCTTTAATTAATAATGTTACGCTTTTAATTCCCGCTTCATCCCCTGGTAAATAATCAACTGTATCTACTTTAAATCCGCGCTTTTCAGCCCAGCGTGTATACATACGTAATAGCATAGAACCCCAGTCTTGTGATTCTGTTCCACCAGCACCTGGATGTAGCTCTAAAATTGCATTATTTTTATCATAAGGATCGCTTAGTAATAGCTGAAGCTCGTACTCATTCATTTCTTGAACTAAAGATTTCACTTCAGATTCTAATTCTTCATGTAAATCCTTATCATATTCTTCTTTTAAAAGTTCATGTGTCACTTCTAAATTTTCAAATGTTTCATCTAACTGACGAAACTTCCCAACCATTTCTTTTAACGCATTCGCTTCATTAATTACTACTTGTGCACCTTGTTGGTCATCCCAAAAGCCTGCACCCATCATTGTTTCTTCTAATTCTGCAATGCGATTTTCTTTTGCAGGAAGGTCAAAGAGACCCCCTAAAAGCCGCTAATCTCTTAGCCATTTTCTCTAATTCTTGCCTAATTTCTACTAGTTCCATGCTCTTCACCTCTATGTAATTGCTTTCGCTTTTATATAAAACAAGGGAAACTCCCTCCGCTTGTACAGAGAGAGTTTGTCCCTTTTTATTATATGGATATTCTTAAAACTTTTCCATTTGGAAAATAAAATTTCATGGAAGATCGATTTTAAACGAGCCGACTTCGCTTTTCTTTATTTCCCAATTCCACAGCAGTTTTTATATTTTTTGCCGCTACCACATTTGCATAGATCGTTACGTCCGACTTGGTCACCTTTTACAACCGGTTTCTTTTTCACTTCTTCACCGTCATCTTTTGGGTGAATCGCTTCGCCTTGTGCTACTTCTTGGCGCTCTAAATTTTGTTCGATTTCTGCTTTTATGATGTAACGAGAAATTTCTTCCTCAATGGAAGCAATCATTGATTCAAACATTGCGAACCCTTCCATTTGGTATTCACGAAGTGGGTCAATTTGACCGTAAGCACGTAAATGAATACCTTCACGAAGATGATCCATCGCATCGATATGATCCATCCATTTCGTATCTACAACGCGGAATACAACAACCTTTTCAAATTCACGCATTTGTTCTTCTGGTAGAAGTTTTTCTTTTTCATCATAACGCGCAATTAACTTCGTAATGATCGGTTCACTCATTTCCTCTGGCGCAAGACGACGTAATTCTTCTTCTTTAATATCACCTTCCTCAAGAAGGTTTGTATTTAAGTAGTCAATCAGACCTTTAATGTTCCAATCCTCTTCAATTTCATCTTGCGTATGAAGGGCGATAGCACGTTCTACAGTAGATTTCATCATACCTTCGATAATGCCTCTTAAGTTTTCAGATTCCATTACTTCTTGACGTTGTTTATAAATAACTTCACGTTGTTGGCGAAGTACATCGTCATATTGCAGCAGTTGTTTACGTGCATCGTAGTTGTTTCCTTCTACGCGTTTTTGCGCAGATTCTACCGCACGAGATACCATTTTACTTTCAATTGGCTGTGAATCATCCATACCAAGACGATCCATCATTGCTTTCATATTATCAGAACCAAAGCGGCGCATTAGTTCATCTTCCATTGATAAGTAGAACTGCGTCACACCAGGGTCCCCTTGACGACCAGCACGACCACGTAACTGATTGTCAATACGACGGCTTTCATGACGTTCTGTACCGATAACCGCTAGGCCACCAGCTTCTTTTACACCTTCGCCTAACTTAATGTCTGTACCACGGCCAGCCATGTTTGTCGCAATCGTTACAGAACCTTTAAATCCTGCTTCTGTAATAATATCAGCTTCACGCGCATGATTTTTCGCATTCAAGACATTATGACGTACACCTTTACGTGTTAACATATTTGAAATAAGTTCAGATGTTTCAATTGCAACTGTACCAACAAGAACTGGTTGACCTTGTTTATGGCGTTTTACAATATCCTCAACAACTGCATTGAACTTACCTTCCATCGTTTTAAAAATTAAATCCGCACGGTCATCACGAACAATCGGTCTGTTTGTTGGGATTACGATAACATTCATATTATAAATGTTACGGAATTCCTCTTCTTCCGTTTTCGCTGTACCAGTCATACCTGATAGCTTTTCGTACATACGGAAGTAGTTTTGGAACGTAATTGTCGCTAACGTCATACTTTCATTTTGAATGTCAACGCCTTCTTTTGCTTCAATCGCTTGGTGCAAGCCCTCACTATAGCGACGACCTTTCATAAGACGACCAGTGAATTGGTCAACAATTACAATTTCACCTTCTTGTACAACATAATCTGTATCGCGGTGCATAACAACGTGTGCACGAAGCGCTTGATTAATATGATGAAGAAGTGCAACATGTTTTAAATCGAATAAGTTTTCAATATGGAAAGATTTCTCTGCCCTCGTAATCCCGTCTTCTGTCAACATGACATTTTTCGTTTTCACGTCAAAGGAGTAATCTTTTTCGTTTTCTAACGTACGAATAAAGGCATTTGCAAAAATATATAGTTCTGTTGATTTTTGTGCTTGTCCAGAAATGATAAGAGGCGTACGCGCTTCATCCACTAAGATGGAATCGACCTCATCAATAATTGCGAAATGAAGCGGACGCTGAACACACTGTTCTTTATACAGCACCATATTATCGCGTAAATAGTCAAAACCAAGCTCGTTATTTGTACTATATGTGATATCAGCAGCGTAAGCAGCTTGCTTTTCCTCACGTGACATACTATTTAAGTTAATTCCTACTGTTAAACCTAGGAACTCATGAAGTTGTCCCATTTCATTCGCGTCACGCTGTGCTAAGTATTCATTGACTGTAACAACATGAACACCTTTACCTGTTAAAGCATTCAGATAAACTGGTAAAGTAGAAGTTAATGTTTTACCTTCCCCTGTTTTCATCTCAGAAATATTTCCTTCATGTAAGGCAATACCACCCATTAATTGGACAGGATAAGGGCGCATACCAAGAACACGTGTCGCCGCTTCACGAACAACCGCAAACGCTTCTGGTAATAAATCGTCTACTGTCTCACCTTTCGTAAGGCGTTCTTTAAATTCAATTGTTTTCCCTTTTAACTGCTCATCCGTTAATGGTTTAATAGATGATTCTAAACCTTCTATTTGATCCACAATTTTCTGCATACGTTTAATTTGGCGCTGGTTTACATCAAACACCTTTTTTAAAATACCGATCATAGGAAATACGCTCCTCTTTTATTAAAATAAAACTTCCGATCGTGCTCTATATTTCTGCTCACGAATCAGTCGTTATAAAGATCTAATTTATTCACTGCCAATTTCTCTCCTAATAAAAAAACAAATGTATAAACCTAATGATAATTGTAACACTTGTTTTATAACTATGACAACAACTGGCCAAGCGCATGGCCTAAATTAGCTGAAACTTTGATCAATAAAGGGGGTTATAGAACGTTTCGATTCCTAGGATAGCTCTTTCCCACAATAACAGAGTAAAGAATGAAAGACTTTCGTATCAAATAAAAAAAACGTAGCCTTTTACAGCTACGTTTTCTATTTATTATTTTGTTTCAATTACTCCATATTTTCCATCTTTACGGCCATATACAACATTTGTTTCATTTGTATCGGCATTTGTGAAGACGAAGAAGTTATGCCCTAACATATCCATTTGTAAAATAGCTTCTTCTACGTCCATTGGTTTTAAATCAAATCGTTTTGTACGTACAAGTTCTAATTCATCCTCTTGCACTTCTTCTTGAGTAGCCGCTGGCTCTGTAAGAATAAATGCAGATTTAACAGAACCTTTTTCACGTAATTTACGATTTACTTTTGTTTTATGTTTACGAATTTGTCGCTCAATTTTATCAACTACTAAATCAATTGCAGCGTACATATCGCTATGAGTTTCTTCAGCTCGAAGTAATAAATCTGTGAATGGGATTGTTACCTCGACACGTTGTTTCTCAGAGTATACTTTTAAATTAACTCTAATCTCTGGGAATGCATCAAAATAACGTTCTAATTTGCTAAGTTTTTTCTCTACATATTCCTTTAATGCTGGAGTTACTTCAATATTTTCACCACGAATGTTGAATTTCATAGATGAATTCCTCCTTTCAAGCCTATGTATATAATTTCGACACCGGCTTAAAAACTCCTTCTAACTTTTTAAAAAAGTTAGCGAAATTGCAATTTATTATCGTTTTTTGTTGAAAAGAAAAGATGCATCGTTTCTATTTACATTTTACCCTATTTGCATCGTAAATAACGAATATAAGTATGGACAATTCGTTACAGAAAAGAAACAACTTTTTGACAACTTTTGTAGCCCCCTGCCACGCAACAAAAAAAACAGAAAGAGACTCTATAGGTGAAAGCCTCCTTCTGTTCTTCATAGCCGCAATTTATATGTTGAAAGTCCAAATTCACTCTATATAAACCGTTTCCACAACCGCAGCTCTATGTTTCTCACAAAACTCTTCGTTCAACATTATAATTTCACAACATTCGCTGCCTGTGGTCCACGCGCACCATCTACAATATCAAATTCTACTTTTTGCCCCTCTTCTAACGATTTATACCCATCTTGTTGAATTGCAGAAAAATGAACAAAAACATCATCACCTTCTTCACGCTCAATAAATCCAAATCCTTTTTCTGCATTAAACCATTTTACTCTTCCTTGCATGTTCGTTCCATTCCCTTCACTCTAAAAATAAGGGCGTTTGCCCCACAATTTGACTATAACGACTGACAAGATATCAAGTCAAAGAAGTCTTGTCGTCTTTTTATTGTATCTTTCGACACTCTCATCTTACCCACGACAAAGAGTAAGACTGGAAACAGTTTGGGCACCCGCCTCATACAAACACTCTGCAACTTGTCTAATCGTAATCCCTGTCGTATATACATCATCGATGAGCAAAAGATGCTGTCCAGTGAATCTTTCTTCTTTTCGAAAGTAAAAAGGATTGGTTCCCCTAAGTCTCTCAATACGTCTTTTTTTACTTTGCTTTTCCGTATTTTTTCTACTTAAAGATGTTTGTAGAACGAGAAGTGGCAAACAAGATGCCAACAATTCTGCTTGATTAAAACCGCGCTCATATTCCCTCTCCTTGCTAAGCGGAATGGGAATAATCGCATGACAATTTGAAAAGTATTTGCGAAATGCAGCTACAAATTTCGCATGAAAAATTTGTACAAGTTCAGCATCCCCGCGAAATTTAAACCGAGCTAATACTTCCTTCATCCAATCATTATAGACATATACAGATCGATTTTTTATAGGTGAAAACCTGTTTTCTTCCTTCCACCTTACACAATCTCTGCAACAGTTACCCTCTCTATACTCCAGCGCCAGAAACTCAAAAGGTCTGCCGCAGTCATCACAAATTTCTCCTATAATATAGGAAAGTTTTCGTTCACATCTCTCACACATACATCTTCTATCAGACTGAATAAAAAAAGAATACCAGCCCATACTCTCAGAAATAGAATCATCACAAAGTAGACAATGCATTAATCAATCAACCCTTCTCGCTTTGCTCTTTTATTCATAGATTGAATATGCCTTCTCGCTCGTATCATTGCTTCTGTTTTACCATAATGAAAATAAAAGATATCACCATCTGGCCTACGATGACTTCTACCGGCCCTACCAGCAATTTGTACAAGTGCACTTTCCGAGAAAATAGGTTCTTCCGCTCCTAACACCGCTACTTGCAAATTCTCTATCGTCACGCCGCGCTCCAAAATCGTTGTCGTTACTAATAGTGGGATATTTCTTTTTCGAAACGCTGTCACCTTTTCTTTTCGATTTGGATCCTCCGCATGAACGCCTTCAATTCGATTATCTAGTGTTTTTAACAATATACTTACTTCATCAATATAACGTACGTGGGGAACAAATAGAAAAATAGGAGATTGCTTGAGGAGGTGATACTTTAACCATTCAAAAACAACAAATGGGATTTCTTTTCGATTTAGTGCCTTTTTCCAATTGCCACACCACCTGAATCTTGGGACTGGCAAAGGATGCCGATGATAACGTCCTGGAATAATCACACCTTTTTGTTTCCCACTCCATAACTTACGTTTCCATGTTTCTGACGGGGTCGCCGTTAAATAAATTTTTGCTGCCCTATCTTTACTTGCTCGCTCCACCGCATAATGAAGCATCTTGTCCACTGCATATGGAAAGGCATCAATTTCATCGACAATCATAACATCGAAGGCCTTGTAATACCGAAGTAACTGATGTGTTGTAGAAACGAGAAGTCTCGCTTCCTTTTCACGATCCAAACTACCACCATATAGTGCAGCAATCGGTACATCTGGAAAAACAGTTTGTAAACGAGGAGCCAGCTCTAACACAACATCGGTCCGCGGCGTTGCAATACAAACCCGCTCTCCTTTTTGGAGTGCCTCTTCTATACCATAAAAAAGCATCTCCGTCTTACCAGCTCCGCATACTGCCCATATAAAAAAAGATTCTTTTTGGCGTACTGCTTCTGTTACTCCGTTAGCTGCTCTTTCCTGTCCAGGTGATAATTGCCCCTCCCATCGTAAAGAATTCGACAAAACTTCCCATTCTACATCCCGTATACCTCTAACGAGCACTGTACACTCTCCCACTCGTCCCATCGTAATGCACTTTCGGCAATACGTGCACATTTGATTGCATCGCTTACATAAAAACGAAGCGAATAACCGCCCTTCCATATTTCCACAGCGCTGGCATACATAGCGTAAAGATTTCTTTATGACACCTCTTTCCAAAGAAATATCCCCTTGTCTTTCCAAATGATCTAATTCATCCTTTGAAAATGAAAGTTCTTCTAACAGCACTTGTCTTCCTGCTAGCATAGTAAAGCACCCCTGGCTTTACTATAACCCTTTCTCTTTCTCTCGTAAAAACTCAAAAAAGCCGATAACCTACTTTTAAAATAGTAAGCTATCGACTTTATACACATGTTTTATATGATTCAAAATCCTAGAATCTACCGTAACCTAAGAAATGTTTTTGATTATAGCTGCTGTTAATATCACCGTATGCAATACCTTTATCACTAGCATGAATCATTTGGCCATTACCAACGTAAATACCGATATGAGAAGGGCCTGCTTTATAAGTACCTTGGAAGAATACTAAATCTCCAGGTTGTGGGCTACTTACTTTAGAAACTGAGTTCCAATAACCCGCAACATCTTGACGACCTACACCAAAAATATAAGAAATGAAACCACTGCAATCAAAACCACCATTTGATGGAGATGCACTTCCCCATACATATGGAAGACCAAGGTATTGTTGTGCTTTACCAATTACGCCACCTTTATTTGGTGCTGGTGCTGGTTGAGGTGTTGGCGCTGGCTTTGGAGCTGGTTTAGTTTCTTCTTTTTTAGCTTGTCCACCATTATTTGCTGGTGCTGGTGCAGCTTGTTGCGGAGCTGCTTCTTGTGCTGGTGCTTGTGCTGGCGCTGGTTGCTGAGCTTTCTCTGCTTGTTGCTTTGCAGCCTCTTCTTGTGCTGCCTTCTCTTTTGCTTCTTCTTCAGCCATGCGTTGTAATTGTAGCGCTTGTTTTTCAAGATCTTTTAATTGATCTTCTGTGCTTGTCATATTGTTTACAACCGTATCCATTTTACCGCTTAAGTCGTTTACTGCTTCTTGTTTTTTCGCTTTTTCAGTATCAAGATCTTTCTTTACAACTTCAATCTTTGCTTGTGCTTCTTTTAATTCTTTTTGTTTTTCTTTTACCGTTTCAACATCTTTTTTCACAGTTGCTTGCTCTTCTTGTTGCGTTTTCATGATATCTTCATCAGATTCAAGAATTCTAGAAACAGAAGTTAAACGATCTACTAGATCAGCAATGTTTTTAGAGTTTACAACAACCTCTGTTACAACGTTCGTGTTCGGTTGCTCTTGAAGTGCTACTAAACGTTTTCTTAACAAATCTTCACGCTTTGCAATTTTCGTTTGTAATTCTGCAATGTTTTTATTCTTCTTCTCAATTAATGCTTGTGTTTCTTCAACTTTTTTCATTGTTTCGTCAAGTTTCGCTGCATTTTCTTGAACAGACTTATCTAAACCTTCAACCGTTTTATTTAAGTCATTCATTTGTTTTTGAAGCTCATCACGTTCTTGTTGTTGTTTATGTAAAGTATCATTTTGTGCGTTAATTTGTGTTTTTACGTCCTCAATCTTTTCTGCGAATACATTTGGTGTTACTACTGAAAACATCATAAATCCTGCAGCCAATGCGCAAGATGCAATTTTTAATTTTTTCATTTTGTTTTTACACCGCTTTCTTTTTTTCTTTTCCGACATATAATCTATTAAAATTTATACCATATTTCGTAAGATTTTTTCTCAATGTTACGCTTTTGTAAAATAAATGTAATATTGCGCTTGTGATTTCCTGACATTTTCCTTCTAATCCTGTATTTTCTTGTAGAATTTTAAGAAAATGACACTGTTTTTTTATACAATTGTCATACATTTGTTATAAAAAAATCACAAGGAAAACTCCTTGTGATTTTTTCTCCCTATCCATGGATTACTTTATTATTTCACCCATTTTTCAGCCCAGTTTTGGACTTCATTCATAACACTTTCTAATGCTTTTCCTTTGTCTGTTAAACCATATTCGATTCTAACAGGTACCTCTGGATAAACATTCCGAACAACTACCCCTTCACTCTCCAATTCCTTTAAACGTTCTGACAGCATACGATCACTCATATTTGGGATAATATCCGCGATTTCTCTAAATCGTTTCGGTTCTTCTAACAGAGATTTAATAATTAAACCCGTCCACTTTTTACTAAGCAGTGTAAAAGCCGACTCAAACTTTGGACATAAACAAGAATTATGCTCCATATGTTTCACCTCTCCTTTATTATAAAATAGTTTCTTATAAAAAGTAAGCAATAAAACTTTCCTCATTTTAGGTTATGTATCATTTTATCACTTCCAAATATTAACTTGTCAATTCAATGTGGATATCCGTAAAAAAACTCTCTACAAAAAGAGAGCTTTTACATTACTATTATTTTGTATACCAACCTAGACCTAGTGCTCCCTCTCCTAAATGCGTTCCAATTACAGCACCAAAATAACTGATGCGAATTGTAACATGAGGGTATTTTTCCGCTAATTCTTGCTGCCATTCTTTCGCTTCCTCTTCACGATTTGCATGAATGATAACAGCTTCCATTGGCATACCTTTACTCGCTTGCTCATCAAAGATTTCAACAATACGCTTTAGCGCCTTTTTGCGCGTGCGAATTTTTTCAAACGGAATGATAACTTTATCTCTAAAGTATAAAACCGGCTTTACTTGTAATAAGCTACCGATAAATGCTTGTGCACTATTTAAGCGACCACCACGCTGCAAATGATGCAAGTCATCCACAACAAAATAAGCATCTATAGTTTGTTTCATTTCATCAAATCTAGCTAAAATTTCTGCTGGCATCTTTCCTTCGCTTGCCATTTTTGCACCTTCACGCACATAAAACCCTTGTACTTCACAACTAATTTCAGAATCATACGTATATACGTCTATTCCCTCGACCATTTGCCCAGCTGTCGTTGCTGTTTGATATGTGCCACTAATCCCGCTTGAAAGATGGATACTAATAACCGCATCGTATTCTTTTGATAATTCTTCAAATAGCTCCACAAATTTTCCAATTGCTGGTTGAGAAGTTTTTGGAAGTTCTTCATGTTCACGTACTTTTACATAAAAATCATCCGCTGTAATTTCTGCTTCTTCTTGGGAAGAATTCGCCCCAAAAATTACATCTAATGGGATCATATGTATATTGAGTTCTTCACGAATATGCTTCGGTATATATGCTGTACTATCCGTAACAATAGCTGTTCTCATTTTCGTACCTGCCTTATAAAAAAGTTTTTATTTCCTAATTTTACACGAAAATTGGAAAAGGTGCATTAGTGTATGAAAAATGCTGATTTAAGATTATAATCAACACTAGGGAAATTTACAACAAAAACATTAAATTTATAATAGAATTTGCCACCTTGCTATAAAAAATGTTTGAATCTGAAAACTCCCCATTTTACAATAAAGAGTACTAGTAATTTTGAAAGGTAGGAGCGTATACTATTGCTATTACAATATTTAACAATCAAGGGATACGGTGAACACGAAATTGTCATTCAAAAATCACGTTTCATTTGCTATATAAGCCGAGCGAAAACAGAAAAAGAAGCACAGGAATTTATTCAAAAAATAAAAAAACAACACTGGAACGCGACGCATAACTGTTCAGCCTATTTAATCGGGGAACAAGATCAAATTCAAAAGGCAAATGACGATGGTGAACCAAGCGGTACAGCTGGTGTGCCTATGCTAGAAGTATTGAAAAAACGTGGACTGAAAGATACTGTCGTTGTCGTCACACGATATTTTGGTGGCATTAAACTTGGTGCTGGTGGTTTAATTCGTGCATATGGAAAATGTACAAGTGAAGGACTTAACCATGTAGGTGTTGTTGAACGAAAATTAATGCGGGTTATGAAGACAGAAGTTGAATATACACTACTTGGGAAAATTGAAAATGAATTACGCCACTCGAAATATGTGATTAAAGAGATACATTACCTAGAAAATGTGACATTTGACACTTATGTGGAAGAAGATCAAAAACAAACTTTCACAAATTGGATGATTGAATTAACAAATGGGCAATGTACAATACAAGAGGATGACATGCTCTATTTAGAGCATGACGTTGTTCAACAATAACATATTGATTAAAGGGAGATTATGTATGGAAGAGCGTTATCATCATCTCCAGAAGAGAAGAATTAAAAAAAAGCGCAGACGTAGATTTTTCATCTATCTCATTATTATAGGCCTAATTAGTAGTGTAGGACTTTATGTATTTAATTCTTATTCGTCACTTATGGAGATGTATAGTGGTTTTACTCGCGATAAATCAAAATTACGTGCGGTAAATGTAGAAATTACAAAAGAACCTTTCAGCGTCCTGATTATGGGAATTGAAGATTATGCAACAGATGGACAAAATGGACGAACAGATTCTCTTATGTTCGCAACAATTAATCCAAAAACACAAAATGTTTCAATTATGAGTATTCCACGTGACTCACGTGTTACAATTGCTGGAAAAAATAAAAAAGATAAAATTAACGCCGCACATGCTTATGGTGGAGAAAAAATGGCATTAGAAACCGTAGAAGGTTTTTTAGGCGTGCCTGTTGACCATTATGTTAAAATTGATTTCAAAGGCTTTAAAGGAATTGTTGATGCTGTTGGCGGTATTACAGTCGATGTTCCGTTCGATTTCGAGGAACGATCTGATATAGATTACTACAAGCTAATTCAATTTAAACAAGGAAAACAAGAATTAAATGGTGAAGAAGCGCTCGCTTATGTCCGAATGCGGAAACAAGATCCGAACGGAGACCACGGCCGTGCTGATAGACAACGACAAGTACTTGCTGCGGTTGCTAGTAAGCTAAATTCCACTTCCACCGTCTTTAAGATTAAAGAATTAGCAGAGGTTGTTGGAAAATATATAAAAACTGATATACCTGTATCTGACGGCCTTGCCCTATACACTAAGTTATCTGGATTCGATCCTTCTAACATACAGACGATTCAATTAAAAGGTGAAGATAAAAAACTAAACGATATTTATTACTTTATTCCAGATGAAGTAGGCTTACAAGATGTTCGTAATACAATTTTAGCAAACTTGGGTAAAGAAAAAATAAACACGAATTCAACAACCAATAATGATTCTGGTTCTAGTTCTAGTTCTAATTCTGGTTCTAATACAAATTCATCAAATTCCTCTACTAAGACGAAAACAGAGGAACCTCCATCTACGAATGCGAATGCGGAATGGTTAATGCGCAATCATCAGTAGAGCATAAAAAAAGAGACTTTTCCTATACTAATAAAAATAGGAAAAGTCTCTTTTTACTTACTTTTGATTAAAGTATTGTAAAATCGCTTCTACAATACGCTCTGAAGCAAGGCCATCACCGTAAGGATTAGACGCTTGTGCCATTTTATTATGTGCTTCTTCGTTAGATAACAAGTCATCCGCAAGCGTGAAAATCGTCTCTTCATCTGTACCCGCTAATTTTAATGTACCTGCTTCAATGCCTTCTGGACGTTCTGTCGTATCACGAAGAACAAGAACCGGCACCCCAAGGGAAGGCGCTTCCTCTTGCACACCACCAGAGTCTGTTAATATTAAGTATGAACGTGCTGCAACGTTATGGAAATCAATTACATCTAGTGGTTCAATTAAGTGAATACGATTATGATCTCCCAAAATATCATTCGCTGTTTCACGCACAACAGGGTTCATATGTACTGGATATACAACTTGTACATCTTCATACTTGTCAACAAGGCGTTTAATTGCACGGAACATATTACGCATTGGTTCCCCTAAATTTTCACGACGATGCGCCGTCATAAGTACAAGTCGGTCATTTCCAAGCTTCTCAAGTACTGGATGACTATATTCTTCTTTTACTGTCGTTTTTAGCGCATCAATTGCTGTATTTCCTGTTACGAAAATACGTGCTTCATCTTTATTCTCTTGTTGCAAGTTCGTTGCTGATTTTGCTGTAGGAGAGAAATGAAGATCTGCCATTACACCTGTTAATTGACGGTTCATTTCTTCCGGGTATGGAGAATATTTATCCCATGTGCGAAGTCCAGCTTCAACATGACCGATTGGAATTTGATTATAGAAAGCAGCAAGACTTGCAATAAAAGTAGTTGTTGTATCACCATGTACAAGAACGATATGCGGCTTTGCTTCCTTCATTACTTTATCTAGACCCTCTAAACCACGTGTTGTAATATCAATTAATGTTTGACGGTCTTTCATGATATTTAAATCAAAATCTGGTTTAATACCGAAAATATCCAATACTTGATCTAGCATTTGGCGATGTTGCGCTGTCACTGTCACAATTGATTCAATTTGCTCAGGATGTTTTTGCAATTCTAATACAAGAGGTGCCATTTTAATCGCTTCCGGACGTGTTCCAAAAATTGTCATCACTTTTAAACGTTTAGTCATTTCACTGCCTCTTTTCTTTCACTAATTACAATCTACGAAAAGCTAACATAAAATCTCTCCTTTTGAGTGGGAGAGCGCGTCCAGCTATGCATAGAAACGGTCAAATCTTCTTTTAGCTCCACGCCAAGTAAAACAAAAGGAGAAAACGAGCGAAGATCTCCTTTTATTTTCATAGCCGCTATTTAGATACAGCTTCTCAACATGGATTTATATAGTATTGTTACACCCACCATTATATAGGAGAGTATACAAGGACAAAAGAGAACCTTCTTAATAGACCGTAGAAACTTTCCTATTACAAATACTTTTTCTGCCAACAGAATAGTAATCCATTCTATGCTTTTCAACATCTTTCCCAGTATAACAATTTCTACCATCAAATAAAATAGGTTCACGCATAAGCTTCACATACTTCTCTAATGGATACGTTCGTATGCATTCCCATTCGGTTACAATAAACGCTGCATCTCCTTCTGTAATTGCCTCATCTAAATTGGTTGTATATTTTATTTCGTCTCCAAACAACTGTTGTACATGCAATAGAGCTTGCGGGTCATATACAATTACATTTGCTTCCATCTCTAATAACTCTTTTATAATGAGAAGAGACGGCGCTTCCCTAATATCATCTGTATTTGGCTTAAAGGCCACTCCTAATACCGCAACCTTCTTTCCCCTCATGTTCATTACACTTCTAGCTTTCCGAACAAGCAACATCTGTTGTTTATTATTCACTTCAATTACCGCTTTGAGTAGCCTAAAATCATGCGCAACATTACCTGCGATTTGAACAAGAGCATCCGTATCTTTTGGGAAACATGAACCTCCATAACCGATACCTGCCTGTAAGAAATGTGGACCGATTCGTCGATCTATTCCCATGCCACCTGCTACTTCTAACACATCTGCGCCCACTTTTTCACATATATTAGAAATTTCATTGATGAAGCTAATTTTCGTAGCTAAAAAAGCATTGGAGGCATATTTAATCATCTCAGCACTGCGGGTATCTGTAACAAACGTTTCCATTCGTAGCTTGCTGTATAACCCCTCTACTTTCTGTGCGATTTCTTCTGTTTCAGCTCCTATGACAATACGATCACCATGGAAAAAGTCATGTATACCCGATCCTTCACGTAAAAACTCTGGATTGGATACCATATGTATGATATGCCGTCCTTGTAACTTCTCCTGAATCCATTCCTTCATTTGATCGTTCGTACCTACAGGAACCGTACTTTTGGTAACCACAATTACATCTGAATTTGCATATATCCCAATTTCATAACAACTATTACGAATATATGTTAAATCTGCCGTCCCATCCGGTAAAGAAGGTGTTCCCACTGCTACAAATATAAAATCTACATGTTTAAATGCCTCTGCTTGACTTGATGTAAATACTAGTCTTTTTTCTTGGACAGCTGCATTGACTAATTGTCCTAAACCTGGTTCATAAATTGGCATTTCTCCTTGCTTCATTCGTGCTATTTTTCCTTGATCTATATCAAAACAAGTAACTGAATGACCTAATGTGGCTAATCCTACTCCAGTAATTAATCCAACATATCCAGTACCTATCACTGTAATTTTCATTAGATGTTCCGCACACACTACCTAACATTATATTTTAGGTATTTTTGTGCTTCCCCCTTTCATACGAAGAATGAATATAGGACAATCCCTTTAAGAGTTTCTTTTCCTCTGTATTAAGACATGGAATATACAGAAGAGATAACATGCCATCTCTCACCCCTTATTATATGAGACGTCTTCTCTTTCATTTTTTAAGATTTTGTAAAATACCATCATTACATTTGAACATATTTGTTTACAAACTGTTCCATTATCAACACATTGAACAGTTCCATATTTTAACACGAAACGTACATGTTTGAACGTGCAACACTTATAGTAAAGAGATTCATTATCGGCCACATCGTATCGTATGTAAATGTTATAAGCTATACTAAATGATACGATATATTGTAACCTTCTTGTGGGACATTATATTTATCATAAATTTGTCATATTTTTATCTGTTTCCAATTACGTTGAACGAGAAAAAAGATTGAATTCTAATCTTTTTGTGATACCATATGTTATGAGCCTGCAAATAAACATCTTAATTTTCAGATAATTATTAAAAAACTACGTTAAAATATAAAAGGTGGGGTATTAATGGACTCACAAGTGATTTATGCAGTTTTGGCATCTTTCATTACCGTATTAGTCGTTACTCCTTTCGTCATCAAATTAGCATTTAAGATCGGAGCAACTGATAAGCCAAACGCACGTAAAGTACACCAAAAAATTATGCCTCGCCTAGGTGGACTGGCAATTTTCATTGGTGTAGCTGTAGGATTCATTGTTAGTGGATTATATGAACAAAGAATGCTATCCATTAGTTTAGGGGCTGTCATCATTGTCATTATCGGTATTTTAGATGACATGTATGAATTATCGGCAAAAGTAAAGTTCGGTGGACAACTAGTAGTTGCCGCATTCATCGTAAAAAGTGGATTATTAGTTCAGGTGTTATACATTCCATTCCTAGGAGATACTGAGCTTGGTCTACTTGCATATCCAATTACAATATTCTGGATTGTCGGTATTACAAACGCCATTAACTTAATTGATGGATTAGATGGATTATCCGCTGGTATTTCATCCATCGTTCTTGCAACGTTAGCATATATGGCCTTTACTAGTCCGATTGGTACTGGTGCTGTCATTATTCTACCATTAGCACTTATTGCACTTGCAAGTACACTTGGGTTTTTATTCTATAACTTCCATCCAGCAAAAATTTTCATGGGAGATACAGGTGCACTGTTTTTAGGATACTGTATTTCTGTTATATCCTTACTTGGATTGTACAAAAGCGTAACGTTATTCAGCTTCGTTGTTCCAATTATTATTTTAGGTGTACCAGTGTTCGATACAACCTTTGCAATTATTCGACGTGTTGTAAACAAAAAGCCAATTTCTGCACCAGATAAATCACATTTACATCATCGGCTGTTAGCAATGGGCTTCTCTCATCGTACAACGGTACTTATCATTTATGCATTCGGCATTTTCTTTAGCGTAAATGCAATTATATTCACTAGCGCAACATTATGGTTATCCATTATCCTTCTGTTCGCTTTAATCTTCTTTACTGAACTCATAGCAGAAGTAATTGGTCTTGTGCACGAGCGTTATAAACCAATTATTTCCTTCTATAAAAAAGTGAAAAAACGCGAAGACTAATTATAGTATCGTCTTTACTAGCAAAGAATATTCAAATAGCACTCTTTCTTTTTAAGAAAGAGTGCTATTTTTATTTCCAAAATATAGTTTGTTTGAGAGTTCTTCTATTGGAGCAAGATATACATATAAAGGGAATCATGAGAATATAATCTTAATTCCTTCTTCACGACTGTTAGATTGAGGGTGAGTATAATGATAAAGCAAATGTTTCTATGTATTATTATATTTTTGAGTATTACTACATGTTCGATATCTTATACTGAAGCAGCCGCTAACTCCCCACTTATACATCAATCTCCGGCTCAGGACACGGCTCTTCCGTCCAAAATTGCATACTTAACATTTGATGATGGACCAAACAAGTACACATCACAAATTTTAAACATCTTAAAACAAAAACAAGGAAAAGCAACCTTCTTTGTAATTGGTAGCAAGGCTTCACATTACCCCCAAATAATGAAACGTTTCATACAAGAAGGTCATTATATCGGTCTTCATAGCATGTCCCATGACGTAAAACGTCTATATACTGGTGATCCATCCACTTTAATTACTGAAATGGAACAGACCCGCTCAATTGTCCGTCGCACCGCAAACTTGGATACACACCTTGTTCGCGTTCCATATGGTAGTATGCCTTATTTAAAAAAGAATTATCGTGATGCGCTTGTTTCTGCTCAGTATAAAATGTGGGATTGGACAATCGATACATATGACTGGAAAAGTTATCATAATCCTTCGGCTGTACTAGAGCGTGTTATGAACCAAAACGATGAACAAGTTGAAGTTATTTTAATGCATGATTCTAGCGTTACCGTACAAATTCTTCCAAAGGTAATTGATTACCTCAAAGCAAAAGGGTACACACTTCTTCCTTATAATCCTTCCTCACATTTAGAAGTTAACTTTTGGAAGGACACAAGATTGTAACAGCTTTAGTATATATACTAGGGCTGTTTCGTCTTTTTCTCTTCCCACACTTCCTATTTTTGTGTAAAATTTTAAATAGCGACGAAGTTTCGAGGTGAAGAAAAATGAAACGAATGGACCTCATTTATAATGTAATAAAGAAAGGGAATTACTCAGAAGGTGTAACAGCATCTGAACTCGCTACCTTTCTACAGCTAGACCGTGCAAATGTAAGCAGCGATTTAAATAAGCTGGTGAAAGAGGGTCGTTTATCTAAAACAGGGACACGCCCTGTCCGTTTTTATTTAGGAGTTAACTCTCATATGGAAACGCATTCAGAAAATGACACTTCACTCGATACCTTTGCAAAAGAGAACACAAGCCTCAAAATTGCGATTGAAAAAGCAAAGGCCGCTGTACTCTATCCGCCAAATGGTATGCATACATTACTACTTGGAGAAACAGGTGTCGGGAAATCTATGTTTGCCTCTTTAATGCATGAATACGCAATTGAAGTTAATCGGCTCCCAAAAGATGCACCGTTTATCGTCTTTAACTGTGCGGACTACGCAAATAATCCACAGCTCTTACTTGGGCAGCTTTTCGGGATAAAGAGAGGTGCTTACACTGGTGCAAGTGACCAAAAGGGATTAATTGAAAAAGCTCATGAAGGCATTCTCTTTCTAGATGAAATACACCGCCTTCCGCCAGAAGGACAAGAAATGCTATTCACATTTATTGACCGGGGTGTGTATCGTCGCCTTGGAGAAACAGAGAACGAGCGCCGAGCACAAGTATTAATTATTACCGCAACAACAGAAGAACCAAACTCGTTTTTACTGAAAACATTTACACGGCGAATTCCAATGACCGTAACGCTTCCACCACTTCGTGAACGAACACATCAGGAACGCTTTTCACTATTGCAGCTCTTTTTTACAAATGAAGCGATTCGCCTACGAAAAGAAATTCATGTCAGCCCAAATACAATGCGCGCATTCGTCTTTTATCAATGTCCAAACAATATCGGACAATTAAAAACCGATGTACAAATCGCCTGCGCAAAAGCCTATTCTGATTTCGTAACAAAAAAGAGAGATTCTGTACGTGTTTCTAGCACTGACTTACCATGGTACATGAAGGAAGGCTTATTTATCGAAAGAAAAAGTCGCCATCTGTATCAAGTACCAAACGAAACTTTTGTGTTTACGAGTGACGAAGGATGGAGTAGACATAAAACAGAAGATACACGCTCTTCCATTTATGATTACATCGATCATAAATATGAAGAACTCCAAGCACGCGGGATTGAAGAAGAAGAATTAGAATTATTAATAGACAATGATATCCAAAGCTTTTTCGTTCATTATTTTAATCAAATGTCCAAAAAGACAAATCATGAAAACGTCTTTAAAATCGTCGATCGTAATATTGTTTCTGTTTGCGAAAAAATCGCTGAACTAGCAGAAAAACATTTATCTAAGACATTCGATGAAAAAGTCTTTCTCGCTTTAAGTTTACATGTACAGACAACTTTACAACGTTTACAAGGCGGGAAACAAATTCATCACCCACAGCTGAATCAAATTCGTACGAAATATAAAGAAGCTTTCTCCGTTGCCATGCAATGTATCCAGCTGTTAGAAGAAGAATTACAAATAACGATGCCGATTGATGAAGCTGGATTCTTAACGATGTTTTTTGTTGTTGATCCCATCCCAGCTTCCCAAACAGAAGTAAAAGTATTAATTTTGGCTCATGGCAATGGTATCGCAACAGAAATGGCAAATGTATCCAATGAACTTCTCGGTATCGATGAAGTAACAGGAATTGATATGCCCCTTCATGAATCGCCGAAAGATTTCTTAGAACGAGTAAAAATGTACATGAAAACACTAGGACATATAAATGGACTTCTCTTACTTGTCGATATGGGGTCACTTGCTTATATCGGAGATATACTAGAGACGGAATTCCATATCCCTGTACGCGTTCTCTCGATGACAAGTACGCCGCACGTACTCGAAGCAGCGCGAAAAGCCCAGCTCGGTTACTCATTAGATACGTTATATGAAACCGTGAAAAATTTAACACCGTTTTACTTGAACGTACAAGAAGAAAAGAAAAAGCCACTCGCTCCAATGAAATCATTCATTTTAACAGCTTGTTTAACAGGAGAAGGAAGCGCACTGGCCATTCAAAAAATGCTTGAAAACTATTTGCGATTCGATAAGGATTTAATAGAAATTATTCCGATTAGTATCGTTCATGAAAAAGATTTAACAAAAATGATCGAAAATATAAAGAAAGAACGCAATATGATTTGTATTGTTACAAACTTTGATGTACAAGTACCATGTTTAACTTATCATTTCCAAGATATTATAAACTACAAAGCCATTCAACCGATTCAAGAATTAATTACGTATGAAGAAACATATGCAAAAATGGCTGATATTCTCGGGCAACAAATGCAACGCGAAGATGGAGCACTGATGATTAAAACAATACGGTACGCGCTCAATACAATTCAAGAGCTCATCTCTTTACAGTTAAACCCTGATAGTTTAATGGGAGTTATTTTGCATATGAGCTGTATGATTGATCGGCTGCAAAAGGGAGAAAAACTCCTCCCTTACCCTGACAAAGAAGCACGTAGACAAGATGAATACTGGATGTATATGAAAGTAAAAAAAACGCTGCAACCGATTGAAAATACGTTTGACGTACAAATTCCAGATGATGAAGTATTTTATGTAATGGACTTCTTCATAAAGAATCAACCAGAAAAAAAAGAATAAAGTAAATATGCCCATGAATGTTAACATTCATGGGCATATTTACTTAACGGCTTATCGATCGGCTATACCCCTTTATCTTTCCACGTATTTCTCCTCTTGCATATGCTCTTGTATGAACATTTACATATGCATTCATTTCTTCGATTGCCTGCACAAGATTTTCGAACGTCTTCCCTTGCAAAGGCCCTTCTAGATCTTCAGTGGACACCATACCTGTTATCGTTCCTTCATTTACACTAATTCCATGCTTCACAGGTCCATATAAAAACATTACCACTGGTCCTGTCTGATTCCCTTTGCCTAAGTGAATTTGGCAAGATGTTATCTTCTCAATATTCTTCAATATGATCCTATAATGTAGTTTTGTAAAATTGCTATTGAAAATAAGTTCAGCTACCCCATAAGCCTTTGTTTCTACAGGAGGTAATTCATTACCACCTTTTAGCTTAGCAACAAAATGTTTTGTCATACGAGCAACATTCTCCTTATATAAATTTCAATTTGAATAGCTGGCATCTCTTTAACTAATTTATTGCTGGGACACGATTAATTATGACTTTTTCAGAGGCGCTTTTTCATGAGGATTATTCCACTCAAGAAATCTTTACAAAAACATTACATCATAGCCATTCCCTTTGCTTAGGTCCTCCTTGTATAATGCACATAGACTTGAAATTTCTTTAGGAGGCCACCTTGAAAACGATAATAGAAATCTTTCTCGTATCACTTAAACTAGGTCTTACCTCTTTCGGAGGTCCTGTAGCTCATCTTGGGTACTTCCATCACGAATACGTACAAAAGCGAAAATGGATGGATGAGCGAAGCTATGGCGATTTAGTAGCACTCTGTCAATTCCTTCCTGGCCCTGCAAGCAGTCAAGTTGGAATTGGCATCGGTTTATCACGCGGAGGACTCCTTGGAGCTATAGCCGCTTGGACTGGATTTACACTCCCATCCGTTCTTGTACTTGTCTTTTTTGCTTCACTGCTCCAGCAATTTCATGTGACGGATGCTGGCTGGATTCATGGTTTAAAGCTTGTAGCAGTAGCAATTGTCGCCCATGCAATATGGGGAATGGCTCAGAAATTAACACCGGATCGAAACCGAGCAACCATTGCAATCATCACTGCTGCAATCGCATTATTATTTCCAAGTACATGGACACAAGTTGCACTTATTCTACTTGCTGGTTTTATCGGTTGGCTCTTATATCGTAAGTATGAAGTTCCACCTGCTAGCAAAATACATATTCCTATTTCACGTATAACAGCCATCTTGTGCCTTTTACTATTCCTTAGTTTATTATTCTTGTTACCCATCTTACGACCATTTTCACACTGGATTGCCATGTTTGATAGTTTCTATCGCTCCGGCTCACTCGTGTTTGGCGGGGGACATGTCGTTCTTCCTCTTCTTGAAAATGAATTTGTACTAAATGGCATGATGACAAAAGAACAGTTTCTAGCAGGATACGGTCTAACACAAGCCGTTCCAGGTCCTCTTTTTACATTTGCATCTTACATAGGAGCTGTGCTGGATGGAACGCTAGGAGCCATTCTTGCAACAATTGCTATCTTTCTTCCTGCATTCTTGCTTGTCATTGGTGTACTGCCATTTTGGGATCAAGTTAGACGCTTGTCTTATGTACAAGGCGCACTCCTTGGTATTAATGCTGCTGTTGTTGGCATTTTACTAGCTGCTTTTTACAATCCAATTTGGACAAGCTCCATCATAAGTACGCCTGACTTTGTCATCGCCTCTCTCCTATTTTGTCTATTAGCATTTTGGAAAGCACCACCATGGATCATAGTTCTTCTTGGCGCCGTTAGTGGCTATATTCTTTCTATTATCTAGCCATACAAAAAGACGGTCTTAATAAACCGTCTTTTTTAAAATCTCACAAGTTCTATCCCCTCTGGCAACTCACTTTCCGTTAAAACCCGTAGTTCCTTCACGCGTTCCATTACATAAAATGAAAAAAGCGTGCCTTGTCAGCGCCGCTTTTTATTTCTCTACTTTTGTGAAGAACTGCGGAAGATAGTCTTTATGTGCTTCCAACATTTCATCTAAAATTTGTTTTGCTACTTTATCTGATGGTACAAGTGGATTAATTGTCATAGCTAGCAGCGCTTTATGATAATCCCCTGTAACAGCAGCTTCAATTGATGTGCGCTCAAATGATTTGATTTGCTGAACTAAACCGCAAACAGAAACCGGTAAGTCTCCTACCGCAATCGGCTTCGGACCATCTTTTGTAATGGTACAGTTCACTTCAACAACTGAATCATGTGGCAAGCTTGCAATTGTACCGTTATTTCTTGTATTAACAGGTTGAATATCACCTTTATTATTATAAATGGATGTAATTAAGCTACATGCTGCATCACTGTAATACGCCCCTCCGCGTTTTTCTAACTGCGGTGGCTTAATATCTAAATTCGGATCTTTATATAACTCGAATAAATCGTCTTCTAATTGTTTCACCACTTCTGCACGTGTTCCTTTTTTAATAGAAGCTTGTTTTTCTTCTTCTAGCATTTCACGTGTTTTATAATAGTAACGATGGTATGGACATGGAATTGCACGCAGAGCGCGGATGAACTCTGGCTCCCAATCTAGCGCAGCGATGTTTTCCATCGTAATTTGCTTTTCTGGGTCTGTTACAAGTTCTATTACTTGATCCATCACACTTACTCCATCTAAATACACATTTAATCCGTAGACCATATGATTTAAGCCGGCAAAGTCAACATGAACGCGGCTTGCATCTACTTCAAGCAACCTTGCAAGCCCCATACGAATACCAATTGGAACATTACATAATCCCACTACTTTTTGAATGCTTGTATAACGAAGTACAGCCTCTGTTACCATGCCAGCTGGATTTGTGAAATTAATGAGCCAAGCATCTGGACAAAGCTCTTCCATGTCTTTACAAATATCTAAAATAACCGGAATCGTTCTCAATGCTTTGAATAATCCACCTGGTCCATTCGTTTCTTGACCGATTACATCATATTTTAATGGAATCGCCTCATCTTTCGTACGTGCCTCTAATAAACCAACGCGAAGCTGTGTTGTTACAAAGTCAGCATCCTTAAGTGCAGCGCGGCGATCAAGTGTTAAGTGAATATCAATTGGTAGACCAGCTTTTTTCACCATACGTTTCGCTAAATTCCCAACGATCTCTAACTTTTCTTTTCCTTCTTCAATATCAACGAGCCAAATTTCGCGAACTGGAAGCTCATCATAGCGCTTAATAAATCCTTCAATTAACTCTGGTGTATAACTAGATCCACCGCCGATTGTAGCAATTTTAATTCCGCTCATACCTTATTCTCCTTTCGCATCAAGTTTTTTATAAAGGTCAATAAATTCTGCTGCTAATTCTTTTACAGTCATTGAATTCATTAAATGGTCTTGTGCATGAATTAAAAGAACACTAATTTCTGTTTTTTCTCCTCTTGCTTCTGATTGTATAAGCTCTGTTTGGAAATGATGTGCTTCATTAATGGCTTCTTTCGCTTTTGCCATCGCTTCATCTGCTTCTAACAATCTCCCCTGTTTCGCATATTGCAGTGCCTCCATCGCATAACTTCTTGCGTTACCGCTGTGTAAAATTAATTGGAATGGAATTTGTTCTGCTGTAGTCATCATAAATACCGCCCTCTCTATAAAGTGAAACTTTAATCAGCAGGGGCTTTTTCCCACTGATTATTAGCCCTCGCCAATCGGGCATTTACAGGTAGTTGTCTCCACCTAACTTCTTTGCTTTTACCGAATTTTCAGGTAGGAGGCTTACTCCCCTTTAATGCGGGGTAAAGTTCAATCGATTGAAATACCCCCTCAGTTTGAACGCGTCTATTAAAATTAAACTATTATTTTAGTTGTATATTTTTAGTATTCTTCCAGATATGTGCCATCTTTCTGAACATGATATAAAGGTATTGTCCTCACGATCTAGCACCGCCCGTGAGAACAATCATGTATTACATAGGTACAGATTGATCGTTTCCTTGTGCTGCAGCTTTTTCAGTTTTAACAATAGAACGGTCACATAATACAACGAATGGATAGTAAATTACCATTGCAATTACAAAGTTGAGTAACTGGAGAATTGCACCTGAAATATGTCCACCCGTTACAAGGTAACCACTAATAATTGGTGGTGTTGCCCACGGAATCATCGCAACTGTTTTGGGCACCATTCCTAAAGAAATCGCTGTATAAGAAGTAATTACTAATACAATTGGTGTCACAATAAATGGAATAAATAAAATTGGGTTTAAAATAATCGGTGTACCAAAGATTACTGGTTCATTAATGTTAAATGCACCTGGTCCAATTGATAATCGGGATACGCCACGCATTTGTGCGCTTTTCGCTACAATTAATACAACTACTAAGAATGCTAATGTTGCACCAGAACCACCAAGATATACGAATGTATCAAAGAATGGCTTGGTAATAATGTTTGGAACATCAAATGCAGACACACCATCTTGGAATAATTTTATATTTTTTTCTAACGCTGGTAAGTATAACGGCTCGATGATACCACCAACGATGTTTGGACCGTGTAAACCAAAGAACCAAAGAAGATGAACAAGAATTACAATAACAATTGCACTTGGTAATGTACCCGCTAAACCTTGTAATGGTAATTGAATTGTATTAAAGATAAATTCATGAACACTTGTACCTGCTAATTTCACAGCTAATTGAATACCTGCAACTACTGTCAAAATCACAAATGCTGGAACTAACGCTGCAAAAGAGCGAAGAACAGCTGGTGGTACTCCATCTGGCATTTTGAAAGTAATCTCTCTTTGTACAAAGAAACGGAATGCTTCCGTAACAAGAAGTGCTACAATGATTGCTACGAATAAACCTTGTGCTCCTGTCCAAACTAAATTTAATCCGCCCTCTTTTGGTGTTGTTGGTGTAAGAATAATTAACGCACCAAATGAAATAATACCTGCAGACAATCCATCAACACCGTAAGATTTTGCTAAGTTGTAACTTGTTGTAAATGCTATAATTAATGCTAAAATTGCGAAAGAACCAGTCCACATTCCTCCGCCTATCTGCTTCCACGTTTCACCAAACAAACCTTTCATGAAACTTTGAAAAGCTTCAGATGGAAAGCCATTAACAAGCGACGCTAGGGCACCAACTAAGATAAGCGGCATAACTGCAATAAATCCATCACGGATCGCAGCTAAATGACGTTGTGATCCGATTTTACCAGCGACTGGAACAATATACTTTTCCATAAATGCAATAAACTTTTGCATTCTTTCTTCCCCCCTAATTATTTTTTAAGTGTTAATGCGTGATCTAAAACTGCCTCTCCATTCATCATGCCGTAGTGCATTGGATTGATAACGTCGATACCAACATTCCTCTCATCAGCAAGCGCTTTCATTGAAGAGAGCATATAACGAACTTGTGGTCCTAGTAATAATACATCTGCTTCATCAATGTTGTTTTTTACTGCATCCCCAGATACAGCCCAGATCTTTCCTTCTAGACCGCGAGCTTTTGCAGCCTCTTCCATTTTTGTAACTAGTAAGCTTGTAGACATTCCTGCTGAACAACAAAGTAAAATATTCATTAATAAGTCCCCCTATGCATGTAAACTATTTTTGTTATTTATTTTTCTTTCTTTACACCTTTTATTATTGCAATTGCCGTGCCAACTTTTCAAACTGCCTAAAATCAACATTCTCCTAAGTGTTTTTTATTGTGTGTTATCGCTTTCAAAAAGTGTGTTATTTAAAATATCGGTAGTGTGTTATAAAACAACACGCTTTTAACACATATCTGTATGAAAATAGATTAGTGTTTAGTTGTCTAGTCGTGTGGGAAAACAAAAAATAAAATATTTTTACAAATAAATTTTATATTGGCTTTTCACTTTGTAATAAACTAGTGTTTCATATTCCAAAAGAATAGATTGTCCAATCTAACTTCTATTTCTTTACATAAAATAAGATAAAACATTTTTTATACAAGAAGTATGGAACATGCCACATTCGGCAGACATATAATTGTAGATTTGTAGAAAATAGATTTTTTCTCTATTAAATGCTTGTGAATTTTTAGAACAACATTTAATAACTGCATCTGTTATATGTGGTGCTACTGTTCTATCTGTAAGCGAAAAAATATTTCACCCATATGGCGTTACTATATTAATTCTACTAGCAGAGAGCCACATCTCTATTCACACATATCCAGAAAAGGGCTTCGCAGCAATCGCCTATTATACATGCGGTACAGCCGTTGATCCACAAAAAGCGATTAACTATATATTAGACATTTTAAAACCGAAGCGATTTTATATAAAAAAATTGCTTCGAGGTATAGGAGAAATAACGAATATGAGCTAATTCTTATTTTTATTCTTCTACTAAAAGGAGGTTACGCTACAATAACAGGACCATCAGTGATAATCCACTGATGGTCCACACCCATCTATCATTCAAATATTGGCGATTCGAAAACCTACAATAAAGAATTAACCTCCTGTAAACCTACTTCAATCCACTATTCAATCCCTCAATTTTTTTCTTCCAATACATTGTCATCGTAAACCAGATAATGAAGTAAATAACGATAAAGCTACCTATGCAAATCAGAATGGGAACAAGTTGACTTGGAACCCAACCAATCCAAATTGCAATCGGTAAGAATGTTCCTAGTAAAATGATAAAGTGAATCATCGTTTGCTTCAAAATGCTCCATTCTTCTCTCTCAAACACAAAGGAAGCAAACGAAAAGATCATCCCTACAATATTTGCTGTTACAAGGTGGGTAAGTAATGTCTTTGTCTCTAATACATCCATTCCATTTGCATAACCGATTCCTAAAAACAATAAGCTATACACCATCGCCATCGCCATTCCTGCAATCACTTTAGCGCCTATTCTATCAAACAATGTAATCATCATATATCTCTAACCTCCTCCTATATTCAATGCTTCTTTAATAAGCGGCACATATTTTCTTGAAACATACTCTTTCATTCCATTTGAAAAGTGTGCACACATACTGCCACTAAAAGACATTTCAAAACTTGTTACATACTGCAAGTTAGCTAATGTAGACTTTGAGAATCTCACAAAGCGATCACCCTGTAATTTTGTTTCTAACTCATACAAACGTGATTTCACTTCAAGACTTCCTTTCGTCGTTTGCGCCATTATCTTTCGACCCTCTGCATAAAACCAATAAATATCTTTCGGTTCTAACAAATAATATTGCTGTTCCGAAATTCCAACAATTTGCTTCACACCTCCACCTTCTATCCTTTTTAAAAGATGCTGAACTTCGTCTGTTACTTCTTTTGTCTTTACAATAATCTCTATTTCATCTTGTGATGGATCTAATTCAAGGTGAATCTTCACTACCTCCACCTCCCTTACACTTTTATTGTTACATATATTTGGAAAAAATAAATAGATTGCTACATAAGTGGTATCACCCTCGACATAACTGACACTTTTTCGTACATAAAAAAAGACCTTGCATAAGCAAGGCCTCATTCTTTCGCTAACATTTTCTTATATAATCCTACAAATTCACTCGCTAATTCCTTCACCGTTATAGCATTCATTAAATGGTCTTGTGCATGAACCATGAGCAGGGTGATCTCCGTCTTTCCCCCCGCAGCTTCCCTCTGTATCAAATCTGTTTGCAAACGATGCGCTTCTTGTAATTCTTGAAGCGCATCCTGTAGTTTAGCGTCCGCCTCTTCAAACTTTCCTCGCTTTGCATAATCAATCGCTTCCATCGCACTGCTTCTCGCATTTCCTCCATGTAAAATTAAATGAAAAGCTTGTGTCTCTAATGTATCCATTTTATCTCTTTACTCCCCTTTTTCTTACGCTACTTTTTGCTTATCCTACACTCTCAAAAATGGTAAATAAAGAATACCATCGTAGCCCCAAAACTTTCTGCACAGATTCATAATTATCATATTTGTTATATCTTTCTTTGCTTGAAAAACGCTGCAGGTTTTAATCCATTCGTGATAATTAAATTGAACTCATGACACCGCCCACCATGGCTCGTCATGAATTCCACATGGACAATAATGAATACTACTAATACATCCACTTTATGTTGTTTCTCAAACCTGTAAGCGATTCCAATAAAACCTATTAAAGACATTATATTAAATGTTGCACTAACTGGATACCCGAACACTTCCTTACAATTACCTCCAAATAAAATAACACTTTATTTGCCACAAATTTGTTATAACTTTCACAAAGTTTCCACAGCGCTTTCTCTTCCTTCGTACTATAATCATGTATGGAAAAGGAGATGGAAACTATGACACAAAACGCCCCGGAATTTAAAGTTTTGCAAAGCATAGCATTTCTTGCTGTTGTTTTGCAAAGTTCCTTACTATATACAATGAATCAAGGACATATTCTACTAGAACAATCTCTTATTATGGGAATGCTATTTAATCTCGCAAAATTTTCAGCACCAGCATTCATCTTCATTGTTGGATTCCATTTAATTCGGCAATACACAAAACAAATGGTTTATACAGAATACCTCTATGAAAAAACAACACACTTACTTGCTCCTTATTTCTTCTGGTCCGTCGTATACCTATTTACAACAAATCAAGTCGTTACAGTGCAAAGCGGAATAAAAAGCCTATTTCTCGGAACAGCCGCACCCCATCTTTGGTACGTCATCATGATGTTCCAAATTCATTTGTTGTTCCCACTGCTATGCGGATTGTTCTATTGGTTTCAAAAGCGAACACACAATCAGCAAGATATATACCGGTACATGGCCGTTTTCGCTAGCATGTATTTTCTCTTAATGTGGTATTCTTCTCATTATATTTTTAACGGTGAAGTCTTAACTAGATCAACTGTTTTGCATTATACAGATCGATCCTTCTTCTTTTATTCATTTTACTTTGTCATGGGAGGAATCGCAGCTGTAGCACTTCAAGCTTGGCGTTTATTTGTAATGAAACATATACCGCTCATAACAATCTTATTTTTTATTCTATTCTTATTCATTAACTATGAACTATTTAGCTTTTATGGTGTAGATTCCATTCACCTTACTGTATCTACCTATTTAAAGCCATCCATGTTTCTGTACATTGTATGTGAAATTTTAATATTATACGTACTATCTATCATGATTGTACAGCGACGAGGTTTGTTATATAAAACATTACGTTTTATCGGAAACTACACGTACGGGGCCTATTTAGCGCACTTTTTCTTTTTACAGCTAATTACGAAATTACTATCTCTATTTACATTACAAGCAAATACAATTCTATATAGTCTATCACTATTTCTTTTGACGGTAACATTTTCTATCATCACAATGGTTATATGTAGCACGGTTCCATTCCATACATGGATTACAGGACCTTCTCCCACGCCTGTATTAAAATGGCCTACACTTATACCTTTACTATCGTTAGTAAGAAGTAAAAAATAAGAAGAAGCTGCCTCCGCAAAGAGGCAGCTTCTTCTTGTCCAGAAACCTGTTGATTTTTCTTTCTTCTAATATAACAAGGCCATCTACAATAACTGCAGGAGCCACTATCATCCTTTTACTTCTTATCCATTTTCAATTCCGTCTCAGCTAATAGCGGCAACACGTTATCAAAAATATGCGTGTTGTCCTCTTTCCCAACTACATATCCACCATAAAACCTGCTAAATACGTTGTCATTCCGAAATTCACTCATCCGATTGTATAATTCCTTAGCAAACTTTATATCTCCCGTTTGCAACACATATAGAATGGTTAGCCCATATGCCGCTGGTGATTCAAAATCTACTACTGGTTTTCCTGTATCTAAATCATAACGACCGTATAGCTTTCCATCTTTATGGAATGCTTTTTTGATAAAATCTAAATAGGCTTCCGAAGCAATGCCGCCTAAACTCCGATGATAAGCAACATACGATTGATCAATCAGATTCACCTGTTTTTCATATGTGAACGTGCCATCTGCTTTATATTCTTTCGGGAATGCCCAGCCGCGCCTCGGATAATCCGCTAAAAATTGAATAACTCCTTGATATTGCGTTTCTGAAATTTTTCCGTACTTTTTCATATAAGAGAATGCACTTGGATTTATGTAGGATGTCGTTAATATATTGTGTTGCATCTCCTTATCCGCATCATAATAATCAACATAGATGTTTCCTCTCTTATTATAACGAAGTACAGCATCACTCACTTGATCCGCAAGATGTTTATACCGCTCTTCTTTATACATTTCATAGGCACGATATAGCTGTTCGATAATGCGAAGATCATCAATGAGAGCGTTCGTAGCTGCTTGTCTTTCTCCTGTTTCAGAAATTTTCCATAAAACAATATGGACTGGATGTATAAAATAATTTTGGATAACCTTTACTTGTTCATCAAACAATGATTGATTGTCCATATCAAGTGTATATTGTAGCCATAGTCCTGCTGATTCTGATAATGCTTCACGACCGATTGCCTCGTCCGTTCCTTCCTCTGAATCAGCTATTCGATATGTTGCGAGCGTCCCATTCTCGTTTATCATATGTCTCAAAATAAAATATTCTGTTCGATTCCCTTGTAGTGCAGCCCAAAAAACAATCCCTCCTAAAACCATAAATAAAACTAACGCCACCCATATATACAAATGTTTCCGCACGTTTTCTCACCTCTATAATAAGGCTAACCGTAATCTTGGCAGAACATACGGAAACATTTAAAAGACAATCCTTTAGATTGCCCTTACTTTTTATTCTTTACATACGTTAGTTAGCCTCTTTCGCAGGACGATACAGTAATTGCACAAGGCGATCATATTCACGCCGTGTAATTTCTTTATTGTATAACTTTAATAATAAATCTTTATGCTCTTTCGAAAACGCCATTTTTCTAATGACTTCAGGATACATACAAGGATCCCCCTCCGTTTCACATGAACCTCTTCATTCTGTTGGTCTCAACCTCAGGAACAGAACTAACGTTCGTATAAGCATTATAAAAGATTTTGTTCTGAAATACAAATGCAATTACATTCCTTCCCTATTTTTTATCTTTTCTAAAGATTTCAAAATTATAATATCATACTCACTTTTTAAAATACATATATATTTTTGGCAGTTTTTTGAATAAATTTTCCAGTTCAATCAGAAAATAATGGCAAAAATGAAGAGGAGTAGAGTTATGGATACTGTTACATTGTCACGGGCTTTCTTTGGATCATCATTAGCATTCCACATTATTTTTGCAACTCTTGGAATCGGACTATCCTTAATGATTTTTATAAGCGAAATATTATATCACTGGAAGAGGGATTCAGATTATGCTGTTATGGCAAAAAGATGGACAAAAGCTTTTGCCATCCTTCTTGGTGTAGCAATTCCTACTGGAACAATTGTCGGTGTACAAATTTCACTTCTTTGGCCCGGTTTCGCCAAAATTGTCGGTCAAGTCATATCTGTTCCATTCCAGATTGAGATTTTCGCATTCTTCTTAGAAGCTTTATTTATGTCCATTTACGTATATGCAGCAGATAAATTACCACCATTCATGAGATTAATCTCACTCTTTTTTGTCATGCTTGGTGCCACGGCATCTGCCGTGTTAATTACTTCAGCAAACACATGGATGAATACACCGGCAGGCTTTTCTATGAACCCTGATGGCTCTGTCTTTAACGTTGATCCGTGGAAGGCATTCTTTAATCCAAGCTTTTTCACAAGCTCCCTTCACGTGGTCATTACGGCTTACGCAACAGGTGCAGCAGTCATTGCTTCTATCGCTGGATTTAAATTATTAAAACGAAATATAAGCCCACGGGAAATTGCTTATCATAAAAAAGGACTATTTTTAGGCCTCGTCGTCACGTTTATTACAGGTGCAACAATGTGGCTTTCTGGACATGAATCAGCAATTGCCCTGCATGAACATTCTCCGGAAAAATTAGCAGCGGCTGAAGCATTATTTCATACAACATCACATGCTCCTCTTGCAATTGGTGGGTTTGTTGATCCTGCAACACATGAGCTAAACTACGCCCTTGAAATCCCAAATATGCTAAGCATGTTAGTTGGATTTAATCCTAATACCGTTGTAAAGGGATTAAATGAATTTCCACAAGAAACGTGGCCACCATTTTATACACATACGTTCTTTAATTTAATGGTCGGTACAGCTGCATTCACTTTTGCTGTAGCAGCAATCGCTCTTTTATATTGGTACTTTATCTATCGAAAAAAAGGGACAGAATTACCAAAGTGGCTTCTGTGGGCTACTGCTGCATGCGGACCGATTATGATGCTTGGCATTGAATTTGGATGGGTTTTCAGTTGTAGCGGCCGTCAGCCTTGGACGATTTATGGGATGCAGCGCACAATGGATGCCGCTACGCGGGCTGATTTCGTCGGGCCCTTATTTATTTTATTCATCATCTTATATGTCGGTCTTGGCGCTTTAACGATTTTCGTACTACGAACGTTCTTTAGAAGACATCCATTAAAAAACGATCTAGGACAGCAAGGAGGAGATCCTCGTGCATGAGGAAAGTATTGCGATTATCATCTTATGGGCCATTATCTTCGTATACAGTATTTTAGGTTCCATTGATTTTGGGGCTGGATTTTGGGGCATGGTATACGCGAAGCACCCGACGCTAGCCGGAAAGCTTGCCAATCGTTATCTATCACCAACATGGGAAGTCACGAATACATTTCTTGTCTTTGTCGTTGTCGCATTTCTTGGCTTCTTTCCGAAAGCAGCTTTTACACTCGCAACAGTCATGTTCGTTCCTGTAACATTAATTTTAGTTCTCGTTGCTATTCGTAGTACCTTTATGGTGTTTGCTTACTCTGTACCAAAATATGAACACGTCCTGCGCCTCATTTCTGGTATTACTGGGCTCTTAATTCCTGCCTTATTAATTACAGTTTTGCCAGTAACAGAAGGTGCCTATATTACAACCTCTGGTGGAAAAGAAGTTTTATTATATGGGAAACTTCTATCAAGCCCTGTAATCTATTGGTATATGTTGTTCGGATTAACTTCTGAGCTATTCTTATCCTCTCTGTTTCTAGCTGATTTTGCGAGAGAACAGCGCTCAGAAGATACATATCGAATTTACAGACGTAATGCCATCATACTCGGCCCAGCAACACTCGTTACTGCCATCATCGCCCTTGTTGTTATGGACCCAGAAACCCATTGGCTCATGCAAGGATTAATTAAACAGTTTCCGTGGTTCACAGTCTCCATTATTTTATTTGTAATCGGGTATTCTTCCCTTTGGTGGACAAACAAAAAACACGGTTCACTTGGCTGGCCTCGCATCGCTGTGTTAGCAGTTGTTGCACAATATGCATTTGCAAGTTACGCTTATGGCGTTGCACATTTACCGTATATTATCTATCCGGACGTTACCGTATTTACAAGCTTTACAACGAAAGAAACATTCTATGCGCTGCTCATCCTCTATGCAATTGGCATCGCGATCTTACTTCCGGGCTTTATTTTCTTCTGGAATTTATTCTTAAAAGATCGAACATTCCTCAAAGAAAAATAGCAATTAAAAAAGAAGCTACTCCAAACATTTACTGAAAATAGAGATGTTTGGAGACCAGCTTCTTTTTTTATGATCATAAAAAAGTGACCTACTCTTTGTTTTAAACTGGGCATGGGGTTAAACCGCTTCTATGCTTGAGCAGATGCTCTTTCTCCCACTTTAAAATGTTTCTATATTATTTGTTCATTTTTTATTTATGCAGGCACTTCTCTCTATCAAAAAGCACTAGTTATCTCTCTCGTATCTATATTTGCCTTTTAACATCAAATACACATATTCACTAGATTCAGATACATACCTAGTTCTACTTGTCTTTCTTTGAATATACTACTGTATAAACTTGAGACAAGCTTACATCTATTTGTTCAAGTAAAAAAGAAAGGTAGGCTAACAATGAGTACAGAAATATTGGTTACTATCGTCGTCTTCTTCTTAACCATGATTATCATCTTTTGGCGACCACGTGGATTGAATGAAGCATGGCCCGCTGCAATTGGCGCCGGTATCATTCTCCTTACAGGGCTTGTATCAAAACCGGACGTCATGGATATTATTAGTAAAATAGGAGGCGCCTCCATAACGATCTTAGCAACCATTGTTATGGCGGTTATACTAGAAAGCTTCGGCTTTTTCCATTGGTCGGCTGCAAAACTGGCAAACTTAGCAAAAGGTTCCGGCCGCCGTTTATACTGGTACATTCAATTATTATGCTTCCTCATGACACTTCTATTTAACAATGATGGCAGTATCTTAATTACGACTCCAATTCTAATTTTACTTCTTAAAAACCTTCGATTAAAACCACATGAGCAAATCCCATATTTACTAAGCGGTGCTTTAATTGCTACTGCTTCAAGTGCACCAATTGGTGTAAGTAATATCGTAAACTTAATCGCATTAAATATCGTAAACATGACACTTTATATGCACACTGCAATGATGTTTGTTCCGGCAACGCTAGGATTACTATTTATGTCATGGCTCATGTACACTGTGTTAAAGAAAAAATTACCAGAAAGATTACCTGTTTCCTCTTATGATATTGAAGAAATTTTCTTCACAAAAAACTTTCATCCTCTAAAAGGGAGAAATCCCGTAGATACAAAACAAAAACGGACAAAATTCATGTTAAAAGTATTACTTTTCGTATTCCTTATGCGCTGTCTTCTCTTCGTCGCTTCCTTCCTATCCATACCGATTGAAATTGTAGCTGTACTGGGTTCATTCATTCTTCTTGTGTGGAGATGGTACTATTTACGTACAAATCCTGTCGATATCTTAAAAAAGACACCTTGGCATATCCTAATCTTCGCTTTCTCTATGTATGTTATCATCTACGGCTTGCACAATGCAGGATTAACAGAGTTGCTGGTAAAATGGTGCGAACCCATTGTAAACCAACATCTTCTTTATGCGAGCTTTACAATGGGCGGATTGGTTTCTATCCTCTCTAACATCTTTAACAATCACCCTGCTCTCATGATTGGTACCATTACATTAACTGAGATGGGACTTGATCCAGTCACTCTAAAAACAATCTATCTTGCAAACATTATTGGTAGTGACATGGGATCATTATTATTACCAATCGGTACACTTGCTTCCCTCATTTGGATGTACATCCTAAGACAAAATAAAATTAAAGTGAAATGGAAAGATTATTTAAGCGTATCACTTATTGTCATTCCGCTCTCAACAATCGTAACATTATTCCTCTTATTCTACTGGGTACAACTTTTCTTCTCCCTCTAAAAAATAATAGCCTCCTTTGCTACCGTCTTAGCAAAAGAGGCTTCTTCTATATTTAAATTAGGTACACGTGATCAATCAAGTAAAAAGGTGCTCGGAAATCATACATATCTCCCGCTATCCGCGGGCACTCTTAGCCTCATCTCAAATTCAATTATTGATATAAGTGACTACCCGCTTCTTTAAATTCTTCCGCTTTCTCTTTCATACCTTTTTCAATTGCTTCTGTTGTTTCTAAATCATTTTCTTTTGCATACTCACGAATGTCATGTGAAATTCTCATACTACAGAACTTCGGACCACACATCGAACAGAAATGAGCTGTTTTTGCCCCTTCTGCTGGTAATGTTTCATCGTGAAAATCCATTGCGCGTTCGGGATCTAAAGATAAGTTAAATTGATCGCGCCAGCGGAATTCAAAACGAGCTTTTGAAAGTGCATCATCACGCTGCTGCGCTGTTTTGTGTCCTTTCGCAAGGTCAGCCGCATGCGCCGCAATTTTATACGTAATAACCCCTTCACGAACATCATCTCTGTTCGGCAAACCTAAATGCTCTTTCGGTGTCACATAGCAAAGCATTGCTGTGCCAAACCAACCAATCATTGCTGCACCAATCGCAGATGTAATATGGTCATAACCAGGTGCAATATCCGTTGTTAAAGGTCCGAGTGTATAGAACGGTGCACCTTGGCAAATCTCAAGCTCTTTATCCATGTTTTCTTTAATTAAGTGCATGGGTACATGACCTGGCCCTTCAATCATAACTTGAACATCATGCTTCCAAGCAATTTTTGTTAACTCACCAAGCGTTTCAAGCTCAGAAAATTGCGCCTCATCATTTGCATCTGCAATCGAACCAGGACGTAATCCATCTCCTAAAGAGAAAGAAACATCATATTGTTTCATAATTTCACAAATCTCTTCAAAATGAGTGTATAAGAAGTTTTCTTTATGATGGAATAAACACCACTGCGCCATAATGGACCCACCGCGTGAAACAATTCCTGTCGTACGTTTTGCAGTGATTGGAATGTAACGAAGCAGTACACCTGCATGAATTGTAAAGTAATCCACACCTTGCTCCGCTTGTTCAATTAACGTATCACGATATACTTCCCACGTTAAATCTTCAGCAATTCCATTTACTTTTTCTAGCGCTTGATAAATTGGTACTGTCCCAACCGGTACAGGAGCGTTACGGATAATCCATTCACGAGTTGTATGAATGTTTTTCCCTGTTGATAAATCCATAATGGTATCTGCGCCCCAGCGAGTTGCCCATGTCATCTTCTCTACTTCTTCTGCAATGGAAGAAGAGACAGCAGAGTTTCCGATATTCGCATTTACCTTCACATGGAAATTGCGGCCAATAATCATCGGTTCTGCTTCTGGGTGGTTAATGTTTGCTGGTAAAATAGCGCGTCCTTCTGCAATCTCTTTACGTACAAATTCAGGCTCTACCCCTTCACGAATCGCAACATATTCCATCTCAGATGTGATGATCCCCTTACGAGCATAGTGCATTTGCGTTACATTTGCTCCTTTTTTTGCGCGAAGTGGTTTACGATCCATTTGCGGGAACACAGATGTATGATTAGATGCAACTTTCACACCATCATCTTCCGGCTTAATTTCTCGTCCTTCATACTCTTCCACTTCTCCGCGCTCAACAATCCAGCGACGGCGAGGCGATGGAATTCCTTTCTCTAGCTCTACTTTGTACTTAGGGTCTGTGTACGGACCACTCGTATCATAAACACGAATTGGTGGATTTGGTACACCGTTTGTATCACTTTGTTCAATCTCACGCATTGGTACTTTCATACCTTCATGCGGTCCATCAACATAAACTTTCTTACTCCCTGGTAAACTCGACTTCAATTCAATTTGTTCAGCTGAAACAGATTGCTTCATAATTTGTGTTTCCTCCCCTTTATCATTTCAGGCAAATCTAACTTGCACCGAATCTTGAGCCAATTTCTGTGCAACTCGATTCTCACTTCAGCGACGTTTCGCCGCTTTCGCTTTACTTAAGATCCAGCTTGAGTGGCTAGAATGATCGTTGGCTTCGTTTCTTCAAATGAGGTAAAACACACCTCTTCGGCTGAAGCTCCATCCCCCTTCCATTCTGAACGAGCCGCTTTCGCCTTACTTGTGACAAGGACAAGAACTAGTGGCCAGCGCATGCCAAAATAAAAAGAGCCAGGTCCATAGTAAAACAAGGACCTGGCTCATAAAGACATAGTTATGTAAAGCCGTTAACTTCCCTACGCTGGTACGAGCCAGATCAGGTCCAAAGGGTTAAGAAGTTATCGCGCTTCTCTCTCAGCCTAAGCATCACTTAGGCACCCCTAGTTTATCACTGATTTAATTTTCAATACTTTCCCATCATACACGATAATCAGAAAAATGCAAAGGCATGAGTTGCAATTTTTATCTATCGTTTTTTTGTCTGCTAATCGATATACCTGATAGAACCAATGATTATTAGCCCTCACCAATCGGGCTCTTATGGGCAGTTGATCTATCACCTAGCTTCTTTGTTTCCACTAAATTTTGAGGTGGGAGCCAAAACTTATTCATGTTCAAATAAAATCATACCATCCGTCTACAATTAATAGAGATTTCTACTTATTACACGGATTATAATACGGTTTCGTGTTATAATTTTCTAAAAATTATTATTCTTATATATTTTATTTATAAGAACAATTCAGTTAAAGTCAAAACACATAAAAAATTAGTCATATTATTTATGCACATATATCAAGTATAGTTTAGATCAGGAGTGAAATTATAATGGGGTGTTTGGGGTCTATCTTCAGGTTTATATTTTGCGCAATATGTATTATTTTTGTCTTTTGGTTTGGAGGCACGTCAATTATGGCCTTTTTTTCTGCTCTGTTTGGGGGCAGTTGGATGCGCTTCTGGACATTATTTTCTATCTGGGTTGTTGCCAATTACGGAATCGGTTGGCTGTTTGAAGTTCACTGGAAAGATGAGGACGCGGGCGACGAATTCTTTTTAAATTTTATTCTTTTTATCAGCATACTTATTTATAGGGGAGTTAATAAACTTGGGAGAGTGTTTATCCGAGGATGAATAGTCTCTCAGCGTAACCATTTAGTTAAGATTATGAAACAAGCCAGGTGCTTTCAGCACCTGGCTTGTTTGTGTTAAGTTGACGGCTTATACCCACCTAAAAGCTTACGGTATCATCCACGTTAAATAGTAGGCTTGTACATATGTCATAATCCCAACAATCACTACAAAGAATAGACTATGTTTTACTGTAAAGCGGAATAAATCAGATTCTTTTCCAGCAAGTCCTACTGCTGCACACGCGATTGCAATCGATTGCGGAGAAATCATTTTACCCGTTACACCACCTGTTGTATTTGCCGCAACAAGCAGTACTTCTTTTACACCAACTTGCTGCGCTGTAATCGCTTGTAAGTTGGAGAATAGTGCATTTGCTGATGTATCTGATCCTGTTAAGAATACACCTAGCCAACCAAGGAATGGTGAGAAGAACGGGAATAATCCACCTGTTCCCGCTAACGCTAACGCAAGTGTTGACGATAAACCAGAATAGTTTGCGATGAATGCGAATCCTAATACTAAACCGATAGATAGAATCGGCATCTTTAATTCTTGTAATGTTTCTGCAAATGTTTCTACAGCCTGTTTTGCACTCATTTTTAGTACAAGGATAGAAATAATACATGCAATTAAAATCGCTGTTCCTGTTGCTGACAAGACATCAAGCTTTAATATCGCCTCATAAGGTGTTGGTTTATTTACAATTGGCTCTGCTTTCATTACTAAATTGTGCAGACCTGGAATTTGGAACTTAAAGACAAGACTTTCTAATGCCCCACCTGGAGCAAATAATGCTTTGAAGAAACTTTGACTCCAGATAACTACCATCACTGTCAAAATAATAAATGGTGACCAAGCTTTTACAACTTTTCCTGCTGTTAATTTCGGCATAGATGCAACTGTCGTTGCTGCTGCCACTTCATTATTTTCTTGATTAGATTGATAGATTTCTTTCGGCTGCCATACTTTTAGGAATAACGATAAACATATTAAACTCACAAGCGCTGATGTAATATCCGGAAGTTCTGGTCCTAAAAACGTTGCTGTAATAAATTGTGTAATTGCAAATGAACTACCTGCTACAAATAACGCAGGCCATGTTTGTTTTATACCTTTGAAGCCATCCATTAAAAATACGATAAAGAATGGAACAAATAGTGATAAGAATGGTAATTGGTGCCCAGCCATTTGGCCGATTTTGTGAGGATCAATACCCGTTACTTGCCCCGCAACTGTAATCGGAATCCCCATTGCTCCAAACGCTACTGGTGCTGTATTGGCAATTAAGCACAGTCCAGCTGCATATAGCGGATTTAAACCAAGACCAGCAAGAAGTGCTGCCGTAATTGCTACCGGTGCGCCAAATCCTGCTGCCCCTTCTAAAAATGCACCAAATGAAAAACCAATTAAAATAACAAGTAAACGATGATCATTTGTAATCGATAGTACGGATGCACGGATGATATCAAATTGTCCTGTTTTTACTGAAATTTTATATAAAAATACCGACATTACAATAATCCATGCAATTGGCCATAATCCATATAAAAATCCATATCCGGTTGCAGCCATCGCCATTGTAAATGGCATTTTATACGCAAATAGCGCAACTAGAATTGTCAATACAACCGTAATAAATCCTGCCACATAACCCTTCATACGAAAAACTGCTAAAGCCAAGAAAAAAAAGATAATTGGAATAAGTGCTACCGCTGCAGAAATCCAAATGTTACCGAACGGATCGTAAACTTGTGTCCATGTGCCCATTGTCCTCTCCCCTTCTGTAATCCCCTGTTTTAAAATTCTTATAGTCCTATCAATAGACTACCTGGTCATCATACCTTTAAGCCTAAAATAAAAAACGTTTTCAGAAAACGTTTTCATTAACTATGTTTATACTTTACCATATCATTTTCTTTTAAAAAAGATTTTTCTGATTATTTTTCGTTTCATTACACGTTTATAAATAGGAAAAAAAGTAAGTTTCATTCTTCCTTCATTTTTTAAACAAACGTTTGATTAATGAAAAAAAGAATATCATATCAATGCATTTCACTTTAAACAAACGTTTGATTAAAAGTCTTATATTCCGTTCTACATAATAAAAAAGAAAAAACACTCGCAATTTGCAAGTGCCTTACCTTCTTCGTTTTCTCTTCTTTCGCCCTATAAGCTTTTTCCGGCGCGTGTTCAATCGATCCGCTATAATATGAAGTGCACTCGCAGCAATGACTCCAATTACAAATGTTGTTAAAGCAACATCATATTCCTTTGCAATCTCGAGCAACCTTCCGTCTAATACCGTTTTATTTAATATGTATAGGAATGGAGAAAAGACGAGAAGCATATACAATATACGAATAAGATCCCCGATTACTAGCGTGTGCGTCAAAAAAGAACGATGTGGCATCACACATTGATACGGATACCAAAAAATACGAAGCAACCCCCATTTATTATAGGCGCTACTATGAATATCCAAATCAGGTGTTAAGAAAAACGTGCCAATTAAAAATCCTATGGCAAAAGTGAGTAAAAAATCAAAATTTGTTAGTCCATACGAAACAAGCATAAACAAAACGATCGGAAGAGAAAGTAAGTTTATTTTCGTATGTGTTTTTCCTGATGGCATAGTACACTTCCTCACTTACTGATCTAACTTTTGATCGATAAACGATGTGTCTATATCCGAACCAAACCAATCCACTAACTTTATCCGTGCTTTTTCTTTTACATCTTCATTTACATACATAGATGCTTGCAAAAGTGCAGCTATTAAAGCACCTAAATCATCCGTATAACCAATTCCAGCGAAAAAGTCCGGAATCGCATCAATTGGCGCAATAAAGTAAGCAAGTGCTCCAATAATAATTGCCTTTACTCGCTTCGGAACATCCGGTCTTTGCATAACGTAAAACAGCAATAAGCTCGCATAAATAACCGATTGTCCCGCTTGTTTCGCTACATGTTTCACTTTATTCCAAAACGCTTCAACTGAAAATTTCCGTTCCATATAAAGGCCCCCATGTTTTGTTTTTTTATTATACGCAAAAAGTAAATACGCCTTCAAAAAGAAAAACAGCCTCATTAGTCAATAAAAAGTTCATCAAATATACACATAACCGATCCATGAAAACTTATTGTAACAGACAATAGCAAAAAGAACAAGTGTTCGCAACTATTTTCCTCTATTAATTCTAACTTTAGTAAGGTTTTTAACATATAAACCACAGCTATGAAAACAAAAGAAAACCTACTCTCTTTCCCTCACTTTGTTTTAAACTTGGCATCGGGCTGAACCGCTTCTATGCTCAGGCGGATGCTCTCTCCTCTCTAAAAAGAAAGTGGATTTCAATATTTCTCAATATATAATGTTCTATTTCTCTTACTATTCTTTATTATCTTTGTTATATTTTCTAGTTGACGAGCATATAAACCAATGTTAAAGTTTTCTCTGGCAGCAACAATAAAAAATACAAAAAATGTAAAATGTTATAGTGTTTCTAAGAATTGAATTTTGTTGTATAATACAAAAATGACGTTATACTTATGTATCAACAAACAAAATGGCAGGAAACCAAAAGGGTATGCATAGTTAAAGTCGTATATGAGAGATATAGAAACCTCTACTCATGGCCAAGAAAACTATGTATTTTTTATTTTAGCACTTTTCGCTCAAAAATCGACCAAGCCTGATAGAGAAAGGGTGGAAATGGATGAAGGAATCTTTAAAGTCACAATTTCTTAATGTGCGCTTTACTTTGTTCGTTGCTTTGGCTGTATGGCTAAAAACTTACATCATAACGCGTACAAGTTTTGATTTGAAACTTGAATCTTTCATGCAAGAATTTATCTTATTCATTAGTCCATTAGCAGCATCATTACTGCTTGTGGGTCTTGCATTATTCGCAAAAGGAAAGAAACGTAATTATATAGCACTTGGAATTGATTTTATTTTAACAATCGTTCTTGTTGGTAACGTAATGTTCTACGGGTTCTACAATGACTTCGTTACTTTACCGGTACTTGGGCAAACATCCAACTTCGGACAGCTCGGTTCTAGTGTGAAAGAACTATTTAATTACAAAATCATCGTTGCATTTGCTGATATTATCATCTTCTCTGTTCTATTAAAGAAAAAGAAGAACTTTGCAAGAACTGAGCGCGTATCACGTCCAATGCGTTCTTTATACTTCGTATCAACGATCGCTGTTTTCTTTGCAAACTTAGGTCTTGCAGAAACTGAGCGTCCAGAACTATTAACACGTTCATTTGACCGCGTTATGCTTGTAAAAAACTTAGGTTTATATACTCACCAATTATACGATCTTGGCTTACAAGCAAAATCAAGTTCACAAAAGGCATTTGCTGATGGTAGCAAATTACAAGAAGCAGAAAACTATGTGAAAACAAACAAAACGAAACCGGATCCAAATATGTTTGGTGCTGCGAAAGGGAAAAACGTAATCGTCGTTTCTCTTGAATCCTTGCAAACATTCTTAATTGGTGCACAAGTAAATGGTCAAGAAGTTACACCATTCTTAAACCAATTTGCAAAGGAAAGTTATTACTTCGATAACTTCTTCCATCAAACTGGACAAGGGAAAACATCGGATGCTGAATTCTTAGTAGATACATCTCTATATCCGTTAGACCGCGGTGCTGTATTCTTTACACATGGTAATAACGAATATACTGCAACACCAGAAATTCTGCGTCAGCAAGGGTATTACACAGCTGTATTCCACGCAAACAACGCAACATTCTGGAACCGTAACATCATGTATCCTGCACTTGGTTACGATCGTTACTATAATGAGCTTGACTACAAAATCACACCAGAAACAAAGCTAAACTGGGGATTAAAAGATATCGAGTACTTTGATCAATCAGTGGATATGTTAAAACAAGTGAAGAAGCCATTCTATACTCGCTTCCTTAGTTTAACCAACCACTATCCATTTACGTATGACGATAGCACAAAATTAATCGAACCTTACAACTCTGGTGACGGAGTGTTTGACCGTTACATGGTAACAGCTCGTTACTTGGATGAAGCACTGAAAAACTTTATTGAACGCCTAAAAGCAGAAGGGCTATATGATAACTCTGTTATCGTCTTCTACGGTGACCATTACGGTATTTCTGAAAACCATAACCGCGCAATGGCACAATTCTTAGGCAAAGAAGAAATTACAACATTTGATCATATGAACTTACAACGTACACCGATGTACATTCATGTTCCAGGTCAAAAAGAAGGTAAAACAATTTCAAAACCAACAGGTGAAATTGATATTAAACCAACAATTCTAAACTTACTTGGTGTTGATTCAAGCAATGACATTAGCTTTGGTCATGATGTATTCTCACCAGATTATAAATCATTCGTTGTTCTTCGCGATGGAAGCTTTATAACAGAAAAATATATGTACACAAACAATACATTCTATGATCGCATGACAGGCGAAGTTGTAGAAGTACCAAAAGAAGAAGCTCAAGCAATGATTGATCGTGCACAAAATGAACTGCGCATGTCTGATAAACTCATTGAGGGCGACCTACTCCGCTTCTCTGAAAGTAACAAAATTAAAACAGGCGAAGTAAAAACGGCTATTAAAGAAGACAAAAAAGACGCTGAGTAATCTCAGCGTCTTTTTTCTACATTTGTATGATAAAATTACACAATCTTCACCAAATATTTACATAAAATTCATAATACATCTCTATAATAAAACTTGTAAACAATGTTCTGCCTATCCCCCGCCTATCATTTCACAGCTTTGTGAAAGGTCCCCTTGGGGGAGTAACAGAATCATTTGTGTAACAATGCCTTTGGTGTTACTTTGAAGTAACACTCATTGTCTTAGTAAAGCCGATCGATCTGTTTACTATTTACCTTTCTAGGCTATGCCAAGACAATATCCCTATGAAATGAGCTACCCTCCTTATGCGACATTCTATATGAATGTCGCTTTTTTTATTTCTAAAAAGCAGGATTCTTATTTCTCATTTACGAATTGATATATGCGAAATGCATTAAGGTGGAAATTCTATCATTTTTTCATCTTCCGCTAATGGAATATCCTCACCAATCGTTTTATTACAACTATCACCTACAAACGATTCACCACTCATCATTCAAACAATTAAGAAAGGATGGGAAGTAAAATGGCGTACGAAAGATTTGTATTATGGAATGATCAAATTATTGATACAAATAAAACAGAGCCGTACATACAATTAGAAGAACGCGGCTTACAATTTGGAGATGGGGTCTATGAAGTAATTCGTATTTACAAAGGAAACATTCATTTATTAGACCCACATTTAACAAGATTATACCGTTCAATGGATGAAATAGAATTAACATTACCTTGCTCTAAAGCAGAACTTATTACCTTGCTTTACAAATTACTTGAAAATAATACATTCCAAGAAGATGGTACGATCTACTTACAAGTTTCTCGAGGAGTACAACATCGTGTACACACATTTTCTTTTGATGTAACCCCAACAATCTATGCTTATATCTCCAAAAAAGAACGACCCGCTTTATGGATTGAATATGGAGTACGTGCTATCTCAGAACCTGATACACGTTGGCTCCGCTGTGACATTAAATCCTTAAATTTATTGCCAAATATACTGGCTGCCACAAAAGCAGAACGTAAAGGGTGTAAAGAAGCCCTTCTCGTGCGTAATGGAATTGTTACAGAGGGTAGTTGCTCGAATTTTTTCCTAGTAAAAAAAGGGATTCTTTATACACACCCTGCCAACCATTTAATCTTAAACGGGATTGTCCGCCAATACATTCTCTCTTTAGCAAACAAACTACAACTTCCTGTACAAGAAGGACTATTCAGCATTCGTGATGTCTATAATGCTGACGAATGCTTCTTCACAGGAACAACTGTAGAAGTTTTGCCTATGACGCATCTTGATGGAACTGCTATCCAAGATGGACAAGTTGGACGAATTACCAAATTACTACAAAAAACATTTATGCAGAGCTTTTCAACTTCTAACATCTCATTACCTTAAACACGGACGATGTCATATTAACTATACATTAATATATGTGTTTTCATTTAAAATCAAGGTGAAGAATACACCTTGATTTTTTTTGTAATACTTTTGACATATTCAGATTCCCGCATAAACCTTGACAGTAATCGACATGCCTTTTAGAATTTTTAACAGTTGGTAAATATTTCATCACTATATCACAGACAGAAAGGAATCGACAAAACATGAAAAAATATCTTGCCGGTCTTGCGGCAGTGTCTGTAGCGGGAGGCGCAGCCCCGACATTAGATAGCGTTCAAGCTGCCCCTGAAAACACTCAGAAACCTGCTGCACAAGCTGTTCAAGCTGCACCACAAAACAATTCAAACTACACAGTAACTGCTGACGTACTACACGTGCGCTCAGGGTCCAGTACTTCTCACGACATCATCTCTCGCGTATACGAGGGACAAACATTAAACGTAATCGGTGAAGAAAACGGTTGGGTTAAAATTAATCATAATGGTAAAACAGGTTATGTAAGCGGAGAATTTGTATCCAAAAATGGTGCAAAACCAAACGTAAGCACAGGTGGTAAAAACAAAGTTACTGCTGACGTATTACGTGTTCGCACAAGCCCAGATCCTTCTAGTTCTATTATGGGACGTGTATACGAGGGACAAACATTAAACGTAATCAGTGAAGAAAATGGTTGGGTTAAAATTAGCCACAATGGTAAAACAGGTTATGTAAGCGGAGAATTTGTATCTGGCGCTTCTTCAAATAATGGAACAGCAGTTAAACCTGCAAACGGAAATTATACTGTGAGCGTATCTTCCCTTCGTGTTCGTACAGGCCCTAGTATTTCTCATACAGTTTTAGGATCTGTTCATAAAGGACAAGTTGTACAAGTTGTTGGCGAAGTTCAAGATTGGCTCAAAATTAACTACGCAGGACAAACAGCATATATTAGCAAAAACTACGTAACAAAAGGCGGTTCTAGTAACAATACTAACCAAGGTAACAATGAGCAAGAAAATAACAATACAACTGTTCGAACTGATGGTACTTACGTTGTTAACGCAACATCTTTACGTGTTCGTACAGGTCCAGCTGAATACCATGGTGTGCTTGGTGGCGTATTAAATGGGCAAACATTAAACGTAATTGGCGCAGAGAATGGTTGGTTCAAAATCAATCATCACGGTAAAACGGGTTATGTGAGCAGCAAGTATGTGACATTCGTTAAAGGCGGCACAACTACACCCGAAAAACCACAGCAACCACAAACAACTGTTGGCGAATACTACATTAATGTAGCCGCATTAAATGTACGTAGCGGCGAAGGTACAAATTACAGCGTAATTGGTGCTCTTCCACAAGGCCAAAAAGTGCAAGTTATTTCTGAACATTACGGCTGGAGCAAAATTAACTACAACGGTCGCACTGGCTATGTAGGAACTCGCTACCTATCTAAAACACCAGTTGGTGGCGCTGTAAACAATAAGCCTAACAACAATAACAACCAAAATAACAATACAGGTAACACAAGTGGCGATATGTCTTCTATCCTTGCATATGCAAAATCCATGCAAGGTGTACCATATGTATGGGGCGGTACTTCTGCTAATGGCGTTGACTGTAGTGGTTACATTTTCCACGTATATAACAAATTCGGTCATAACATTAGCCGTCAAAGCGTTGCAGGATATTGGAGTAGCTTACCAAAGACTTCAAATCCACAACCAGGTGACTTAATTTATTTCCAAAACACTTATAAGCCGGGTCCTTCGCATATGGGTATTTACCTTGGTGGTGGATCATTCATTCAAGCTGGCGACAACGGCGTAAAAATTGTTTCAGTAAATAATTCTTATTGGAGCAGCCACCTCTTAGGATATACAAAAGCACCTTAAGTCATAGTTTCAGAGTCTTCTAGAATACTAGAAGGCTCTTTTTTAGTTTTATAGATTTTAAATGTGCAGCCTTCTTCTCATTTCATACACTACATTCTACGAAAACATTCTAAAACGTCACAATAATGATGCATTTTTTTTAACATAACCAAATTCTTTATTTTAGGATAGATATGTGTTTTTTAACAAAATCTTCTTTCTATTTAAACTTTTCGGTAGACGTTTGACCTCTGATGTCCGGTATGATACGTTACTTAAGATGCTATTTTCGTTGAGTATAGACATCTGTTATGTACACTTTTTTACTATGAGAAAGGAGATTTACACTGTATGAATGTTTTATGGGGAATTGGCGGCGTGATTGGAGTTTTAGCAATCGCTTTCTTATTATCTTCCAACCGCAAAGCTATTAATTGGCGTACGATTTTAATCGCGCTAGCATTACAAATTACATTTTCTTTCATCGTGTTACGATGGGATGCCGGAAAAGCTGGCTTAAAAGTTGCTTCTGACGGCGTTCAAGGCTTAATCAATTTTTCTTATGAGGGAATTAAATTCGTCGTTGGGGATTTAGTAAACGCAAAAGGTCCTTGGGGCTTCGTCTTCGTAATTCAAGCACTACTTCCAATTGTATTTATTAGTTCATTAGTAGCAATCTTATATTATTTTGGTATTATGCAAAAATTCGTTAGTATCGTTGGTGGTGCATTAAGCAAACTTCTTGGAACTTCTAAAGCAGAAAGTTTAAATGCAGTAACAACTGTTTTCTTAGGACAGACAGAAGCACCAATTTTAATTAAACCGTACTTAACACGTCTAACAAACAGTGAATTCTTCACAATTATGGTAAGCGGTATGACAGCTGTCGCTGGATCGGTTCTTGTCGGTTATGCAGCAATGGGAATTCCGCTAGAGCACTTATTAGCAGCAGCAATTATGGCAGCACCATCAAGCTTATTAATTTCAAAACTAATTATGCCAGAAACAGAAAAACCAGATAACAATGTACAACTTTCTACAGAGCGTGAAGATGCTAACGTTATCGATGCAGCAGCACGCGGTGCATCTGAAGGAATGCAGCTTGTTATTAACGTTGCAGCAATGTTAATGGCGTTCATCGCATTAATCGCTGTATTAAACGGCCTATTAGGATGGGTTGGATCTTGGTTCCATATTAAACTTAGCCTTGATTTAATCTTTGGTTACTTATTATCACCATTTGCCATCTTAATCGGTGTTTCACCAAACGAAGCTGTACAAGCTGCTGGTTTCATCGGTCAAAAACTCGCAATCAACGAATTCGTTGCTTACGCAAACTTAGGACCACATATGGCAGAGCTGTCTGATAAAACAAATATGATCTTAACATTTGCAATTTGCGGCTTTGCAAACTTCTCTTCTATCGCAATTCAATTAGGTGTGACAGGGACACTTGCCCCTTCTCGCCGTAAACAAATTGCACAGCTAGGGATTAAAGCCGTAATCGCTGGAACACTAGCGAACTTCTTAAACGCAGCTGTTGCAGGTATGATGTTCTTATAATAAACAGTGAGCTGATCCGAACTTTCGGGTCAGCCTTTTTTTATGAATGTATCCTCCCCCTTCTAGCACATATTACATATAAAAACCTATTTGTTAGGAGGTACACCAATGAAGAAAACTCCCAATCAAATCATACTGTTATGGATTGTTCAAATTTTATTCTATTTCACCACAATCCATATAAACTCCTATCCTTATGCTTTTTTCTTCACAATTATTTATGTACTCATCAACTTACTATTTCTATTCATTTCAAATAAATTCGCTTTTATTTTATTTATTGCCGGCACTCTCCTCTCCGTCTTCTATTTATTTTATGAAGCATGGTTATATTTATGGAGTACTTCCACACAATTTTCCTATATCATTGCTCATTTCCTAACAACCGCAAATTTCTTTCTTATTTATATATCGACCTATATGTTAAAAAAACTCGTGAATGAAAATAAACGCCTGCGAAAGCAAGTTCAAAAGCTCGAACAATACATTGGAGAGACAAAGCTATTAACAAGACAAGAATTTGAAAAACGTGGTTTATTGCTCGAAACTGCTATGAAAAGACGTAGTGAAACGGGAATGCTCATCTACTTTTCGTTTTCCTCTTTTAGTAGCTATACGCGACAAAGCGTCATGGATCACGTTGCCTCCCTCCTACTCGATACAGTGCTAAGTGATTTTGATTTAGTTGGAAAATATGATGATAATACATTGGTCATTTTACTTCAAAATATAAATGAAGTTGGTGTAAATATCGTCCTGAAGCGTCTTGAACATAAATGGGAAGAATGGTTCACAGAAGAGGCTATTTCAAAAATCAAAATAAAACAAGAACAGCTTGGAGGGAAGGGATTAACAATATGATGACCCTTATTCTTCTTCTGTTATTTCTTCTATTTTGTCTGCTTGTTTTTTGGATTAGTACTATTTTTTCTATTAAATATGTACTTATTTTTACAGCCTTCTTATTTTCAGGCTTACTCGTCTACTATTCCTTACTAACAATCGCTGGCCTTATTCATCGACAGCGTAAATTAAAGGATCGTACATTAGAACATTATCCAAGCGTAGATATTCTGATTCCTGCTCATAATGAAGGCGTTGTTATTATGGATACGTTAGCCGCGATGGCAAATATTGAATATCCCGGAAAACTTACGATTTATTTATTAAATGACAATTCCAAAGATGAAACCGGAGAAATTAGCGATGAATACGATAAGGCATATGCTCATATAAGGCATATTCGCGTACCACCTGGGGAACCGAAAGGAAAATCACGCGTATTAAACTATGGACTTAGCATATCAAATGGAAAATACTTTTGTGTATACGATGCCGATAATCAGCCAGAACCTCATGCTCTTCGCATGCTTGTTGAATACGCAGAAACGACAAAAGATGCTGTCGGTGCTGTCGGCCATGTGCGTACTGTTAATGAAAAACGAAATTGGCTTACAAGGATGATTTCTCTTGAGTTTCAAATCTTCCAGCTACTCATGCAATCTGGCCGTTGGCTCCTATTCCAAACCGGCTCATTAACAGGAACAAACATGCTCCTTCGCCGCTCTGCACTTGAAGAACTTGGCGGCTATGACCCTTATGCCATTGCGGAGGATGCAGAACTCACATTACGAATTACACAAAAAGGCTATCTATTACCAATCGTACCGGAATCCATTACATGGGAACAAGAACCTGAACATTTAAACATCCTAATTAAACAACGAACGCGCTGGCTCCAAGGAAACTTATACATTTTAGAAAAGATGTTTTCCTCCTTCAGCTTCTTTAAAGGAAAACTACTCGTTCATTCACTGCAGCAAGTATTAGTATACATTGTCTTTTGGCTATTCTTAATCATTTCAAATGTATGGTTGATCATCGGTCTACTAGGCCTGTTTCAAATCAACTATGCAATCCCGCTGCTATTTACGTGGTACGTCGCCTACATTACGTACACCTCGCAGCTCTTTAGTGCACAAAGTGTCGAAAACACATTCACACCGCTAAACATTTTTATCAGCATCATCATGTATTTCACATACGCCCAGCTCTTTACGTACTTATTTATCAGAAGCCTCATCCTATACTTGCGCGCTAAAGGTAAAAAACAAATTATCGGATGGGACAAAACAGTACGGTTTAAAAAATAAAAGCGGAAGCGGCTCGTTCAGAACAGGAGGGCGTTGGAACTCCTGAATCAGAGGCGCTCTTTGCCTCAGGTGAAGGAGTGAAACGACCGACTGTTCTAGCCGCTGGAGCTGGATATCAATAAAAGCGCATGCGGCTAGAATGAAATTAAACAAACGTTTGATTAAAAAAATAAGCACAGAGCGCCGTATGCTCTGTGCTTATTTTTACTATAAAATCTATATATCGGACAATACCCCTTAGTCGAAAGCAATTTTCACGTCCATCCCCCAACGAACGATCTACTTTCATTTATATACGAAAAAGTGACTGCTATTTTTGTAAAACCAATTGCTTCTCTTGTTGTTCTTTAGATACCTCAGTCTTTGGTTCCGTGTTTGCTTGAACACTACGATGTGCCACACGTTTCAAACAAATATGCTTCCACTTTCTTTCGTAACGCTTCATTATTCTAGTTGTCCCCCTTGAATACGCTTAAAAACCATTTGAAATCGCTTACAAGAAATAATATAGCACATATACGGAAAAGTGACAACACATTTCCGACAAATTTTTGACACAAATTTGGATTATGTTTGTCAATATATCAATAGTTTACACATTACAGCAAATATCCGACAATATGCGACAAATTAAATAAAATCACAAACCCTGTCAAATAACTATAATTTGGTTTATCGTCCTCATTCCCTAAACGGATTGAACCATATTTTGAAAAGATTAAAAAGATAGCTAAACCTAAGAAAATAGAAACAGAAATAATAGAGAACCAAACTTACTTACTAACGCCGTTTGGATTGTAGCTGTTACATTTCCTAAACTACCTTTTCCAATAACAGACTCAGGAATAATCCCCCATGCGATACATAATGTTAATGAGATAAATCGGATAAACAACAATTTTAGTGAGTGGGTTTTCTTCATTCCACACTGATAATTTTCTCTCATCAATCAAGCTTTTATAGAGATATCTTCTCTAAATATTGAGATGCACATATTGCTATTCACGAATAGCTGGATAAAATGAAATATTTCTTGTGGTGATTTTCTTAAGCCCCGCGAAAATGAGCCTTCACCAATTGAGCTCTTGATAGACAGTTCCTTCCTCCTTATTCCCTTTAAGAATGGAAAAGAAGAGTATGACTGTCCGTTGGTATGAGATAGATGCGAATGGAAAAGTGTGTTTTTCCCCAAAAATGATGTGTTACAGTTGTAAAAAAGGCACATGCACGGATTGCGCCCCTTTCTTTTTGTAACAATTATGCGGTTGTTTTTGTAGGATATAGCACTTCTTTGTGAGCAAATAAACAAATTGTTTATGTTTATATAACTATTTTAGTTATATATCGACGAATTACTCAAGGAATGTAACCTTTTAGTAACCATGTCGTAACGATCGCGCAACATTATTATCTTAATCGAAAAACATCCTTTGAGTTACAAATAATAGAGATATCTACTAAACCTCCGAAAAACATGGAACGAAAACCGCTTTCTATTATTTTTTTCTATATTACAGAGTATTAATGATTTGTTACGAATGGTTTGTAATTGTGTGTTTTCCCAAATTCCGAAAAAAACTGTTGCTATAATGAGGACACGAAAACAAACGCAATGGAGGCTATCATGAAAAAATTAATTGGTATAGCAACAGCAGCAGTTTTTGGTCTTGGGATTTTCACTACTTCTGCACAAGCAGAAACTGTTGTAACAACAGACGTATTAAATGTACGAGAGAACCCAACTACTGGATCACAAGTTGTAGGCAAAGTATTAAATGGTCATAAACTAGATGTTACAAATACAGAAAACGGATGGTCAAAAATCAAATTAGATGGTAAAGACGCATTCGTAAATGCAGAATTCACAAAAAGCATCTATTACGTAACAGCAAACGTATTAAACGTACGTGCTGAAGCGAACACAAACTCAGAAATTCTTGGTACGCTTAAGAAAGACGATATGATTGAAACAACGAACCAAGTACAAAATGAGTGGTTACAATTCGAATATAATGGGAAAACAGCTTACGTTCATGTTCCTTTCTTAACAGGTACAGCACCTGTTATTGAAAAACAAGAAACGCCTGTACCTGCTAAAGCAGAAGCGACTGCTAAAACTACAGCACCTGCTAAAGCAGAAGCACCAGTAGCACAAGCAAAACCTGCTACTCAAGTAAAAGCAGCAGAAACAAACGCTCCTTCTGGTGGCCGTGAACTAACAGTTGTAGCGACTGCATATACAGCTCATCCGAGCGAAAATGGCGGCACATATGGTGGCCGTGTATTAACTGCAATGGGTCATGACTTAACAGCGAATCCAAACATGAAGATGATCGCTGTTGATCCGAAAGTGATTCCACTAGGATCAAAAGTATGGGTAGAAGGATATGGAGAAGCAATTGCTGGTGACACTGGCGGTGCAATTAAAGGTAACCGTATCGACGTTCTAGTTGGCTCTGATTCAGCTGCTGATAAATGGGGACGTAAAACTGTAAAAGTGAAAATTTTAAAATAATCAATTACTGCTAAAAATTCAGCCAGTCCTCTTATTATTTGAGGGCTGGCTTTTATTTTTTTATAATAACAATAAGGAGGTTACAATATGAACCTGAATGCAAAAATAGATTGGATTGGTACACCAAAGCCCTATCATGATGGGACAACAATTGATTTTTCACTTGAGCATGATGACAATCGCTATAAATTAATCGTGCTCAATTACGATCAATCGGTTCAGTATAAGTTCGTGCAATACGGGATTAAGCCAGGATCACAAAAACCATTTCCAATTGATATACCATTTCAAGAAGAAATGCTTCCATTAATAGAAAGAATTCTACAGGATCCATATGTACAAGCTTTTCGTATTTTGTAGAATTGGCGATATATCATGCGAAAAGACTATCTCTTTCTCTAAAAGAGATAGTCTTTTCGCATTTCAACATATGATTCGCAAATTCATTTTTTCTGTTTTCACAGCTTTTTGTTTATAATGGTAGAGGAAAGAAATCTTTTGTACGGAGGAAAATTATGCTGCAACATTCAATTACGAAAGATGAAATTATGATGATCGCGAATGAATTTGTTCAAGGACTTGATCCGCAGCAAGAAGCCGATCAAGTACATGTTGCCACTGCTCGTCACTTATATCGTAGCGGTCTTGTCTACAACGTTGATTTTGATGGCTATACGTTGTCAGGCACCGTAGACGCTGAAGGGAACGTGTATAGCGTTCATATTCCGATTCGTGATATCGCAGAAAGTTATTGTGATTGCTTTGCGCCGACGCAATGTGAGCACATGCTTGCTGTTTTACTATCTGCTGCTTCTAGCTTCGGACAAGTGGGAGAAGTATTAGCATTATTTAAAAATAAAACGAAGCCATCACTCCCTCCGATTCGAACAGCAAGGCAAGTATTACAATCGTCTGCATTTGAAGAAACGGATTTTAAAAGTTGGCACGCATATTTTGAATCTGAATATGGCGCATTTAAAAAAGAACAAGCACGGCTCTCATATAAACAAATGTATTTTCTTATGAGTATCTTTACAGACTTTTATATGAAATTAGAACGAAAAGCACCGCGCATCGTTGCCATTCATGAATTGTTCAAATTACACGGCGCACTTTTTTGCTTTCAGAAGTTATTAGAAGAAGCCAGCGACTTTGAGACAAACAAAAAGTATTCCTATCACCAACCAATTCAAGTTGTTCGTCTCTTTGTCGATAAAGTTGAATCACTTGTACGTGACTTGAAGTCAGAATCGATTCCAGCTGAAAGTGAACCAATTTTGCAAGAAACAGCTCGCCGAATGCATGATATTTTCTTCTCTACCGACTCCTATACACAGGAAAGATTCTTTATTTACCGGCATATATGGGGAGAGCTACTAGCAAAAATAGCTTGGATACACGAAGAAGAAAAACGAATTGACGAGAAGATGCATCCACTATCGAAAGCACTCGCCGCTTCTCATCTATTCTTTTTAAAACAAGAAGACAATTCTGCTATGGACTTGCTCGAAACACAACCAGCGCAAGTTGTCGGTCTTTATTTCGATTGGCTCGAAGATTTACTGAGCACTATGCAATGGGAACGCGCCAAAAACTGGCTTTCTTTCACATATAAACAAGTGAAGAACACAATGAAAGATAAAGCCGACCCTATTTTTATAAAAGATATCGTCCGTTTGTTCATTATGATGTATGAAACATATGCAACGCACACAAATGAACAAGCTGGTCTTGAAATGATTTTGCAAGAGCTATTGCCATACAGCTTCACAAACTACGAGCACTATATACTAGCAAAAAAACAATATTATACATGGACAGAACTTCATCTTTTGTACGGATTTGAAGCCATTGAACTATTAAAAGAACCACTAAAAGAAATCGAAAAAGAAGCACCAGATGCAGCTCTTCCGCTCTATCATCTCGCAGCCGTACAAGCAATTGAAGAACGGAATCGCAAGTCATACCGCCGGGCGGTCCGTTACTTAAAGAAATTACGCATGCTCTATAAGCGGCTCAAACGAACAGATGAATGGCACACTTTCATTATCCATATCACCAACTCATATTCACGCCTAAGAGCACTACAGGAAGAACTCCGGAAAGGAAAATTAATCGATGATCATACAAACTGAAGTAACAATTCGGCTCCAGCACGTAAATCAAGGTTGGTTTCTTTGGGGAGAAGATGAAGTCGGCAATCTCTTACCTATAAAAGATTGGAAACAACATGCCTTCACATGGCATTCGACTTCCTTCTATGGCACCTTCTTGAAAGAAGCTACATATGAAGGTCGAAGTGGGATTATGCTAACGAACGTTCAGGCATTTGAATATATCGCCAACAGGCCAATGAATTCATTTGCCAGGCTGAAAATGAATGGTCCCATTACCACACTTACACCTGATGCAAAGGAACTATGGGATGCCTTTGTGACTGGAAGCTTTATACCTGATATGAAGAGCTGGTCCGATCGCCCATCATGGAAAGTGAACAATGTTTCAACTGAAGATGATACACTATCATCACTTTTCTCTCAGGCAATTAATGAAAGTATTCTTCAGGACACGCGCTCGAGTGATGGCTGGGAGGATGCAAAAAGGCTATATGAGCACTATGATTTTACGAAGAAACAGCTTACAGCAGCGATGCATGAAGAAGATTGGCTCCGAAAAATTGGTTACATTGAGGATGACCTTCCCTTTACAATCGGTCTTCGCCTCCAAGAGCCGCAAGATGACTTTGAAATGTGGAAGCTTGAAACGATTATTACGACAAAGCGCGGAGCACACCGGATCTATGTATATACTAGCATCGATTCACTACCAAAAAGATGGCATAGCTATGAAGAGCGTATTCAAGAAACGCAGGAAGGGTTCGGCAAACTCGTTCCATGGCTTAAGGAAGATGATCACTTTCGAACTGAGCTTTATGAAACAGAAGCATGGAGCTTCCTAACAGAAGCAAGTAACGAATTATTAGCAGCCGGCGTTGATATTCTACTACCATCTTGGTGGCAGAATTTAAAGGCAACAAAACCGAAGTTACGCGTTCAACTGAAGCAGAATGCGAATCAAACACAATCCTTCTTCGGCATGAACACTCTCGTCGATTTCAACTGGCGCGTTTCCACAGATGGTATCGACCTATCAGAGAGTGAATTTTTTGACCTGGTCGAACAAAACAAACGACTCTTTAATTTAAACGGACAATGGATGCGACTCGACCCTGCCTTTGTTGAAGAAGTGAAAAAACTAATGAAGCGCGCAGATAAGTATGGACTTGAAATGAAGGATGTCTTGCAGCAGCACTTATCAAACGCTGCTGAAGCAGAAATCGTAGAAGAAGACAATCCATTTACAGACATTGAAATTGAGCTAGATGGTTATTACGAAGAGCTCTTTCAAAAGCTACTGCATATTGGAGACATTCCAAAAGTTCAAATATCCTCCTCCTTGCAAGCTACACTTCGCCCCTACCAAGAGCATGGTGTAGAGTGGCTCTTATATTTACGAGAGCTCGGATTTGGAGCATTGCTAGCAGATGATATGGGTCTTGGAAAAAGTATTCAAACCATTGCTTACCTATTATACGTAAAAGAAAACCGCCTCCAAACAGGCCCGGCGCTCATAATAGCACCGACATCTGTTCTTGGAAACTGGCAGAAAGAATTTGAACGCTTTGCGCCAAACTTACGAGTGCAACTACATTATGGAAGCAACCGCTCAAAAGGTGATTCATTTAAGGACTTCCTTCAAGATGCAGATATTGTGTTAACTTCTTATGCATTAGCACAACTCGATGAAGAGGAGCTAAGCGCGCAATGTTGGGATGCCATCATTCTCGATGAGGCGCAGAATATAAAGAACCCGCAAACGAAACAATCAAGAGCTGTTCGGCAATTGCGAGCAAATCATAAAATTGCTTTAACAGGTACGCCGATGGAAAACCGTTTAGCAGAGCTATGGTCTATTTTCGATTTCTTGAATCACGGATATCTCGGAAGCCTAGGTCAGTTTCAGCGTCGCTTCGTAACACCGATTGAAAAAGATCGTGACGAAGCAAAAATCCAGCAAGTACAAAGGTTCATCTCACCATTCTTACTACGCCGGACGAAACAAGATCAAACAGTTGCATTAAACTTACCGGAAAAACAAGAACAGAAAGCATACTGCCCGCTAACAGCTGAACAAGCATCACTTTATGAACAGCTCGTACAAGACACGCTACAAAACGTCGAAAACTTAACAGGCATTGAAAGACGCGGTTTTATTCTAATGATGCTTAGTAAGCTAAAGCAAATTTGTAATCATCCTGCGCTTTATTTAAAAGAAGATTCACCGAGAGATATTGCGCAGCGCTCCATGAAGACACAAACATTAATGGACCTGATTGAAAATATAAAAGATCAAAATGAAAGCTGCTTAATTTTCACCCAATATATCGGAATGGGAAATATGTTACAAAAAATATTAGAAGAGAAATTCGGTCAACGTGTTCTCTTCCTAAACGGTAGTGTGCCGAAGATAGAACGCGATAAAATGATTGAACAGTTCCAAAATGGAACATACGACATCTTCATCCTATCATTAAAAGCTGGCGGCACAGGTCTAAATTTAACTGCCGCAAACCATGTCATTCACTACGACCGCTGGTGGAATCCAGCTGTGGAAAACCAAGCGACAGACCGCGCTTATCGCATCGGTCAAAAGCGATTTGTACACGTTCATAAACTCATTACAACAGGTACACTCGAAGAAAAAATTGATGAAATGCTAGAGCGTAAACAATCGCTAAGTAGCGCTATCATCACAAGTGACAGCTGGATGACAGAACTATCAACAGACGAATTGAAAGAACTACTCGGTGTATAATAACCACCGATATATGAAAAAAAGGAGCTACCCCAAAGGTTAGCTCCTTTTTCTATACCAAAACCAATTACTTATTATAATACCTGTCAATCCGCCCGACGTATCTAAAACTGTATCTTGCCACATCGGTGTACGGTCACCTGTAAACCATTGATGAATTTCATCGAATGTTGCATACCCAGCGACAAAAAGAAGTGCAAATAAAAAGGATCTCTTCCTCGAGCATCCTGAACGATACAATGCATAGTATGCCAATGCTCCAAGCATAAAGAACACCATAAAATGAGCTCCCTTACGCAGGAAAAACTCAATAAAGCCGCCAACACCTTTATTCGCAATACTAACTGGTGTACCTCCGCCGTAATCAATGGATACCCATGAAAAATGTTCTTTCACAAATTCTACGTTCACGTACTGTTCAATATCTGAGCGCATATCCTGCTTCTTATACGGCTGCGCTGAAGAATAAAAAATAATCCCGATCCATAGTAAAACGGGAATCCAAACTAACCTTTTACGATTCATCTGTAGAAACTCCTCTCTCATTCTTCTAAGAGTACCAAAAAAAAGAAAAAATTTCACGCCAAAATATGACCATTGCCCCCTATATATATGATGAAAAGGGGGTGAAAAACATGGCGATTGAAACAATTGTAACTGATTTAAGCTTACGCCTTGTCCTAAACGGCGGCACAGACAAAAACGGGAAAGCAATTCTTAAAAACAAACAGTTTAAACGAGTAAAACCAAACGCTGATGTAGCAAAGGTGCATGAAGTTGCACATGCACTTGCTTCATTGCAAGAATTAAAGCTTCATGCTGTTCAACTTTTAAGCACATCTGACATCTCGAATCCGTAAAATTCTAATGAAAAGGAGGTAAATGAAAATGACAGTACTTGAGCTCATTTTCTTGAAAGAGGATGGAAAAACCGTTGTCTTTTCTATCGACAATCCGATTACACCTGTGAATGAACAAAACATTAACCAAGTGATGGACACGCTTCTCTCCTCTACAATTTTCTTATCACTTGGTGAAAATACCCGTAAAAAAGGAGCACGCCTTGTTGAAAAGACAGTATCCGAAGTAACAATTGCTCCTTAAACGATTAAGACGAAGCTGCATTACTTTGCAGCTTCGTCTTTTTTCTTCGGCATCTCAATCGGAATAAAAATATGAGAAAACCCGACTGAAACATATTTATAATTTTCTTTCCCTAGTGTAAATTCTGTCGTATATGTCGAGAAGAAAATATAATCGCTTCGCTTTGTATAATGGTTAATCAACACATCAACTTGTGGCTCTACATATTTCTTCGCTAACTTCTTACCAATTGTCGCAAGTTCACCAACAAGCCCATCTGGATCTTCTTTTTCAACCTCTGCTAATTTTTTACTAATATCATTGCGATTCATAAATTGTTTTGCTGCCCATTCTGTATATTCCCCTTTACTTGGGTTGCTGCTTGCTAAATATACGAAAAGAAGGACAACAAGTGCCATAATAATGATATACTTCCGTTTCATATTCTATCACCGCCTAACTGTTTCTATTTTCATATATATGTACAAGTGATGCAAATTATATAAACCTAACTTAAAAAGCGATAGAAACTCTTTCTTTTTAAGAGATAAAAAAGTATAGATTCATTTTCGTATGCAAAACAACTTATATGTCAAAAAATTAAAATGAACTTATACAGAAAACTTACTATTTACAAGGTAAAATTAAATTTACAAATATTTACAAATAATTAAAATTGTTTTTATATTCCATCTATATACTGAAATATGTAAAAACCAATATTTTTTAAGGGAGGCTTTTCAGGTGCATGATCCAGCTAATCTGTATGCTATTTCTAGTACCGTAATGATGATGATGTCTTATGAAGATCCGTTTTATCGTACTCAAATCCATACCACCAAAGGAATTCTCTACTCACCTAAGACACCTTTAGAACTAATAAAAGAATTGATTATCTTACACAATTATTCCACATATGAAGGCAGGCGGAAAGCAATTATTAAAAAATGGGATTTACGACAAAATACACCGATCCCAATTAATCATCGGCGATTCATTTGTGCCATTCCGACAAAATCACCTACCGCTTGGGATTGCATCTGGGTCTTCTACAAAGGTATTAAAGTAATAAAGAAAGACATGAATAATCAAGCAATACTACATTTTTATAATGAAGAAACAGCAGTTCTTCCCATAACCTGCTACAAAATGAAACAGCAATGGAGAAAAGCTGGTAATTTAATCGCTCAAATGATGCTTGATGATTTTCATAACGATTTCTAGCATAAAGTGAAACTTTAATCAGTCGCGGGGCTCTTACTGCCCGTTAAGGCAAGATAAACGAAATGGAGACAAGATATCCTCTTGTCTCCATTTTATATTTCCTATATCTCAGCCTGCATCTTCCCCAGTGCCTGCCGATATACCCATCTCACTTGATGATACGTCATCCCCATCTCTTCAGCAATTTCATGCATCTTCTTTCCTACATAAAAACGTTCGTAAATAATATGTTTCTCTTTCTCATCTAACAAACTCATATAATCCTGAACTTCTGATGATGCTTCCGCTCCGCATACATTTTGCAAAATTTCCTGTCCAGCGAATGTATGCCGCTTTTGAAATCTACTTTCTTTCTTCAACTTCTCTATTAAATATCCGCGCACTGTTACGAATGCATAAGCTGAAAAAGTCCCCTTCTCTTCCTCATACTTTTCATATGCCTTCCAAAGTCCAATTAAACCGCATTGATAGTACTCTTCATAATCCCGGTACAGACAAAGCCTCTTCATTTGATTTTTAATCATCTTTTCATACAACGTAACTGTTTCTGTAAAAGTAGCCGGTTTCATATCGTGCCTATTTCTAAAAGGTATACCTCTTTGTTATTCCGCGGTACCTTTACAATATAAGAAGATAAAGCGGATTTCATGGTGAGATATTTGAAATTCTGCATAGGGAAATTTCAAATATCTGTAGAGGAAATTTGAAATACGAGGCCTAGTATTTCAAATACATACAAAAATAAAAAAACGGCTCCTAATCGAGCCGTTTTCTGCACATATTCTTATCCATTGAAACTTTGCATAAACTTTACTAATACGATAACAATTAAACTTAAGAACGCTGCTTTAATAATGAAGAGAACAACAATTGGAACCGCAGCTTTTACTTTTCCTAACCCAGCTGTAATTTGTAATCCAATCCAAATTAATACGATATTCCATAAATAAAATATCTCAACTACACTACCAATTGCATACCCTATAGTACCTTGGTCAAATAATGGTGCTAAGCTTGTATACCCAGTTACACCACTTCCAAAAATTAAACCTAAAAGAGAATTAATAAGTCCACCAATAACAACAACAATGCTTGGATATACAATAATAGCTAACAATTTTTTGTAAGGAGTATCATTTCCAAAAAACATCATAAAGACTTTATAAACAGCTGCTACAATAAGAGTTCCAATTATTATCCCAATAAAACCTGAACCGATTGACTTACCAACTAAATATCCGATAGATTCTTCTTGACCTGTGCCAAATTTCTTCTGAATTTCCATCATCTCAGGCGATGATTGCGCCACATATGTAGATAATCCATTTACAAGTGCTTGTAACAACGCAACCAAAAAGAACATACCCCAAACCTTATCAGTCGCTTTCATTCTCTCAAACTGTAAGCCAGGAGATGTGATCATTCCTAGTAAAGATGGTTTTTCTCCACTAACCTTTTGCGAATTAACATTCGGTTCCATTCTAAAAAACCTCCTTGTATTTATATAACCCGTTCTAACGGGCGGTTCGCATCCTCTTTACTAGAGGCGGCGAACCGCCCATCAGAACACTATGTATGTGTAGTAGAGGAGCCCCCTCTACTACACTAGCAATCTATTCGTAACGAAGTGCTTCAATTGGATCTAATTTCGCTGCTTTGTTCGCTGGAATTAATCCGAAGATAATGCCGAGCGTCATCGAGAATAACACACCGCCAACGACAACTTCCCATGAAACGAGAGGTGGCCATTTTGCAAATGTGGACACAATATATGCGCCTCCGTAGCCAAGGCCGATTCCAATTAATCCACCAAGAAGCGTTAACATAACGGCTTCAATTAGGAATTGCAGCAAGATTTTACTGCGCGTTGCTCCAAGTGCTTTACGTACCCCAATCTCACGCGTACGCTCTGTTACGGATACAAGCATGATGTTCATTACACCAATACCACCAACGACTAATGAAATTCCAGCGATACCGCCAATGATCATCGTCATGATACTTGTTACTTTCGAAACACCTTCTTGGAATTCTTTTAAATTCACCATTTCGTATTTACCGGAAATCTCACTTGGCTTACGACTATTTAACACTTCAACTGCTTTTTTGCCGGCAGTCTCCAAACTATCTACATTTTTTGACTGTACAGCGATACTTTGAATTTCATCTGTTCCGTATAAAGTTGGCCATAACGTAAGAGGAACTAGCGCCTCTGAAGGACCCATTCCCATAAACGAATTCTCTGATTTATACACACCGATAATTTGCATCGGTTGACCCTTCATCTCAATAATTTTCCCAACAGGATTCTCTTTCTTAAACAACTCATCTTCCATTTTCGTACTAATCATGACCACGTTATTTCCTTGCGAAATATCGTTTTCATTGAGTGAGCGACCCTTTACTACTTTCGTCTTATTGACTTCAAAATACTCACTATCTAGTCCAATAACATTAACCATCTCTTTTTTATCATTAATTTCAAGTGGTTCCATCGTATTATTTGTTGTAATGACATGAGAAATTTCCGGGAGCTTTTTCACTTCAAAGATGTCTTCTTCCGTTATTTTCGGTATTTCACTCGCTCCCATTCCATACGGATCATTAATATCCGCAGCGAAGTGGATTGGCATGACATTATTACCAGAACCAGCAATTTGTGACTTTAACATTGCTTCCCCACCTTGCCCAATCGCAACAACAGTAATAATAGAACCGACACCGATAATAATTCCCAGCATCGTAAGTGCTGAGCGCAGTTTATGAGCTAAAATAGAAGATAGGGCAATTTTGATACTATCTAGTAAACTCATACCGCACACCTTCTATCTTCTGTAATTTTCCCATCCCTTAACACAATTCGGCGCGAAGAATACGCCGCAACTTCTTCCTCATGTGTAACCATAACAATCGTCGTACCTTCTGCGTTTAACTTCGTGAATATATCCATAACTTGTTCCCCTGATTTTGTATCAAGAGCACCAGTTGGCTCATCAGCCATAATAAACGTTGGATCATTCGCAATGGAACGAGCAATCGCCACACGCTGCTTTTGTCCACCTGAAAGTTCACTGGGTAAGTGATGCACACGGTCTGATAATCCGACTTTTCCAAGCGCTTCAAGAGCCCTTTGACGGCGCTCAGCTTTCTTCACACCACCATAGATAAGTGGAAGCTCTACATTTTCTACCGCTGAAAGACGTGGCAATAAGTTAAAATGCTGGAATACAAAACCGATATATTCATTACGAATAAGGGCAAGTTTTGACTCGTCTGCTGTTAAGATATTCACGTCATTCAACATATATTCGCCTTCTGTTGGACGATCTAAACAACCGATAATATTCATGAGTGTTGATTTCCCGGAACCAGATGGTCCCATAATCGAAACAAACTCACCACTTTGAATCGTTAAACTAATACCATGCAAAATCGGTACTGCAAGTTTCCCTTGATAATATGTTTTATGAATATTGTTTAACGTAATCATTTTTCTTTCACTTCCATTCCGTCATACACATTGTCGGAAGGATTTTTAACCACCTTTTGCCCCACTGTTACGCCTTCAAGAACTTCTGTCCAGTCTCCGTCAGTAGAACCTTTTTTCACATTTTGTTTACGAAGCTTTCCTTTTTCTTCTACATAAACAAATGCATCATTGCCTTTTTCTACAATGCTCTTACTAGGAACCGCAATTATCTTCTTATTTTCTAAACTTACTTGTAGCGATACATGATAACCTGGAGATAAACCTTCTTGCCCATCTAGACTTGCTTTATATGTATACTGAGACATATTTTGTGTGCCTTCACCGGCGCCAGCTGCTTGCGCCATCTCTGCACTTGTTGGGAATTCACTTACTTCTGTAATTTTCCCTGTCCATTTCTGCTTACTATTTGCTTTTGCAGTTGCAGTAAATGTTTGATCCTTTTGGATTTGTGATTTTTGAAGCTCAGTTAACGTTCCTTGAATTTGGAATGGATCTTTAGATGCAATTTGTAGAAATGATTTTCCTTGTCCGCCCATCGCTTGCGCTGAGTTTTGTGCTGCATCTTTATCTAGCTTTTGGACAACGCCAGCAAAATTACTATAAATTGTGAGTTCACCTTGCTTTTTCTTTAACTCTTGTGATTGTAATTGTCCTTTTTCTTTCTCTAGATCACTTGTTTTTTGCTGTATTTCTAATTCACTTACTTGCTCTTCTAACTGATCTGTTACTTCTTTCCCCGCGCCACTATCTTTTGCCTTCTTAATATCTTTCTTTAATGAATCTATTTTCTTTTGTGCCTGATCGTAGCGCATAGTAGCCATTTTTTGCTCAAGCTCAGCTTGTTTCAGTTGTAAATTGATTTCTTCATTATCATAAGAGAATAATTTCGTGCCCTTTTCTACTTCCTGTCCTTCTTTTACTGCAATATCTTTTACTTTTCCTTTTGTCGGATCTGCGTAGAAGCTCTCAATATTTCCAGGTTTTACTTGTCCAGAAATCAACTTCGTATTGTTAAGTGAACGTTCTGTTACTTTCTCAAAGCTAACAGCATCTCCCTCAGCCGCGCCCTTTTTCTTTCCTTGCATAACAAAAATATTGACGGCTGCAACGACGACAATTAGTGCAATAACTCCGATGATAATCCATTTCTTCTTTTTATTTGGAGTACGAACGGTATTTGGTAACATATCCTCTCTCCTTTTATATCTTAATATAGTAGTTATTTAATTATGTAAAACTTTCAGAAAACGATGCGATATAAATCCAAGTAAAAATAGACAGAGAAAATAAGTGCAGGTCAACACGACTTACATATTGAAATATCAAAATGAATTTATATATTTTTACATTATTACGATTTCTTTACAAAGTTTTACATCAACACTTATATTGTAACAAAAATACAAATGTTTAGAAATATAACGATTTATCTTTTAAGAAAGTTTTAAGGAACCTAAAGAAAACCGCCTTACATCAGGCGGTTTGGACATTTTCTCCAAGAACTCGGTTTCTCTTCATCCAAGTCATACTCAAACGGAAGAGTTGTCACGTCTTTTCTCATCTCACGCGGAATATTCTTTTCTACCGTTTGAAACGCTTCATATTCATCTGTGCGCATCGCTCTTTGCACAATGCCTTCCGGGTTATCACCTTGCATGTCCAACATCCAGCCCGTTTCACTATTTAACTGTTTACGAAATTCATCTTTTTCCTCTTCATCTGGAAACATGCTTCCGTTCACTTCCAAATATGTTTCTACTTTCATCGGAAGCCACTCTACTTCATAATCTTCAACTAAACAAATCGCAATCCCGATCGGTGTACTACGAACGACAAAATCAAATGTACAATCTCGCTGTGTAACAGTTGCTGAACAAAATAAAAATTTCTCTACCTCTGATACAAAAATCCCCACATTTCAGCATCTCCTTTATACATAATAATTTGTCTTGCTAACTTCTAGTAAATTTTAACATTCGTTTTTGAAGATATTGTAAAATGGATGTTAATTTTCTATATATAATATAATTTCACTTTATATAAATCTTCACTGACAAGATGCACATAAAAAGAGCTGCCCAAAAGTAGTGCTTTTGGACAGCTTCCTTACATAAACGATTATGCAATTTTGCTCTCAGGGCCTTTTCTCTCATGACCAAATTGAACGATAAATAAGAATACAGTAGATAAAATACCACCCGCTAATAATAGAATGAAACAGCCGTCCCAACCAGAGCGATCAACGATAACACCGATCGCTGCGTTTGCAACAAGGCTTCCTCCTAAATAGCCGAACAGGCCACACATACCAACTGTTGTACCTACTGCGAATTTTGGTACTAATTCCATTGCACTTAAACCAATTAAAAATTGTGGTACGTAAATTAAACAACCAATAATCGAAACTGCCGCACTCACAACAAGTATATTCGATGCTTGCCAGTATACTAGCGTTCCGATAACAACACCAACCATACTAAATACACATAGTGGCATACGTTTTCCTTTAAATAACTTATCACTTAGCAGACCTACGATTAATGAACTTGGAATTGCCATTGCTTCAAAAATTGAATATGCTGCATGCGCTTCTGTTTTTGTAAATCCTTTAACCGTTGTTAAATAAATCGGTACCCAGTTAATAACACCGAAACGA
>Ga0209025_1000503_pt1 | contig 75048 bp, 66 predicted proteins | sample AraplaMF_Col_mLB_FD_184256 | JGI IMG/M metagenome (GOLD analysis project Ga0209025, IMG submission 184256) | Arabidopsis root microbial communities from the University of North Carolina, USA - plate scrape MF_Col_mLB (SPAdes) (version 2) | ecosystem: Host-associated > Plants > Roots > Endosphere... | reverse complement strand
CGCTCTTTGCGAACCGGGCGCATCCGTACACCAAGGGGCTGTTCGCGGCACGGCCGGTGATCGGGACGCCCAAGGGGCAGCGGCTGGCGACGATCCGGGGCAGCGTGCCTGAGCTGGTGGACCTGCCTCCGGGTTGTCCCTTCGCGGGGCGCTGCAGCTACACGGTCGATGCCTGCCAGTCGACACGGCCGCCGGCGGTGATGCTGCCTGATGACCATGCGGTGCGATGCATCCGGCTTGGAGAGATTGCAGAGATCGAAGCGGAGGCCGTGGCATGAGCACGACCACCACACCGCTGCTGCAAGTGACCGACCTCGTGCGCCACTACGCCCTGCCGCGCGAGAAGCTGCTGGGCCCGCCGCCTACCGTCAAGGCGCTCAATGGCGTGAGCTTCGAGGTGCAGGCCGGGCGCAGCGTGGGAATCGTGGGGGAATCGGGTTCGGGCAAGTCGACCATCGCACGCCTCGTGATGGCCCTGGACAAGCCCACCTCGGGCAGCGTGAAGCTCGAGGGGCGCGAGTTGCATGCCCTCTCAAGAGACGAACTGCGCACCGCCCGGCGCGACTTCCAGATGGTCTTCCAGGACCCCTACGGCTCCCTAGACCCGCGCCAGACGGTCGCGCGCATCGTGGCCGAACCTCTGGAAGCACTGGCTCAGGTCTCGAGGAAGGAACAGCGCGAGCGCGCCGCCGAATCCCTCGCGGCCGTGGGCCTGCGCCCCACCGACCTCGACAAGTACCCGCACGAGTTCTCGGGCGGCCAGCGCCAGCGCATCGCGATCGCGCGCGCCCTCATCACGCGCCCCAAGCTCATCGTCGCCGACGAGCCCGTGAGCGCCCTGGACGTCTCCGTGCAGGCCCAGGTGCTCAACCTCATGCAGGACCTGCAGCAGCAGTTCGGCATCAGCTACCTGCTCATCAGCCATGACCTCGCCGTCGTCAACCACCTGTGCGACGAAGTGTGCGTGGTCTTCAAGGGGCAGATCGTCGAGCGCGGGACGCCGCAGGAGCTCTTCGCCAACGCGCAGCATCCGTACACGCGAACGCTGCTCGGCGCGGTGCTGCAGGCACCGGCCCACTGATTTTTTTCTGTTGTCTTTTCCAGGAGCTATCGAAGTATGTTGAAGCGTCGCACCCTCATGACGTCCGCCATGGCCGCGGCCATCCCGGGCGTCTTCCTGCCGCAGGCGCGCGCGCAGGCCGGCAAGAACACGCTGACCATCGGCATGCCGCTCGAACCGCCGGGCCTGGACCCGACCACGGGCGCGGCCTCGGCCATTGCCGAGATCACGCAGTACAACATCTTCGAGACGCTGACCAAGGTCAATGCCGACGGCTCGGTCACGCCGATGCTGGCCGAGAGCTGGACCTCCTCGCCCGACATGAAGACCTTCGTCTTCAAGCTCAAGCGCGGCGTCAAGTTCCAGAACGGCGAGCCCTTCAACGCGGCGGTCGTGAAGTTCTCCTTCGACCGCGCGGGCAACGCCAAGAGCACCAACAAGGACAAGCGCTTCTTCAGCGAGATCGGCACCGTGGTGCTCGACGAGCACACGGTGGGCGTGAACAGCACGCTGCCCAATCCCGACCTGCCCTTCATGCTGGGCCAGTCCACCGCCTGCCTGGTCGAGCCCAAGAGCGCCGACACCAATGCCACGCAGCCCGTGGGCACCGGCCCCTACAAGCTCGGCGGCTGGCAGCGCGGCGCCTCGTGCACGCTGGTCAAGTCCACCACCTACCGCGATCCGGCGCAGGCGAAGATCGAGCGCTTCGTGTTCCGCTTCATGTCGGACACCGCGGCCCAGACCGCCGCGCTGCTGTCGGGCGACATCGACATCTTCCCGCGCGCGGGCACGCGCTCGGTGAGCCAGTTCAAGGGCAACAACCGCTTCCAGGTGATCGAGGTCGGCACGCGCGGCAAGGTGATCCTCACCATCAACAACCGCAAGAAGCCGCTCGACGACGTGCGCGTGCGCCGCGCGATCCTGGCGGCGATCGACCGCAACGCGATCGTGCAGGGCGCGGCCGACGGCTTCGGCAAGCCCATCGGCAGCCACTACGCGCTGGGCGCGCCGGGCTTCGTCGACACCACCGCGATGAATCCCTTCGACGTCGAGAAGGCGAAGAAGCTCTTGGCCGAGGCCGGCGTGAAGACGCCGCTCGAGCTGCGCCTGCAGCTGCCGCCGCCGTCGTATGCGCGCCAGGGCGGCGAGGTGATCGCCGCGCAGCTCGCGCAGATCGGCATCAACGTGAAGATCCAGAACGTGGAATGGGCCCAGTGGCTCAGCGGCACCTTCGGCGGCGCGCACGACTTCGACCTCACGATGGTCGCGCACGTCGAGCCCTTCGACCTCGTGAAGTACACCGAGACCGACTACTACTGGGGCTACGACTCGAAGAAGTTCCGCGACCTGTACGTCGCGATCCAGAACGAGGAGAACAAGAAGCGCCGCGCCGACCTGCTGGGCGACGCGCAGAAGATGCTTGCGACCGACGCGGTCAACGGCTTCCTCTACCAGGCCGTGTTCCCCACCATCGCGCGCAAGGAAGTCAAGGGCCTGTGGCCCAGCATGCCGATCGTGGTGAACGACCTCGCGGCCATCTCGTGGAGCTGATGCGATGACGACGACGAAGAACCTGTACGACCTCGGCGCGGCCGAGCTGGTCGCCGCCTACGCGCGCCGCGAACTCTCGCCGGTCGAGGTGGCGCGCTCGGTCAATGCGCGCATCGAGGCGCTCGAGCCCAAGCTCTGCGCCACCTGGCTGTTCCGCCCCGAGCTCGCGCTCGAGCAGGCGCGCGCCTCCGAGGCGCGCTGGCTCGCCGGCACGCAGCGCGGCGCGCTCGACGGCGTGCCCGTGACCATCAAGGACAACCTCGCGACCGCGGGCGACCCGATGCCGCTGGGCACCGCGGCCTACCCGCTGGTGCCGATGGCGCAGGACTCGCCGCCCGCCGCGCGCCTCAAGGAGGACGGCACGGTGCTCGTGGCCAAGACCACCATGCCCGACGTGGGCATGCTGTCCTCGGGCCTGTCGACCTTCCACCATCTGTCGCGCAATCCCTGGGACCTGTCGCGCACGCCGGGCGGCTCGAGCGCCGGCGCCGGCTCGGCCGCCGCGGCCGGCTATGGCCCGCTGCACGTGGGCACCGACATCGGCGGCTCGCTGCGCCTGCCCGCGAGCTGGTGCGGCATCTACTCGCTCAAGCCCAGCTTCGGCCGCATCCCGCTGAGCACGCCCTACATGGGCCGCTGCGCCGGCCCGATGACGCGCACCGTGGAGGACTCGGCGCTGATGATGGCCTCGATGGCCCAGCCCGATGCGCGCGACTACTCCGAGCTGCCGCCCGGCGCGATCGACTGGGCAGCCTTCGCGGTCGAGCCCGACTTCATCAGGGGCAAGCGCGTGGGCCTGCTGATGGAGGCGGGCTGCGGCCTGCCGCTCGATCCGCAGATCGCCGAGGCGGTGCGCCGCGCCGCGAAGCGCATCGAGGACGCCGGCGCGCACGTCGAGCCGATGCAGCCCTTCATGACGCCGAAGATGCTGCAGGGCATGGACCACTTCTGGCGCATGCGCTCGCTGAGCGACCTGCGCACGATGAGCGCCGAGCAGCGCGCGAAGATGCTGCCCTACATCCTGACCTGGGCCGAGAGCGCGGCCGAGTTCTCGGGCGAGCACATCTACGAGGCCTACAGCCAGTTCATCGCCACGCGCGCCGCGGCGGTGGCGGCCACGGTGGGCTTCGACTTCGTGATCTCGCCGGTGTCGCCCAACATGCCCGCGCCCGCGGAGCATGCCTCGCCCACCAACGACCCGCTGCGCTCGCTCGAGCACATCGGCTTCACCGTGCCCTACAACATGTCGGAGCAGCCGGCGGCCTCGATCAACTGCGGCTACTCCGCCGAGGGCCTGCCGATCGGCCTGCAGATCATCGGCCGGCGCTTCGACGACCTCGGCGTGCTGCAGTTCAGCCGCGCCTTCGAGCAGATCCGCGAGCCGCAGAAGCCCTGGCCCGAACTCGGCTGAAGCGCTTGTCCGACACTGGGCGGCGCGCGAGCCTCTCGCGCACCGCCCCCGTTTTTTCCGCGCCGCCCCGCCGGCGCCGCCCGCAAGGAGACACCCCCATGAACCCCACCCACTTCATCGACGGCCGTCGCGTGCCCTCGGAAGGCAACGCCACCATCGACGTGATCGACCCCAGCGACGGCGAGCGCTTCGGCCAGCTCGCGCGCGGCACCGCGGGCGACATCGATGCCGCCGTGAAGGCCGCGCGCCGCGCGGTCGGCGAGAACTTCGACGGCCCCTGGGGCGCACTGAGCGCGCTCGAGCGCGGCCGGCTGATGGCCAAGCTCGGCGCGGCCGTGATCGCCCACCACGAGGAACTGGCCCAGCTCGAGGCGCGCGACACCGGCAAGGCGCTGCGCGTGGCGCGCAACGACGCCACCGCGCTCGCGCGCTACATGGAGTACTACGCCGGCGCCTGCGACAAGCTGCACGGGGACACCCTGCCCTACGAGCGCGGCTACACCGTGCTCACGGTGCGCGTGCCGCACGGCGTGACCGGCCACATCATTCCCTGGAACTACCCGATGCAGATCGCGGGCCGCAGCGTGGGCGCCGCGCTGGCCGCGGGCAATGCCTGCGTGGTCAAGCCGGCCGAGGACGCGAGCCTCTCGCTGCTGCGCCTGGCCGAGCTGGCGGCCGAGGTCGGCTTTCCGGCCGGCACGCTCAACGTGGTCACGGGCTACGGCAAGGAAGCCGGCGCGGCGCTGTGCGCGCACCCGGGCATCGACCACATCTCCTTCACCGGCTCCACCGTCACCGGCCGCAGCGTGGGCCTGGCGGCGGCCGAGCGCCACTGCCCGGTGACGCTGGAACTGGGCGGCAAGTCGCCGCAGATCGTGTTCGCCGACGCCGACCTCGACGCGGCCGAGCCGGTGCTGGTCAACGCCATCATCCAGAACGCCGGCCAGACCTGCTCGGCGGGCAGCCGGGTGCTGGTCGAGCAGTCGATCTACGAAGAGGTGGTGCAGCGGCTCGCCAAGCGCTTCTCGGCCGTGCGCGCCGGCCCGCCGGCCGACGACCTCGACATGGGCCCGCTGATCAACGAGAAGCAGTTCCGCCAGGTGCGCGACATGGTCGCCACCGCCGAGGCCCAGGGCCTGAAGGTGGCCGCGCGCGGCAGCGTGGCGCCCAATGCCTCGGCCCAGGGCTTCTACCAGGAGGCGGTGCTGTTCCGCGACGTGCCCGGCGACAGCGACATCGCGCAGCGCGAGATCTTCGGCCCGGTGCTGGCGCTCACGCCCTTCGCCGACGAGGCCGAGGCCGTGCGCCTGGCCAACGGCACCGACTTCGGCCTGGTGGCCGGCATCTGGACGCGCGACGGCGCGCGCCAGCTGCGCATGGCGCACAAGATGCACTGCGGGCAGGTCTTCATCAACAATTACGGCGCGGCCGGCGGCGTGGAACTGCCCTTCGGCGGCGTGAAGTCCTCGGGCTTCGGCCGCGAGAAGGGCTTCGAGGCCCTGCTCGGCTTCACCACCCTCAAGACCATCGCGATCAAGCACGGATAAGCAAGGCGGAACCAAACCATGGCATTGAACGAACAAGAGAAGGCGGCCGCTCCCAAGCGCCGCGTGGGCCTTGTGGGCGTGGGCCTGATGGGCAGCGGCATCGCGCAGAACATCGTGGGCCACGGCCATGCGCTGACGGTGCTCGAGCACCCGGGCAACCAGCCGATCGACGTCCTGCTCGCGGCCGGCGCGACCTCCACGCCCGACGTGGCGAAGCTCGCGGCCGAGGTCGACGTGCTGATCCTCTGCGTGACCGGCACGCCGCAGGTCGAGGCCGTGATGCTCGGCGAGAAGGGCGCGCTCGCGGCCTTGCGTCCCGGCACCGTGGTGGTCGACTGCTCGACCGCCGTGCCCGAATCCACCTCGCGCGTGGCGCGCGCCGTCGAGACCCAAGGCGGCCATTTCCTCGACGCCCCGATGACCCGCACCGCGAAGGAAGCGGCCGAGGGCCGGCTCAACCTGCTGGTGGGCGGCGACGCCGAGGTGCTGGCCTCCTGCCTGCCGCTGCTGCGTGCCTTCGCCGAGAACGTCACGCACGTGGGCGGCATCGGCGCCGGCCATGCGATGAAGCTGCTGCACAACTTCGTCTCGCTGGGCACCGTGGCGCTGCTGTGCGAGGCCGCGGCCTGCGCCGAGCGCGCGGGCGTCAAGCCCGAGGTGTTCGTCGACGTGCTGGCCAAGGGCGGCGGCAACGGCGTCGCGCTCGAGCGCGTCAAGCCCAAGCTCCTGACCGGCAGCACCGATTCGCTCAAGTTCTCGATGGCCAACGCCAAGAAGGACCTGGGCTACTACAACGACATGGCCGAGCAGTCCGCGTCCGCGCACGGCATCGCGCAGGCGGTCGACGCGCTGCTCACGCGCGGCGTCGACACCTTCGGCGGCGACCGCATGGTGCTGGACCTGGTCGAGGCGCTCAAGCGCTGAGCACCCGCGCAGAAACGCCCCCGCGCGGGCGTTTCCTGCGCAGATCCGCGCAACGCCCGCATGACCGCCGGGCCCCGCGCATTCCCATACCCGTTTTTCGAAGTCGCTGAAGCGACAAGGCAAGTTCGGGCAAACCTCAGTCGACGCGGCCACACCGCGCTTCCACAATCCTCCGCTGGACCCCGGCGACACCGACCTCCAGAGCCGGTGCGCGGGTGAATGCCATTGCGGCAACTGCGAGGATCGACGTGGAATTGTTCTTTCAGCAACTGCTCAACGGCCTGACCGTGGGCGGCGTCTACAGCCTGGTGGCCCTGGGCCTCACGCTGGTCTACGGCATCCTGCACGTGCCGAACTTCGCGCACGGCGCCTTCTACATGGCCGGGGCCTTCGCCGGCTACTACCTGATGGCCCGGCTGGGCCTCAACTACTGGCTCGCGATGGCGGGCGCGGCGGCGGTGGTCGCGGTGATCGCGATGCTGGCCGAGCGGCTGGTGTTCCATCCGCTGCGCAACGCGCCCGAGCTGCACGACATGATCGCCGCCATCGGCATCCTGCTGTTCATCGAGGCCGGCGCGCAGGCCATCTTCGGCGCCGACTTCCACCGCATGCCCACGCCCTACGGCCAGATCGTCGAGGTGTTCGGGCTCACGGCGCCGCTGCAGCGCCTGCTGATCATCGCGGGCGCCTTCGGACTGATGGTGCTGCTGCACCTGTTCCTCAACCACACGGTGCTGGGCTCGACCATCATCGCGATGGCGCAGAACCGCGACGGCGCGGCGCTGGTGGGCATCGACGCCACGCGCGTCACGCTGCTGGTGTTCGCGATCTCGGGCGCGCTGGCGGCGGTGGCGGCGGTGCTCTATGCGCCGATCAACCTGGTCTACCCGAGCATGGGCAACCTGGTGATCACCAAGGCCTTCGTGATCATCATCCTCGGCGGCATGGGCAGCTTCCCGGGCGCCATCGTCGGGGGCCTGATCATCGGCATGGCCGAGAGCTTCGGCGGCTTCTACTTCTCGACCGACTACAAGGACATCATCGCCTTCGTGCTGCTGGTGGTGATCCTGTCGCTGCGCCCGCAGGGCCTGTTCACGCCGAAGGGAGCGCGCTGATGGGATCGCTGCTGCAAGGCAAGGCCGGCTGGGCCGTGCTCGCGCTGATCGCGCTGGCCTTTCCGCTGTTCGCGCCCAACAACTACCTGATCTCGGTGGCGACGCAGGCCTTCATCATGGCCATCGCCGCGCTGGGCCTGAACCTGATCACCGGCTACACGGGCCAGTTCAACCTCGCGCATGGCGCCTTCATGGCGGTGGGCGCCTACACGGTGGGCATCCTCACGGTCGACCACCAGGTGCCGTTCTGGATCGCCTTCGCGCTCGCGGGCGTGGTCACGGGCGTGCTGGGCTTCTTCATCGGCATCCTGTCGCTGCGGCTGAAGGGCCACTACTTCTCGATCTTCACGCTGTGCGTGAGCTACATCATGTTCCTCTTGATCGAGAAGTGGGAGAGCCTCACGCACGGTCCGGTGGGCATCATGGGCATCCCCTCGCCCACGGGCATCGGGCCGCTGCAGTTCGGCACGCCGCTGTCGCAGTACTACCTGGTGCTGGCCTTCCTCGCGCTGGGCATCTGGGTCATGGCGCGCATCGTGCGCTCGCTGCTGGGCCGCAGCTTCATGGCGGTGCGCAACAGCGACGAACTGGCCGAGGCGCTGGGCACCGACCTGATGCGCACCAAGACGCTGTCGTTCGTGCTGTCGGTGATCTATGCCGGCTTCGCGGGCGCGCTCTACGCCGGCCAGGTGCGCTTCCTCGGCCCCGACCTCGCGAGCGAGGCCGTGACCTTCGACCTCGTGATGTTCGTGCTGGTGGGCGGCATCGGCACCCTGCTCGGGCCGCTGGTGGGCACCTTCCTCGTCACCGGCCTCACGCAGAGCCTGCAGTTCCTGCAGGACTACCGCATGGTGGTGTTCGGCCCGGTGCTGATCGCGCTGATCATCTTCCTGCCCGACGGCATCGTCGGCACCTGGCTCAAGCGCCGCGCGCGCCGCGCCGATGCGCGGCGGGCCGCGGCCTCCGCCGCCACCGTGCAGGAGGTGCAGCGCCATGCTTGAGATCGAGGGCCTCACCAAGCAGTTCTTCGGCCTGACCGCGGTCGACAGCGTGAGCACGCGCTTCGAGCGCGGCCAGATCAGCGCCATCATCGGCCCCAACGGCGCCGGCAAGACCACCTTCTTCAACCTGGTGGCGGGCACGCACAAGCCGAGCGCGGGCCGCATCGCCTTCGAGGGCCGCGAGGTCACCGGCATGCGCCCCGACCACGTGGCGCGGCTGGGCATCGCGCGCACCTTCCAGACCACGCACCTGTTCGACAACGCCACCGTGCTCGACAACCTGATCGTGGGCCACCGGCTGCGCACGCACTCGGGCCTGTGGGACGTGCTGATCGGCAGCCGCCGCCTGCGCGAGGAGGAGAAGCTGTGTCGCGACAAGGCGCAGGAGGCGCTGGATTTCGTGGGCCTCTCGCACATCGCCCACCGCATCGCGGCCGACATCACGCAGGAGGAGCGCAAGCGCGTGGCCTTCGCGCTCGCGCTGGCGACCGACCCGCAGCTGCTTTTGCTCGACGAACCCGCGGGCGGCGTGAACCCCGAGGAGACCGTGGGCCTGGCGGCGCTGATCCGCAAGCTGGTGGCGCACGGCAAGACCGTGTGCCTGATCGAGCACAAGATGGACATGATCATGCAGCTGGCCGACAAGATCGTCGTGCTCAACAACGGCGCCAAGATCGCCGAGGGCACGCCCGCCGAGATCCGCCGCGATCCGCAGGTGATCGAGGCCTACCTGGGGACCGACCATGCTGCGGTTTGAGGGCGTCGATCTCCACTACGGGAGCTTCCGCGCGCTCAGCGGCGTGAGCCTGCATGCCGACCCGGGCGAGCTGGTGGTGCTGCTGGGCGCCAACGGCGCGGGCAAGACCTCGATCTTCATGGCCGCCAGCGGCATCCGCCGCCCGAGCGCGGGCCGCATCCGCCTGGGCGACGGCGACATCACGGGCCAGCGCCCGGCGCAGATCGTGGCCTCGGGCCTGGTGCACTGCCCCGAGGGCCGCAAGCTGTTCCCGATGATGACGGTGCGCAAGAACCTCACGCTGGGCGCCTACGTGCACCGCGGCGACAAGGCCGGCATCCAGCGCTCGCTCGACGAGGTGTTCTCGCTGTTCCCGATCCTCGCGGCCAAGCAGAACGATCCCGCGGGGTCGCTCTCGGGCGGCCAGCAGCAGATGGTGGCGATCGGCCGCGCGATGCTCGGGCGGCCCAGGGTGCTGCTGCTCGACGAGCCCTCGCTGGGCCTGGCGCCGCTGATCGTGAAGCAGGTGTTCGAGGTGATCCAGCGCATCAACCAGCAGGGCACCACGGTGCTGCTGGCCGAGCAGAACGCCTACTCGGCGCTGGCCATCGCGCACCGCGCCTACGTCATCGAGCGCGGCCGCATCGCGCTCGAGGGCGACCGCGAGTCGCTGCTGCACAACGAGGCGGTGCGCGCCGCCTACATCGGCGCCTGAGCCGCGCGCCGGCCGCCCGCTTTTTTTCTCGCCCCCTAACTACAGGAGACAACGCCATGACATCCACCACGCCCCTTCGCACCCGCCGCCGCCTTGCCGCGCTGCCCGTGGCCGCCGCGCTGGCCGCCGCCTTCGGTGCCGGTGCCGCCTTCGCGCAGGACACGGTGAAGATCGGCTTCACCGGCCCGCTGAGCGGCGGTGCCGCGCTCTACGGCAAGAACGTGGTCAACGGCATGGAGATGGCGATCAAGGAAGTGAATGCCGCGGGCCTCGAGGTCGGCGGCAAGAAGTACAAGTTCGAGCTGGTCGCGCTCGACGACAAGTACTCGCCGGCCGACGCCGCCATCAACGCGCGCCGGCTGGTGCAGCAGCACCAGTCGCCGGCGGTGTTCGTGCCGCACTCGGGCGGCATCTACGCGCTGCAGGCCTTCAACGAGCAGGAGAAGTTCATCGTGATGGCGTACTCGAGCACGCCGAAGATCACCGAGACCGGCAACAAGCTCACGATCCGCATCCCGCCGACCTTCAACTCCTACATCGAGCCCTTCACGCGCTACGAGATGAAGAAGTTCGGCAAGCGCGTCGGCATGCTGCCGGGCGACCACGAGTACGCGAAGAACTGGAGCCAGCTGTTCGGCCCGGCCTGGGAGAAGGCCGGCGGCACCATCGCCTCGAACAACCCCATGTCGTACAACCGCTCGGCCGACTTCTACAGCGGCGTGAGCCGCGTGCTGGCCGAGAAGCCCGACGTGCTGTTCGTCGGCGGCCCCTCGGAGCCCACCGCGCTGGTGGCCAAGCAGGCGCGCGAGCTCGGCTTCAAGGGCGGCTTCCTGGTGATGGACCAGGCCAAGTTCGACGAGATGGCCAAGGTCACGGGCGGCCTCGGCGCGCTCGAGGGCTCGATCGGCGTGCTGCCGGTGTCCTACGACGAGCGCGTGGGCCCGAAGAGCTTCGCCGAGGCCTACCGCAAGGCCTACGGCGCCGACAAGGACGCGACCACCGAGTCTTCCTACAACTACACGCTGGTGCACGCGCTGGCCGCCGCGATGAAGCTCGCGGGCACCACCAGCGACGCGACGGCGATCCGCGCCAGGCTCGGCGACGCGCTCAAGGCGCTGCCCGAGAAGATCAATGCCGGCAGCTTCAAGGGCGTGGACGGCGTGGGCGGCACCATCGTCGACCCGCTGGTGGCGACGGTGGAAGGCGGCAAGATCAAGCCGGTGAACCTGAGCGACCTGATGAAGTAAGAGCTCGACGGTCCATCCTCATCCCCGTTCGGGCTGAGCTTGGCCTGTCCTGAGGCGCTCGAAGGGCGAAGCCTCGCGCGGCGCTTCGACAGGCTCAGCGTGAACGGTTCTGGGGTGTCGCGTGGCTCAGGGCACGCTGCGCGCCAGCAGGTGGTCCACCAGCCGGCGCTGCGGAAAGCCCAGCGTCTCCTGCCGCGTGCAGATGTACATGCGGCGCGAGGCCCAGGCGTCGGTGAGGTTCAAAAAGCGCAGCCCCATCTCCTTGCGGTAGGTGGCGGCCGCGCCCTCGGGCAGGATGCCCACGCCCATGCCGGCCTCGATCATCCGGCACACGGCCTCGAAGCTCTTGACCTGCACGCGCAGCCGCAGCACCTTGCGCGCCAGCGCGGCCGCGTCCTCGATGGTGCGCGCGATCGCGGAGTCGCTCTCGAGACCGACGAAGTCGAAGTCGAGCAGCTGCTCGAACGAGACCTCGCGGCCGCGGTGCGGATGCCGCCGGTGCACCACGGCCACCAGCCGGTCCATGCGGTAGGGGATGAAGTTGAGGCTGGCGTCCGAGGTCTCGCCGGTGATCACGCCGACGTCGGCCTGGCGCTCGCGGATCGCCTGCACGATCCACACGCTGCGGTGCTCCTCCACGTCGACGCGGATCTCGGGATAGGCGCGCCGGAAGCTCGCCACGTCGTCGGGCAGGAACTGCCCCATCGCCGAGGCATTGGCCTGCAGCCGCACGCGGCCGGTGGCGCCCTGCGCGTAGTCGGAGAGGTCGGCGCGCATGCGGTCGACGTCGCGCAGGATCAGCCGCGCATGCACCGCGAGCGATTCGCCCGCGCCGGTGACGGTCACGCCGCGCGAGCTGCGCTGGAACAGGGTCACGCCGAACTGGCTCTCGAGCATCGCGATGCGGCGGCTCGCGGCCGACAGCACCATGTGGCTCTCGGCGGCGGCCTTCGAGAGGCTGCCGCATTCGACGGCGCGCAGGAACAGCGCAAGGGAATCCAGGTCGGGTCTCATGGGGGCGGGGGTCGGTCGGCCACTATCATTGCACGCCGCCGCGCGCCCACTGCCGCGGCCGGCCCCTTCGACCGACAATCCTTGCCATGACCGACGCCACCGAACGCCCGCCCCTGCCCGACCGCCTTTCGACCGATGCGCGCAGCCCCTTCCACCTGCCCACGGCCTTCGAGCACGACATCGGCATCCGCTTCAACGGCAAGGAACGCCTCGACGTCGAGGAGTACTGCATCAGCGAAGGCTGGATCAAGGTGCCGGCCGGCAAGACGGTGGACCGCAAGGGCCATCCGCTCTTGCTCAAGCTCAAGGGCACGGTCGAGGTCTACTACCGCTGACCCTCGCTGAGGCGGCAGTAGTTCTTCAGCGCCCCCAGCGCAGCACCAGCGGATCGAGCCGCCGCGCGGTCTCGATCAGTCCCGCGCGCGTCTCGGGATGCAGCGCCGGCAGCGGATGCCGCGGCGCCTCGCAGGCGATGACGCCGCCCTCCTTCATCAGCGCCTTGCAGGCCAAAAGGCCGGCCTGGCGGTTCTCGTAGTTGATCAGCGGCAGCCACTGCTGGTAGCGCGCGAAGGCCTCCTCGCGCCGGCCCTCGCGGTGCGCCACGAGGATCGGGCGCAGGCCGTCGGGATAGCCGCCGCCGGTCATCGAGCCGGTGGCGCCGGCATCGAGGTCGGGCATCAGCGTGATCGCCTCCTCGCCATCCCACGGTCCCTCGACCGCGTCGCCGCCCAGGCGGATCAGCTCGCGCAGCTTGGCGGCCGCGCCCGCGGTCTCGATCTTGAAATAGGCCAGGTGCTCGATCTCGCGCGCCATGCGCGCGAGGAACGGCGCCGACAGCACGGTGCCGCTGGCCGGCGCGTCCTGCACCATGATCGGAATGCCCACGGCGTCCGACAGCCGCGCGTAGAACGCGAAGATCTGTTCCTCGGGCACGCGGAAGGTGGCGCCGTGGTACGGCGGCATCACCATCAGCATCGCGGCGCCCATGTCCTGCGCGCGCCGGCTGCGTTCGGCGCACACCCGGGTGCTGTAGTGGGTGGTGGTCACGATCACCGGCACGCGGCCCTTCACGTGCTCGAGCACGGTGCGCGTGAGCACTTCGCGCTCCTCGTCCGACAGCACGAACTGCTCGGAGAAGTTGGCCAGGATGCACAGGCCGTCGGAGCCGGCGTCGATCATGAAGTCGACGCAGCGCTTCTGGCTCTCGAGGTCGAGCGCGCCCTGTTCGTCGAAGGTGGTGGGCACCACCGGGAAGATGCCGCGGTATCGGGGGGTCATGGAATGGCTCGGGCTTTCAATGGGAATGACGCGGCACGGCCGCGCCGCGGCAGCCGACCAGGAAATCGAAGTCGCAGCCCTCGTCGGCCTGCAGCACGTGGTTCACGTAGAGCTTCTGGTAGCCGCCGCCACGCGTGCTCATGGGCTGCGCGTCGGAGGGCCCGAGCGCGGCCAGCCGGGCGGCGAGTTCCTCGTCGCCGATGTCCAGGTGCAGCCGGCCGGCATCGCAGTCGAGCTCGATCCAGTCGCCGTCGCGCACCGCCGCCAGCGGGCCGCCGTCGGCCGCCTCGGGCGCGACGTGCAGCACCACGGTGCCGTAGGCGGTGCCGCTCATGCGCGCGTCGGAGATGCGCACCATGTCCTTGATGCCCTGGCGCAGCAGCTTGGGCGGCAGGCCCATGTTGCCGACCTCGGCCATGCCGGGATAGCCCTTGGGGCCGCAGTTCTTCAGCACGAGGACGGAGCTGGCGTCGACCTCGAGCGATTCGTCGACGATGCGCTCCTTGTAGTGCTCGAGGTTCTCGAACACCACCGCGCGGCCGCGGTGCTTGAGCAGCTCGGGCGTGGCCGCCGAGGGCTTGAGCACGGCGCCGCGCGGCGAGAGGTTGCCGCGCAGGATGCGGATGCCGCCGTCGGCGATCAGCGGCTTGTCGAGCGGGCGGATCACCTCGTCGTCGAGGCTGGGCGCGTCGCGCACGTTGTCCCACAGCGAGCGGCCGTTGACGGTGAGCGCGCCCGGGTGCGGCAGCAGGCCGTTCTCGCCGAGGCGGCGCAGCACCGCGGGCAGGCCGCCCGCGTAGTAGAACTCCTCCATCAGGAAGCGGCCCGAGGGCATCAGGTCGACGATGGTCGGCGTATGGCTGCCGATGCGGGTCCAGTCCTCGAGCTCGAGTTCGACGCCGATGCGCCCCGCGATCGCCTTCAGGTGGATCACGGCATTGGTCGAGCCGCCGATGGCGGCATTGACGCGGATGGCGTTCTCGAAGGCCTCGCGCGTGAGCACCTTCGAGAGCGTCAGACCCTCCTTCGCCATCTCGACCGCGCGCATGCCCGACATCTGCGCCAGCACGTAGCGCCGCGCGTCGACCGCGGGAATAGCCGCGTTGTGCGGCAGCGAGGTGCCCAGCGCCTCGGCCATGCAGGCCATGGTGGAGGCCGTGCCCATGGTGTTGCAGGTGCCGGCCGAGCGCGACATGCCGCCTTCGGCCGAGAGGAACTGGTGCAGGTCGATCTCGCCGGCCTTGAGCGATTCGTGCAGCTGCCACACGGCCGTGCCCGAGCCGATGTTGCGGCCGTCGAGCTTGCCGTTGAGCATCGGCCCGCCCGTGACCACGATGGCCGGGATGTCGCAGCTCGCGGCACCCATCAGCAGCGCGGGCGTGGTCTTGTCGCAGCCGGTCAGCAGCACCACGGCGTCGACCGGGTTGCCGCGGATGGCCTCCTCGACGTCCATGCTCGCAAGGTTGCGCGTGAGCATGGCGGTGGGCCGCAGGTTCGATTCGCCGTTGGAGAACACCGGGAACTCGACCGGGAAGCCGCCGGCTTCCGAGATGCCGCGCTTGACGTGCTCGGCGATCTTGCGGAAGTGGGCATTGCAGGGCGTGAGCTCCGACCAGGTGTTGCAGATGCCGACGATCGGCCGGCCGTCGAACTCGTGGTCGGGGATGCCCTGGTTCTTCATCCAGCTGCGGTACATGAAGCCGTTCTTGTCGGCCGTGCCGAACCATTCGGCGGAGCGCAATTTCTTGGGGGTCATGGGGAGGTCGATCAGCGGCGCGGGGCGCGCGAGGTGAAGAAGCGTTGCAGCAGGCAGAACACGAACAGCAGCGCACCGACGACGATGCGCGTCCACCACGAGCTCAGCGTGCCGTCGAAAGAGATCAGGGTCTGGATGATCCCGAGCATCAGCACGCCGAACAGCGTGCCGGCGACATAGCCCACGCCGCCGGTGAGCAGGGTGCCGCCGATGACCACCGCCGCGATGGCGTCGAGCTCGAGGCCCACGGCATGCAGGCCGTAGCCCGAGAGCATGTAGAAGGTGAAGATGACGCCGGCCAGCGCCGAGCAGAAGCCCGAGAGGGTGTAGACGCCGATCAGCGTGCGGCGCACCGGCAGGCCCATCAGCATGGCCGAATGCTCGCTGCCACCGATGGCATAGACGGCGCGGCCGAAGGGCGTGCAGTGGGCGATGAAGACCGCGGCCAGCAGCACGCCGATGGCGATCGCCGCGCTCAGCGAGATCGAGGCCTCGCCCCAGATCGGAATGCGGATCTGCGAGACCTCGGTGTAGAACTCGTTGGTGATGCTGATCGAGTCGATGCTGATCAGGTAGCACAGGCCGCGCGCGAGGAACATGCCGGCCAGCGTGACGATGAAGGGCTGCAGCCGGTAGCGCTCGATCAGCAGGCCCATGAAGGCGCCGAAGGCGGTGCCCATGGCGAGCACGAGCGGAATCACCACCGCCGGGCTCCAGCCGTGCTTCTCGACCAGCGCGGCCGACACCATGGTCGTGAGCGCGATCACCGCGCCCACCGAGAGATCGATGCCGCCCGAGAGGATCACGAAGGTCATGCCGACGGCGACGACGATCAGGAAGGCGTTGTCGATCAGCAGGTTGAGGAAGACCTGAGCCGAGAAGAAGCCGTCGTAGAACACCGAGCCCAGCGTGGCGACGAGCACGAACAGCGAGATGGTCGCGGCCAGCGGCAGGTACTTGGGATTGAGCCGCTTGCCCCCTTTCCCGCCTGCGGGAGCCGGCCGGGGTGAGGGTGCGGTTTCGATCACGGCGCTCATGCCTTGACTCCGTCATGCGCCGGCCGTTGCACCAGCGTCCGGATCTCCGCCCTGAACTCCGGCGACTGCAGCAGCATCACCGCGAACACCACGCCGGCCTTCACCACGAGGTTGATCTCGGGCGGCACGCCGAGCGAATAGATCGCATAGGTCAGGGTCTGGATGATCAGCGCGCCGATCACGCTGCCCACGAGGCTGAAGCGCCCGCCGGTCAGCGCGGTGCCGCCGAGGGTCACGGCGAGGATCGCGTCGAGTTCGATCAGCTGGCCGGCGTTGTTGCCGTCCGCGCTCTTGACGTTGGAGCTGATCAAAAGGCCCGCCACGCCCGCGCAGGCGCCGCAGAAGGCATAGGCTCCGACGATCAGCCGCCGCGCCTGCACGCCCGCCACGCGCGCGGCCGTCGGATTGATGCCCACGGCCTGGATGAACAGGCCCAGCGCGGTGCGGGTGATGGCGAGATACAGCAGCACGAACACGGTGGCCACGATGAACAGCGAGAACGGCAGGCCCAGCAGGTAGCCGCTGCCGAGGAAGAAGAAGGGCTTGTAGTAGATGGTGATGATCTGGCCGTCGGCGATGAGCTGGGCGATGCCGCGCCCGGCCACCATGAGGATCAGCGTGGCGATGATCGGCTGCATGCCGACCTTGGCCACCAGCAGGCCGTTCCACAGGCCGCACAGCAGCGCGATGCCGATGGCCGCCACGATGGCCAGGCTCATGGGGAAGCGGCTCACGTCGCTGGCCACCGATCCGCCGATCATCCAGGCCGCGAGCGCCGCCGCAATGGCCACGACGGCACCCACCGAAATGTCGATGCCGCGCGTGGCGATGACGAGGGTCATGCCCAGCGACACCAGCACCAGGGGGGCGGCGCGGTTGAGGATGTCGATGAGGCTGCCGTAGAGGTGGCCTTCTCTCCATTCCAGGTGGAGGAAGCTGGGGTTGAAGGCTGTGTTGATGGCCAGTAGCAGGAACAGGGTCACCAGGGGCCAGGTGAGGCGGTGGTGCATTGCTTTGTGCAGGCTTGTGTTTTTGTTCATTGGGGGTGTTCCTGCTTGAGGGCGGGGGCGCGTGCACAGGACAGCGGGTACTTCCCTCCGCGAATGTCCCCCGCCTTCGGCTCCTCCTTTATTTCGCTGCGGGAAGCACCCACTGCCCTGTGCACGAGGAGCGCAGCGGTGGTGCGGCCGGTTCTACGGCCGTGTCCAGGCGCGCGTCGATGGGGTACTCCCCGCAGCGAAATAAAGGAGGAGCCCGAAGGGCGGGGGACATTCGCGGAGGGGAGTACCCCGTCGGCGCGTGCCCGCCCCGAACAAGACATCGAACGAGCCTTCATGCCGCAGCAATCATGTCGTACACCTCGTCCTCGGTGGCCCCGCCCGGCAGCTCCCCCACTTTTTTCCGGTCACGCAGAACAACGATGCGATGCGCGACCCGCACCACCTCGCTCATCTCGGAGGAGATGAAGATCACCGCCATCCCCGCGCGCGCGAGCCGCAGGATCTCTTCCATGATCTCCTGCTTGGCCGCCACGTCGATGCCGCGTGTGGGCTCGTCGAGGATCAGGATGCGCGGCTCGGTCGCGAGCCAGCGCGCGATCATGGCCTTTTGCTGGTTGCCGCCCGAGAGCAGGCCGATGGGGGTTTCGACACTCGCGGTCTTGATGCCCAGCGAGGCCACGAAGCGCTCGGCCATCGCCGTCTGCTCGGCATGCGAGAGGAACTTGCGCGTGCCCAACCGTGCCTGCAACGCGAGCGCGATGTTCTCGCGCACCGACAGCTCGGCCACGATGCCGTCGGTCTTGCGTTCCTCGGGGCACAGCGCCAGGCCCTCGCGGATCGCATCGGCCGGGTTCGAGAAGCTCAGTGTGCGGCCCTCGATCTTCAACACCCCGCGGTCGGGCGTCTCGAGCCCGAACAACAGCCGCGCCAGTTCCGTGCGGCCCGCGCCCAGCAGGCCCGCGATGCCGACCACTTCGCCGGCACGCACGCGCAGGTCGGTCGGCTGCAGCTGGCCGGCCTGCGCCAGTCCCTCGATCTGCAGCAGCGCGGGGGCCGCCTCGTCGAAGGCCGGCAATGCCGCGGGGCGCGCCGACTGCGCCGCCAGTTCGCGCCCGAGCATCGCCGCGATCAGCGCCTGCGGTCCCAGGTCCGCCGCCTTCCATTCGCCCACCCAGTGGCCGTTGCGCAGCACCGTGATGCGATCGGACACCGCATACATCTGGTTGAGGAAGTGCGTCACGAACACGATCGCCATGCCCTCCGCGCGCAGCCGCCGCAGCACCTCGAACAGCTTCTCGACCTCGTCGTCGTCCAGGCTCGAGGTCGGCTCGTCGAGGATCAGCACCTTCGACGACACCCCGAGCGCGCGCGCGATCGCCACCATCTGCTGCACCGCCACCGAATAGCTCGACAGCAGCCGCGTCACGTCGATCTCGAGCCCGATGCGCGCGAGCAATTCTTCCGCGCGGCGGTTCACCGCGCGCCAGTCGATGCGAAAGCCCTGCAGCGCGCCGCGGCGCGGATAGCGGCCCGCGAACACGTTCTCGGCCACCGACAGGTTCGGGCACAGGTTCACTTCCTGGTAGACCGTGCTGATCCCGAGCTTCTGCGCATCGAGCGGCGACGCCGGATGGATCGCCTGCCCGTCGAGGAACATCTCGCCGTCGCTCGACGGCAGCACGCCCGTCAGCACCTTGATCAGCGTCGACTTGCCCGCGCCGTTCTGCCCCATCAGCGCATGCACCTCGCCCGGGTACAGCTTCAGCTGCACGTCGTCGAGCACGGCGATGCCGCCGAACTGCTTGCGGATGCCGCGCAGCGCGAGCACGGGCAGGGGCGCGGAGGTCGCTGATTCGGTCATGGGCTACTTGTTCTTGTTGTAGACGTCGATGAACACCGCCGCCAGCAGCACCAGCCCCTTGATCACCTGCTGGTAGTCGATGCCGATGCCGAGGATCGACATGCCGTTGTTCATCACGCCCATGATGAAGGCGCCGATCACCGCACCCATCACCTTGCCCACGCCGCCCGAGGCCGAGGCGCCGCCGATGAAGCAGGCCGCGATCACGTCGAGCTCGAAGCCCAGGCCGGCCTTGGGCGTGGCGGTGTTGAGCCGGGCCGCGAACACCAGGCCCGCGAGCGCCGCCAGCGCGCCCATGTTCACGAAGGTCAGGAAGGCCAGGCGCTGCGTCTTCACGCCCGACAGCCGCGCCGCCTTCTCGTTGCCGCCCAGCGCATAGATGCGCCGGCCGATGGTGGTGCGGTTGGTGACGAAGTCGTAGGCCACGATCAGCACCGCCATCACGATCAGCACGTTGGGCAGGCCCTTGTAGGTGGCCAGCAGGTAGCTGAAGAACAGGATGATGGCCGCGAAGAACAGGTTCTTCACGAGGAAGAAGGCATAGGGCTCCTGCGCCATGCCGTGCGCCGCGAGCTTCGCGCGGCCGCGCAGCTTGAAGAACACCAGCGCCACCGCGGCCAGCGCGCCGACGACCAGCGAGGTGGTGCGCAGCGCCGCGCCGCCGATCGGGTCGGGAATGAAGCCCGAGCTCAGGCGCTGGAAGGCCTCGGGAAACGGCCCCACCGACTGCCCCGCGAGCAGCGCCAGCGTGAGCCCCTTGAACACCAGCATGCCCGCGAGCGTGACGATGAACGAGGGGATCTTGCGGAAGGCCACGAACCAGCCCTGCGCCGCGCCGATGAGCGCGCCCGCGAGGATGCTCACGATCGCGGTCGGCACGAAATGCCATTCGTATTCCACCATCAGCACCGCCGCGAGCGCGCCGATGAAGCCGCAGACCGAGCCCACCGACAGGTCGATGTGGCCGGCCACGATCACCAGCAGCATGCCCAGCGCCATGATCACCACGTAGCTGTTCTGCAGCAGCAGGTTCGTGAGGTTCAGCGGCCGCAGCAGGGTGCCGTCGGTCAGCACCTGGAACAGCACCATGATCGCCACCAGCGAGATCAGCATGCCGTATTCGCGCAGGTTGTTCTTGAGGAAGCCCGCGTGCAGGCCCCCGGGCTCGGCGGCCACGGCGGCGGTCACCGCCTGCGCTTCAGGCTGCGACATGGACCGTGCTCCCCGCGCTCACGATGGCGTGCATGATGCGTTCCTGCGTGGCCTCGGCGGCCGTGAATTCGGCGACGAAGCGCCCCTCGTTCATCACGTGGATGCGGTCGCACATGCCGAGCAGCTCGGGCAATTCGGAAGAGATCATGAGAATGCCTTTGCCCTCGCGCGCGAGCCGGTCGATGATGGTGTAGATCTCGTACTTGGCGCCCACGTCGATGCCGCGCGTGGGCTCGTCGAGGATCAAGAGCTCGGGCTTCGTGAACAGCCACTTGCTCAGCACCACCTTCTGCTGGTTGCCGCCCGAGAGGTTGACCACGGGCTGCTCGATGCCCGCGCAGCGGATGTTGAGCGCCTTGCGGTACTCGTTCGCCACCTGGAACTCGCGGCCCGGATCGATCACCAGGCCGTCGGCCACCGCGTCGAGGTTCGCGAGGCTCACGTTCTTGCGGATCTCCTCCTCGAGCACCAGGCCCAGGCCCTTGCGGTCCTCGGTCACGTAGGCGATGCCGTGGTCGATGGCCTTGCGCACCGTGCTCACGTCGACCGCCTTGCCGTGCATCAGCACCTCGCCGCTGATGCGCTGGCCGTAGGAGCGGCCGAACACGCTCATCGCGAGCTCGGTGCGGCCCGCGCCCATCAGGCCCGCGATGCCGACGATCTCGCCCTGGCGCACGCGCAGGCTCACGCCGTGGATCTGCTCGCGGTCGGCATGCTGCGCATGGTGCACGCGCCAGTCGCGCAGCTCGAACACCGTCTCGCCGATCTTCGGCTCGCGCGGCGGATAGCGGTGCGCCATGTCGCGCCCCACCATGCCGCGCACGATGCGGTCCTCGCTGATGGCCTGGGCGCGGCAGTCCATGGTCTCGACCGTGGCGCCGTCGCGCAGCACCGTGATCGCATCGGCCACCTTGGCGATCTCGTTGAGCTTGTGCGAGATCAGGATCGAGGCGATGCCCTGGCGCTTGAGCTCGAGCAGCAGCCGCAGCAGCGCGTCGCTGTCGGTCTCGTTGAGGCTCGCGGTGGGCTCGTCGAGGATCAGCAGGCGCACCTCCTTCGCGAGCGCCTTGGCGATCTCCACCAGCTGCTGCTTGCCCACGCCGAGGTCGGTCACCAGCGTGGTCGGCGCTTCCTTGAGGCCGACCTTGGCGAGCAGCTCGCGCGTCCTCGCATAGGCCGCGAACCAGTCGACCACGCCGCCGCGCGCGATCTCGTTGCCGAGGAAGATGTTCTCGGCGATCGACAGCAGCGGCACCAGCGCGAGCTCCTGGTGGATGATGATGATGCCGAGCTTCTCGCTGTCGGCGATGCCCCGGAAGCGGCGCGGCTCGCCCTCGAACAGGATCTCGCCGTCGTACGAGTCGCAGGGGTAGACGCCGCTGAGCACCTTCATCAGCGTGGACTTGCCGGCGCCGTTCTCGCCCACCACCGCATGGATCTCGCCCGCGCGCACCGCGAGGTTGACGTTGCGGAGCGCCTTCACGCCCGGGAAGGTCTTGGTGATCCCGCGCATCTCGAGGATCGTGCCGCCGCCGAGGGCGTCGCGCTCGTTCACTTGACCTGGCTTTCCTTGTAGTAGCCGCTGTCGACCAGCACCTGCTTCCAGTTGCTGCCGTCGACGCTGACCGGCTTGAGCAGGTACGAGGGCACGACCTTGACGCCGTTGTTGTAGGTCTTGGTGTCGTTGACCTCGGGCGTCTTGCCCGAGAGCATGGCGTCGACCATCGCCACCGTGACCTTGGCGAGCTCGCGCGTGTCCTTGAACACGGTCGAGCTCTGCTCCTTGCGCAGGATCGACTTCACCGAGGGGATCTCGGCGTCCTGCCCCGACACCACCGGCATCGGTTGCGAGCCCGAGCCGTAGCCCACGCCCTTGAGCGAGGACAGGATGCCGATCGACAGGCCGTCGTAGGGCGAGAGCACCGCGTCGACGCGCTCCTTGCTGTAGAAGGCCGACAGCAGGTTGTCCATGCGCGCCTGCGCCACCGCGCCGTCCCAGCGCAGGGTGCCGACCTTGTCCATGCCCATCTGCTTGCTGCGCACCACCAGCTTGCCGCTCTTGATGTAGGGCTCGAGCACCGACATCGCGCCGTTGTAGAAGAAGAAGGCGTTGTTGTCGTCGGGCGAGCCGCCGAACAGCTCGATGTTGAACGGCCCCTTGCCGGCCTTGAGGTCGAGCGCCTTCTCGATCGACTGCGCCTGCAGCACGCCGACCTGGAAGTTGTCGAAGGTGGCGTAGTAGTCGACGTTCTTCGAGCCCTTGATGAGCCGGTCGTAGGCGATCACCTTCACGCCCTTGTCGGCCGCCTTCTGCAGCACGTCGGACAGCGTGGTGCCGTCGATGGCCGCGATCACCAGCACCTTCGAGCCCTTCGTCACCATGTTCTCGACCTGCGCGAGCTGGTTCGGGATGTCGTCGTCCGCATATTGCAGATCGGTCTTGTACCCCTTCTCCTTGAAGTATTTGACCATGTTGGCGCCATCGGCGATCCAGCGCGCGGAGGACTTGGTGGGCATCGAGATCGCGATCAGGCCCTTGTCCTGCGCCCGGGCCAGCGGCGCGATGCCGGCGGCTGCGAGCGCGAGGCCCGCGACGGCCGCCTTGAGGAAGTTGCTGCGCTTCATGGGCCGTCCTCAGTACTTGCGGCTCGGGAATTCCTTGGCGGCCACTTCCATCGGGAAGATGCCCTCCTCGGTCACGATGCGCTTGGGCAGCGTCTTGCCGGCCTTGATGTCCTTCACCGCCTGCATCAGCTGCGGGCCCAGCAGCGGGCTGCATTCGACCGAGACGTTGAGCTTGCCGGCGATCATGGCCTCGAAGGCGCCCTTCACGCCGTCGATGGAGATGATCACGATGTCCTTCGCGGGCTTGAGGCCGGCCTCCTCGATGGCCTGGATGGCGCCGATCGCCATGTCGTCGTTGTGCGCGTAGAGCACGTTGATCTTCTTGCCCTCGGCCTTGAGGAAGGCTTCCATCACCTCCTTGCCCTTGGCGCGCGTGAAGTCGCCGGTCTGCGAGCGCACGATCTTGAACTTCGGGTCGGCCTTGATGATTTCCTCGAAGCCCTTCTTGCGGTCGATGGCGGGCGCCGAGCCCACCGTGCCCTGCAGCTCGACGATGTTGACCTCGCCCTTCTGGTCCTTCATCTTCTCGACCAGCCAGCGGCCGGCCTTGCGGCCCTCCTCAACGAAGTCCGAGCCCATGAAGGTCACGTAGAGCGTGTCGTCCTTGCTGTTGACGGAGCGGTCGGTCAGCACCACCGGGATCTTCGCGGCCTTGGCCTCGCGCAGCACCGTGTCCCAGCCCGACTCGACCACGGGCGAGAAGGCGATCACGTCGACCTTCTGCGCGATGTACGAGCGGATCGCCTTGATCTGGTTCTCCTGCTTCTGCTGCGCGTCGGAAAACTTGAGCTCGATGCCGGCCTCCTTGGCCGAGGCCTTGATCGACTCGGTGTTGGCGGTGCGCCATTCGCTCTCGGCGCCGACCTGCGCGAAGCCCAGCACGAGCTTCTTCTGCGCGAGGACGGAAGCCGGCAGCAGACCGCCGAGGGCGGCGGCGGCGAGCGCGGCGTTGAGGGTGCGGCGGTTCATGGTCATGGGTCGTCTCCTGTTGTGGATGAGGGCTGCTGGTCGGAAACCTTGGGGGAACCTGGGTGCGGGTCAGGCCAGCATGTAGCCGGTCTTGACCTGCGTGTAGAACTCGGCGGCATGGCGTCCCTGCTCGCGCGGGCCGTGGCCCGAGCCCTTGCGGCCGCCGAAGGGCACGTGGAAGTCCACGCCCGCGGTCGGCAGGTTGACCATGGTCATGCCGACCTCGGCATGGCGCCTGAAATGCATCGCATGCTTCAGCGAGTTGGTGCAGATGCCGGCGCACAGGCCGAACGGCGTGTCGTTGCACAGCGCGAGCGCATGCTCGTAGTCGGTGGCGCGCAGCACGCAGGCCAGCGGGCCGAAGATCTCCTCGCGCGCGATGCGGTGGCCGGGCTCGGCCAGGAACAGCGCCGGGCTCATGTAGTGGCCGGCGGTGGCGCGCTCGAGCGCTTCGCCGCCCCACACATGTTCGGCGCCCTCGGCACGCGCGATCTCGACCCAGGCGAGGTGGCCCGCGAGCCGCTCGGCGTCGGCCACCGGGCCGATCTCCACGCCGCGCTCGAGCGCATGGCCCACGCGCAGCGCCTTGAGCCGCTCGCGCAGCCGCGCCACGAAGGCGTCGTGCACCGCGGCCTCGACGATCAGCCGGCTCGAGGCGGTGCAGCGCTGGCCGGCCGAGAAGTAGGCACCCTGCACCGCGCAGTCGACCGCGCGCTCGAGATCGGCGTCGGCCAGCACCACCAGCGCGTTCTTGCCGCCCATCTCGAGCTGCACCCGGGCGCGGCGCGCGGTGGCGCCGCGCAGCACGCGCTCGCCGACGGCGGCCGAGCCGGTGAAGCTCAGCGCGTCGACGTGCGGGCTGTCGACCAGCGCCTGGCCGACCTCGCGGCCGCTGCCCATCACGAGGTTGAACACGCCCGCGGGCAGCGCGGCGCGGCTGATGATCTCGGCCAGCGCCCAGCCGCAGGCCGGCACCCGCTCGGCCGGCTTGAACACCACGCTGTTGCCGTGCGCGAGCGCGGGCGCGATCTTCCAGGCCGGCACCGCGAAGGGCGCGTTCCACGGCGCGATCAGTCCGACCACGCCGAGCGGCTCGCGCGTGACGTCGACCTGCACGCCCGCGCGCGCCGAGGCGAGGCTCTCGCCGCCGCCGGCGCCCGCGCCGCCGCGGAAGGCCTCGCCCGCGAAGAACTTGAACACCTGGCCCGCGCGCGCCACCTCGGCCACGGCCTCGGGCAGCACCTTGCCCTCCTCGCGCGCCAGCAGCAGGCCCAGCTCGTCCTTGCGCGCCAACAGCTCGGCGCCGATGCGGTCGAGCACGTCGGCGCGGCGCTGCGGCGTGCTGTGGCTCCAGTGGGGGAAGGCGTCGGAGGCGGCGCGGATCGCCGCGTCGGTCTGGCGGCGGTCGGCCCGTGCGTACTCGGCCACCACTTCGCTGGTGTCGGAGGGATTGGTGCTCACACCGGTGGTCGCGCTGGTTTCCCAGCGGCCGTTGATGTATTGCCGCACGTTCTGATGGATCTCGCCGTGGAACACCGTGGCGCCGACCTTGTCTCTGTTGTTGTAGGGGTTGGCGGCAGTCTAGGAATGAAACGGATATCGATCCAATCATTTTTTCGACAAAATGAATATCGATCGAGACATTCTGGAAAACCCGGCGAACCGAGGTTCTCAGCCTTCATGACGAACTACACCCATTGGTTTATCCGCGCGCGGCTCAAGACGCGCCAGCTGCTGCTTTTGGTGGCGCTGGCCGAGGAAGGCAACATCCACCGCGCCGCGCAGGTGCTCAACATGACGCAGCCGGCGGCCTCCAAGCTGCTCAAGGACCTGGAGGACGTGCTCGAGGTGCCGCTGTTCGAACGGCTGCCGCGCGGCATGCGGCCCACCTGGTACGGCGAGACCATGATCCGCCACGCGCGGGTCGCCCTCGCGAGCCTGAACCAGGCGCACGACGAGCTCACCGCGCTCAAGGCCGGCCGCTTCGGCCAGGTGAACGTGGGCGCGATCACCGCGCCCGGCCTCACGCTGCTGCCGCCCGCGGTGGCGATGGTCAAGCGCGAGCAGCCCCAGCTGCGGGTCTCGCTCGAGATCGAGACCAGCCCGGTGCTGATCGAGCGGCTCGAGCAGGGCAAGCTCGACATCCTGGTGGCGCGGCTGTTCGCCGAGCACGACAAGTCGCAGCTGCGCTACGAGGCGCTGACCGAGGAGCCGGTGTGCGCGCTGGTGCGCCCCGGCCATCCGCTGCTGGGCGTGAGCGGCCTCACGCTGCGCGACGTGGTCGGCGAAGGCTGGATCGTGCCGCCGGCCGGCAGCGTGCTGCGGCACCGCTTCGAGCTGATGTTCCAGGAGGAGGGGCTGCAGCCGCCGATCAACACCATCGAGAGCTCGGCGCTGCTGTTCATCACGCGCATGCTGCAGCAGAGCGACATGGTGGCGGTGCTGGCGACCGACGTGGCGCGCTACTACGCCTCGCACGGCATCGTGTCGCTGCTGCCGCTGGACATGCCCTGCCACATGGACGCCTTCGGCATCATCACGCGCACCGACCGGCTGCTGTCGCCGGCGGCCAAGGTGATGATGAAGGCGCTGAAGACGGCGAGCCTCAGCGTCTATGGGCGCAAGTTGGAGATCGACTGAATGCGGGAGCGGGCAGCCGGACGCGAAGAACGCGAAGGTTTCGCGAAGTACGCAAAAGAGACCTCAAAAAATTTGGTATTCCTTTCGCGCCCTTCGCGAAACCTTCGCGTCCTCTGCGTCCGGCTGTTCGGCTGTCTCTCTCAGGTCCACCCAGCATCCACGGTGAACTCCTGCGCCGTGCACATCCGCGCATCGTCCGAGGCCAGGAACAGCACCATGCGCGCGATGTCCTCGGGCATCAGCTTGTCGGGCAGGCACTGGTTGCGCTTGAGGGCCTGCTCGCCCTCGGCGTCGAGCCACAGCGCGACCTGGCGCTCGGTCATCACCCAGCCGGGCGAGACGGTGTTGATGCGGATGCGGTCGCGGCCCAGCTCCACCGCGAGCCCGCGCGTGAGGCCGTTGACCGAGGACTTGGCGATCGCGTAGCAGGGATAGCCCGAGCCCTTGGTCTGCCAGCCGGTGGAGCCGAGGTTGACGATCGAGCCCGCGCCCAGGCGCTTCATGCCTGGCACCACCGACTGGATCGCGAACAGCGCGGGGCGCTCGTTGATCGCCATGCGGTTGTCGTAGTAGTCGGGCGTGACCGACTCGAGCGTGTGGCGGTCGTCGCTCGCGACGTTGTTGACCAGCACGGCGAAGTCGCCGAGTTCGGCCGCCGCGTCGGCGATGGCGGCCTGCAGCGCGGCGATGTCGCGCACGTCGCAGGCGCGCCACCAGGGCGCCGCGTGGCCGGCCTGCGCGATGCGCTGCGCGAGTTCGGCGCTGGCGGCTTCGGCGATGTCGACGAAGGCCACCCGGGCACCCTGCGCGGCGAAGGCCGACACGATGGCCGCGCCGATGCCGCTGCCGCCGCCCGTGACGAACACGGCGCGGCCCGAGAGGCTGGGGTGGATGGCGAGGGAGGAGGAAGCGGTCAAGGAGGTCTCCGGACGGGGTGGTCTTGATGCATTGCAAATTGCGTATCAATGCATGCAAATATTTTTAATTTCCGTTATCAATATGCCTTGATACGATCCGCGGCGTCAAGAAGACCCGCCACGAGGCACACAAGAAAGAAGGCACGCGCCATGACCGCCGCAGAGACAAGCCCCCTCCCCGCGCCGACGATCCTCGGCACGCCCGAATGCATCTGGGATGCCGGCGCCAACCTCGGCGAAGGCACGCTGTGGTCGCCGCGCGAGCAGGCGCTCTACTGGATCGACATCCTCACGCCGCGGCTGTTCCGCTTCGACCCCGCGAGCGGCGAGCGCCGGACCTGGCGCTTCGCCGAGGAGATCACCGCCATCGCCGAGCGCGCCGCCGCCCCGGGCCTGGTGATCACGCTGCGCCGCGGCTTCGCCTTCTTCGATCCCGCGACGGCGCCCGAGGGCGAGATCGCCGCGCCCGCCTACCTGCACCAGCCCGAGCCCGAACGCGCGGGCAACCGCTTCAACGACGGCAAGTGCGATGCGCGCGGCCGCTTCTGGGGCGGCAGCATGGACTTCGACTGCCGGGCGCCCACCGGCGCGCTCTACCGCTTCGACGGCGACGGCCGCTGCAGCCGGCACGACGACGGCTTCGAGGTCACGAACGGGCCGACCTGGTCGGCCGACGGACGCACCCTGTACTTCAACAACACGGTGCTCAACCACCTCTACGCCTACGACTTCGACATGGAGGCCGGCACGGTGGCGAACCGCCGCCTCTGGCACCGCTTCCCCGCGACCGACGGCCTGCCCGACGGCATGACCACCGACGCGGCCGGCCGGCTGTGGATCGCGCACTGGGACGGCGCCTGCGTGAGCTGCCACGACCCGGTGAGCGCGCGGGAACTCGCGCGCATCGCGCTGCCCGCGGGCAACGTCACCGACTGCGCCTTCGGCGGCCCCGACCTGCGCACGCTCTACATCTCGACCGCGCGCAACGGCCGCACCGAAGCGCAGCTCGCCGCCGAACCGCTGGCCGGCGGCCTGTTCGCGGTGCGCATCGACGGCCCCGGTGCACCGGCGGGCCGGTACGCAGGCTGACCCGACCCCGCGCGCTCCGGGGGCACCGAAAATCGCCACGCCGGCGACGCGAAGCCGCCGGACAATCCGCCGCATCGCTCCGACGGCCATGCTGCACTTCACGACCGACGACCTCCGCCCGCAGGACCGCTTCGACCACTGGTGCGAGGTGCGCGGCAAGCATCTGTTCGGCGTCACCATCGAGGTGCCGCGCGAGCGGCGCACGGCCTTCGAAGGGCATTTCCTCTCCACGCCGGTCGGCGATGCCGGCATCGCCGCCAGCGTCTCCGAGCTGCGCGCCTCCTCCTACCGCGTGAGCCGCACGCGCGCCGACATCGCGCGCGTCGCGGGCCAGAGCCTGTGCATCGGCCTGCAGGTGCGCGGCCCTGGCTGGGTCAGCAGCGGCCGCGACGAAGGCCGGCCGGTGCGCGAGGGCGACCTCGTGGTCCACCACGCCGACCTGCCCTTCGAGGCCACGCCGATGCGCGGCGACGGCTTCGACTTCCGCTCGCTGCGCATCCCGCTGGCGCCCGGCATGCTGCTCGGCGCGCGCGCCGACGACCTGTTCGCGGCGCCCCTGGCGCGCACGGCCGCCTTCGCGCGGCCGCTGCTGGCGCTGTTCCGCGCGCTGACGACGCGGCCGGGCGAACTCGCGAACGCCGGGGCCGAGGTGGTGAATGCCGTGCGGCTCACGCTGCTGGCGCGCGGCCGCCTGGCGCCGGGCCTGCCCGAGAGCCGCGCCGCGCTGCGCTCGGGCCTGCTGCACGCGGCGCGCGAGATCCTGCAGCGCGACCTGCGCCGGCCCGAGCTCTCGCCCTCGAACGTCGCGCGCGAACTGGGCATCTCGCTGCGCCAGGTGCACGTGCTGTTCGAGCCCACCGGCCACAGCTTCGCGCGCACGCTCACTGCGCTGCGGCTCGCAGATGCCTCGCGGCAGCTGGCCGTGGCACCGGAGCGCTCGGTCACCGACATCGCCTACCGCAGCGGCTTCGACAGCCTCGCGACCTTCTACCGCGCCTTCCGCGCCGCCTATGCGATGACGCCGGGCGACGCGCGGGCGCTGGCCGGCCCCTCCTGAGCATTTCGCCGCCGGCCGCCTGCGCGCAATGAGAAGACGCCGCCGTCGCACTCGCCAATCATCGCGCCCATGTACCTGCATCCCCTCACGGCCGGCCTTCCGATGACGGAACGGGAATGGCTGACCCGGCACAGCGAGCTGCGCTACTTCCGGCGCAACGAGACCGTGCTCGAGGCCCACGAAGAGACCGACCGCGTCTACTGCGTGGCGACCGGGCTGCTGCGCGTGGTGGCGCGCGGCCGCACGCCGGCCGCCGACTTCACGAGCGAGTTCATCCGCGCCGACGACTTCTTCTTCGACCTCGGGCTGCAGCAGGATCGCTACCGCTCGACGCAGGCGCTGGTCGCCGCGCTGCCCGCGTCGGTGCACCTGGTGTCGGTGGCCGCGCTGCGCGAGCTGTGCGAGCGCCGGCCCGAGATCGCGCTGCGCCTGCTGGGCCTGGTGGCGAAGCGGCAGGCCCTGCTGCGCGGACGGCTGCGGCGCGTCTCCACGCTGTCGTCGGGCGCGCTGGTGGGCCACGTGCTGCACCAGCTCACGCAGCTGGCGCCGGTGCATGCGGGCGGCTTCGACAAGCGCATCTCGCAATCGATGATCGCCTCGTACTCGGGGCTGTCGCGCGAGGTGGTCAACAAGACCATGCGCGCCATGGAGCAGCGCGGCCTGCTGCGGCGCGATGCGCAGGCCGTGCACGTGCCCGAGGATTTCGCGCAGACGGACTTCGGCACGCTGCCCGACGACCGGCTGTCGACGGCCTGACAAGGTATGAATAAACCTGCTGCGCGCCCCGATCTCGCACCTGCGGTCCTCACCGTACAGAGTACGGCTGCGGTCCTCGGCGCGACCTCGGGGCGCTCGCTACGGTTTCTTCACACCTTGTGAGCCCGGCGCCGGGCTTCGTCAGGCGATGCCGAAGCGGTGCTCGGTGACGCCGCGGAACACCTCGCCGGGCCGCAGCACCGTGGAGGGAAATTCCGGCCGGTTCGGCGAATCGGGAAAGTGCTGCGTCTCCAGGCACAGGCCGTCGCCCTGGCGGATCGCCGCGCCGCCGCTGCCCAGCAGGCTGCCGTCGAGGAAGTTGCCCGAATAGAACTGCACGCCGGGCTCGGTGGTGTGCACTTCCATCGTGCGGCCCGAGGCCTCGTGCGCCAGCCGCGCGGCCAGCGCGAGGCCGTCTCGTTCCTGCGCGCGGTCGAGCACCCAGTTGTGGTCGTAGCCGCGCGCGATCAGCATCTGCGCATGGCCGTCGCGGATGCGCTCGCCGATGGCCATCGGCTGCCGGAAGTCGAAGGGCGTGTCCGCCACCTCGGCCAGCCCGGTCGGGATCAGCGTGGCATCGACCGGGCAGTAGCGGCTGGCCGGCAGGGTGAGCCGGTGCCCCATCACGCTGCCCTCGCCCGCGAGGTTGAAGTAGTCGTGGTGGCTCAGGTTCAGCACCGTCGGCCGGTCGGTCTCGGCGCGGTAGACGATGCGCCAGGTGTTGGCCGCGGTGCTCAGTTCGTAGCGCACCGCGAGCCGCAGCTCGCCCGGGTAGCCCTCGTCGCCATGCGCGCTGACATGGCGCAGCTCGATGCCGATGCGCTCGGGCTCGTTCGGCAGCGCGTAGATGCTCCAGAAGCGCTTGCCGAAGCCCTGCGGACCGCCGTGCAGCGCGTTCAGCCCGTCGTTGAGCGCGAGCTGGTGCGCCTGGCCGTCGAGCTCGAAGCGCCCGGCGGCGATGCGGTTGGCGAAGCGGCCGACGATGGTGCCCAGGTGCGGATGCGGCCCGAGGTAGGCCGCGAGGTCGGGCAGGCCCAGCACCACGTTGGCGGCGCGGCCCTGGCGGTCGGGCACCAGCAGCGCGGTGACGATGCCGCCGAGGTTGATCGCCTGCAGCCGCAGGCCGAGGCCGTTGTCGAGCGTGTACTCGATGACGGGCCGGCCGTCGGGCATGCGGCCGTAGCTGCGCTGGGAGATCCTCGGTTCGCTCATGGGATGACGTCGGGTGTGGATGGAACGGGCCCCGCGCTCAGCGCTCGGTACCGCGCGGCCCCGGGTACATGGCTTCGCGCGCGCAGGCCGCGGCGGCGTTCGGCCCCGCGCGGTCCTTGAGGTCGTGGAAGTCGGGCGGCTCGGCGGCCGCGGTGCGGATCTCGACGCGATGGCCGGCGCGCTGCAGCGCCTCGGCGAAGCGCTCCTGCAGCGCGAAGGGCGTGTTCTCGTCCTCGCGGTTGCCGATCAGCACGATGCGGCGCGCCGGATCGGGCACCACGCCGTCGACATGGTCGAGCGGGTCGTAGAAGCGCGTGCTGCCGGTGGTGTCGGTGCGGCCGTCGCGCGAACGCCCGAGCAGGCGCGCGCGCTCGAGCAGGCCGTAGGCACCCGAGGTCAGCACCGCGCAGGCCACGCGCGTGCGGCCCAGCGTGAGCAGCGCGGCGCCCGCGGTGGCACCGCCGCTGTGGCCGAGGATGACCAGGCGCTGGATGCGGTGGCGCTGCATCAGCGCGTCGAGCGCGGCATCGAGCGCATGGAACTCCACCGGCTGGCGCCGCTGGCGGTGGTTGCCCGAGGAACCGTAGGTGCCGGGCCGCGCGACGAAGATCCAGGGCACGCCGGCGCGGTCGCGGTTGCGCTGCGCGTCGGTGGTGCGCAGCGCCTCGGTGTTGCCCGAGATGCGCGTGGGCGGCTGGTCCATCACGGCGTCGCGGTCGCCCGAGAACTGCACGATGGCGACGCGCGCGCCCTCGATGTCGCTGCTCGCGAAATAGCGGATGCAGGCCGGCCCCTCGACCGGCTGCACCCAGAGGAAGCCGAAGCGGTCCTCGGGGCAGTTCTCGCGCACCGCGGGCTGGTTCCAGTGCAGCACCTCGTCACCGATGACGCGGATCGCGGGCGGCCGGATCTCGGCGCGCTGCGCGCAGGCCGCCTGCACCAGCGCCACGGCGAGCGCGCACAGCAGCACGGAGGTCGAGCGCAGGTTCATAGCTTGCGCAGCAGTTCGGGAATCTCGCCGAAGTCCGAGCGGTCGCGGTCGCCCTTCACCAGCAGCAGGTCGCCGTCGCGCAGGAAGGCGCCGAGGTAGCCGGCGGCATCGGCCGCGTTCTCGAAGTGCGGGCCCAGCATCGAGGCCGGCATCTCCTCGCGCAGCCAGCGCATCTCCTGGCCGTGCGTCACCACGTGCTCGATCCCCGAGTCCAGCAGCGGCGCCGCGAGACTGCGGTGCATCGCCTCGGCCGCATGGTCGAGGTTGACGATGCGGCCCAGCATGGCGATGCGGCGCGCGACCGGCGCGGCGCCATTGCCGCCACCGCCCGCGCGGCCGTAGTCGCGCACGAAGGCCATCGCATTGCGCATCGACATCACCTCGGCGTTCCAGCTGTCGTCGACCAGCGTGGCCTGCACGCCGCCTTCGGTGCGCAGCGCCTGCACGTGCATCACCGAGGCCGGCAGCCGCACGCCGGGCATGCGCGCGCAGGCGGCCTCGGGGTCGAAGCCCATCGCGACCAGCGCCGCGAACGAGAGCGTGGAGTTGCGCACCAGCCCCTCGCTCGCGACCGGGAACAGGTAGGAATGGGTGCGCCCGCGCAACGCGATGCGCACGCGGCAGCCATGGCCCTCGGGCTCGACGGCGAGCACGCGCACGTCGGCCTGCGGTCGGCGGCCCACCACCCAGACCGCGCCCGCGGTGCGCGCGGCGGCCTGCACCGTCTGCAGCAGGCAGGGGATGTGGTCGGGCACGATGGCCACGCCGCCGGGCTCCAGGCCGAGGAAGATGCGCGACTTGTACTCGGCCGTCTGCTCCACGCTCACGGCCTGCCGGGTCTGCGACAGGCCGATCTCGGTGACGATCGCCACGTGCGGTCGCGCCATCAGCGAGATCGGACCGCGGTCCATCCACAGCGAGCTCTGCGCCATCTCGAGGATGCAGACGTCGACGTCGGGCCCGAGGCTGGCCAGCATCGCCGGCACGCCGACGCGCGAGTTGTAGTTGTCGATGGTGGTGTGCACGCGCGCCTGCGCGGGCAGCAGGTCGCGCAGGATCGAGATGGTGGAGGACTTGCCCACGGTGCCGGTCACGCCGACCAGCAGGCCGCGGTAGCGCTCGCGCGCGGCGGCGCCCAGCCGCAGCATGGCGCGGATCGGGTCCTCGACCCGCAGCAGCGGGAAGTCGCTCGCGAGGCCCTCGACCGGGTGCTGCACGATCGCGCCCGCGAGCTGGTCCTGCAGGCCGGGCAGCAGCAGGTGGCGGTCCCAGTTGACCGTGCTGCGCGGCCGGCTGTAGCGCTCGTGCGCGGCCAGGGTCTGGTAGTCGGAGGCGATGAACAGCGCCGGCGCCGGCAGCAGCGCCATGTGCTTCGGCCCGCGCACCACCGAACGCGCGAGCCAGCCGGGCGGCGGCTCGACCAGCCATTCGCCGCGCGTGATGCGCTGCAGCGCCTCGGCGGTCCACACCGGCTCGGGCGTGGCCGCGGCGCCGGGGCGCAGCGCGAACAGCACCGGCGCGGGCCGCTCGGGCAGCGGCAGCGCCACCTGCGAGGCGCGCAGCCCGCACCACACGGGCAGGCGCTGCGCCGGCCATTCGGGCGCGGGCACGGTCTCCTCGGTCTCCTCGCCCAGGCGCGCGGGCCGGGCGCTGCCGACCACCCGCACCTCGATCTGCAGCACGTCGCTGCGCAGCAGGCTGCTCGCGGGCGGCCGCAGTCCGTAGCGGTCGCGGTGGATGCGCCCGGGCTGCCAGCGGCTGGTGGGCCACATCCAGTCGCAGGGATCGTGGTCCATGCTCTCGCCCCAGGGCGGCATCTGCGTGCTGCGCATCGGCATGGCGCGGAATTGCACGCGCAGATCGTCGGTCACCGGTTCGACCGCGCGCCAGAACGACTCGATCCACAGCATGCGGCGGCCCGAGATCTGCGTCGGCGCGCAGCGGATGCCCAGCAGCTCGAGCGGGCCGAAGCGGATGGGTGCGAAGTGGCGCGTATCGGGCGGCAGCACGTCGACCAGCCATTCGGGCCGCGGCGCGAGCAGCGGCGCGACGCGCGCGAACGCCGGCTCGGGCGGCGTCGGCGCATCGGCGGCGAGCCGCGAGGCGCGCTCGGGCGGCGCCAGCGCCAGCGTGCAGCGGCCCTCGGGCAGCACCGCCATGCGGGTGCCCAGCGCCTCGCACTGGCGCGCGAAGCGCGCGGCCGCGCCGCGCGCGCGCTCGTTCGCGTACTGGCGCGAGCGGCCGAAGCCCACGCCGATCGGCGTGAAGCTCAGCTGCTCGACGCCGCGCGGGCTCAGCGCGAGCGTGAACACGCCCGCGTCGACGAAGTCGCTGCGCACCGCCTCGAACAGCAGGTCGCCCGCGTCGTGCACGATCGGCCGGCCGCGGTAGATCTCGACGCCCTGCAGCACGTGCGCCGAGGTGCCGAGCACCGCATCGGCGCCGGCATCGACGATCGCATGGCCGACCGCGACCTCGGCCTCGGAGGGTTCGGTCTCGAGGTTGTCGCCCCAGTGCACCGCCACCAGCACCACGTCGGCCGACTCGCGCGCCTTCTCGATGCGCGGCGCGAGCAGCGCGGTCCAGGCCGCGGGCTCGTCGAGCGGCAGGTAGGCGGAGCCGGGCTTGTCGGTGCCGGCCGCGAACTGGGGCTGGGTGGCGTCGAGCGAGAACAGCGCGACGCGCACGCCGCCGGCCAGCGCGAAGGCCGGGCGCAGCGCGGCCTCGAGGTCGCGGCCGGTGCCGGCCCAGGCGATGCCCGCGGCCTGCAGGTGCCACTGCTGCTCCATCAGCGCGCCCGGGCCGTAGTCGCCGCTGTGGTTGTTGGCGGTGGCGACGATGCCGATGCGCGCGGTGGTCAGCACGTCGAGCATCTCGGGCCGCGCGCGGAAGTAGTAGGAGCCGGCCTCGCCCTTGTCCACGCCCTGCTCGCCGGTGGTGGCGACCACGCACTCGAGGTTGACGATGCGCAGGTCGGCCTCGCGCAGCGCGGGGATGCCGCTGAGCATGCGGCGCGCGCCGCCGAGCTCGAGGCGCCGGTAGTGCAGGCGGCGGCCGAGGTTGACGTCGCCGCCGAAGGCGACGGTGCCGGTGCGCGTCGCAGGCGCCTCGGCCGGCGCCTGCGCCTCGGCCTGCGGCACGGACGGCGCGGCGATCTCGCCGCCCTCGCGCGCCTTCAGCAGCCGGTGGTAGGCGACATAGCCCGACAGGTAGTGCTCCACGTCGTCGATGCGCACGCGGAAGCTGTGGTGCTTGATGAAGAACGAGCCCGCGATGCGGTCGGGATGGCGGAAGAACATCGCGAGCTCGGGCCAGAAGTGGCCGTTCGCGAGGTAGCGCGCGCGGTGCTCGAGCGCGCGCTCGAACTTGTCGCGGTCCAGGCCCTCGAGCAGGTGGCGCAGCTCGGGATCGGCCTCGATGCGCAGCACCATCTCGCGCGCGGCCATCATCAGCTCGAGCAGGGTCGGGAAGGTGGTGATGCGCTCGAGCACGAAGTCGAGGTAGTCGGCCACGTTGCGCAGCCCGAACTCGTAGTAGCGCAGCGCGGGCCGGTGGCGCGTGAGCTCGTTGACGCAGTAGCTGAGCCAGTGGTCGTGCGCGCGCCAGTGCTCGGCGGCGATGAAGTGGTCGAAGGCCTTCTCGACCATCGCGAGCCAGCGCGGATCGCGCGTGAGGCCGTACAGCCGCATCAGCCCGAACGCGGCCTCGCCGTCGTAGTAGATGACGCGGAAGGCGTCCTTCACCGCGAGGCTGGGCCGGTGCAGCACGTGCACGAAGCGGCCGGTCTCGGGGTCCTGCATGTGGCGGATGCCGAGCGCGAGCTGCTCGAGCAGCGGCAGGAAGCGGCGGTCGCCGGTCAGTTCGGTGTACTTGACGAAGGCCAGCAGGCAGACCGCGTTGCCGCCGAGCTTGACCTCGTGCGCCACGTCGACCAGGAAGGCCGCGCGGCTGCCGTCGGGCAGCACCGCGGGCCGGATCAGCGAGCCCGCGAGAAAGGCCAGCGAGCGGTCGATGGCCTCCTTCTGCGCCGCGTCGCGCGTGAGCTCCCAGGCCTCGAGCAGCGCATAGGTCGAGCTCGCGTGGCGCAGCGTGTTGTAGGTGGGGATGGCGCGGTCGAAGCAGGGGAACCAGCCGTAGTGGAACTCGCCCGTGGGCTTGACCTGCGCCGCGAGATAGCGGCTCGCGTCCTCGACCATGCGCCGCACCGGCGCGGCGCCCCAGTCGTCGAGGCGGCGCAGCTGCGCCTCCTGGCCCTCGGGAACGATCGGCCAGGCGCCCTCGGCGTCGACGTAGACGGCGCGCGTGGTGAAGCACCACACGGGCGCGGCGTCGTCGTCGGGAAAGTCGAGCTCCTTGCCGAAGCGGCGCCGGGTGTGCAGCCGCAGGTTGCCGGGGTTGGGCTGGCAGTGGTCCACGCTGCCGTCGTAGAAGACCGCGCTGCCGTTGGCCTCGGGCGCGAGCAGCGCGAACTCGAAGCGGCTGTCGAAGGACACGCCCTGCTGGAAGTAGTTGCGCCGCGTCTTCGCGAGCAGTTCCTTGAACTCGCCCCAGTGCATCGGCAGCACGTGCTCGACCAGTTCCGCGCGCAGCCGCTGCGGCGGCCGTTCGCCGCGCTGCGCGGCATCGGCCAGCGCCTCGGCCGCTTCCTCCCAGGCCTGCGCGGCATCGGCGCCACGGCCCGAGACCACGCGCGCGCGGCTGCCGCCCTCGCCGATCGCGAGGAACACCACGCTGCCGGTGACCGGCGTGGCCGGCGGCAGCGCGGGCAGCACGCCCTCGGGACCGGCCAGTGCCTGCCTGGCGCGGTTCAGGAGTTCGGCGAGAGAGAGGGTCGGGTCGGGCATGCGAGAAAGGAGGAAGACCCCGCCAGCGGCAGGCCGCGCGCATCGTACCCGCGTGCCGGCGTTTCGCGCTGACCGGAGGCTGACAGGTACAGGCGACAGTGCCTCGACGAATGATGCGGGCCGCATCACGAACCGTTCGGGCTGAGCTGGTCGAAGCCTTGCGCACGGCTTCGACGAGCTCAGCCCGAACGGAGGGGGGCGAGCACCCGCTTTCTCAGACGCCCCAGGCCTCGAACACCGCCTGCCGCACCACCTCGACCGCCGGCGCCCGTGCGAGCGCGGCCGGTTCGATCCAGCACAGCCAGGTGTGGGCGCGCCAGCCGGGCCAGATCGCGAGCTCGCCGTTGCGCTCGCCCTGCTCGGCCTGGTCGAGCCGCATCAGCCCCGCGCCCATGCCGCTCGCGACCATGCTGCGCACCGCGCTCTCGCTGTCGGCGGTGCGGCCCTGGCGGTACCCGCGGCCGGCGCCGGCGAACAGGCGGTCGAGGTGCGCGCGCAGCACGCAGGTGGGCGGCGTGCCGACCCAGGGCTGCTCGGTCAGCGCCTCGAGCGACAGGCCCGGATGGGCGTCCGCCATCGGCAGCGGCAGCACGACCACCAGGTCGACCGGCGCCAGCCGGTGCAGCGCCAGGCCTTCGCGCGAAGCCACGTCGCTCAGCGTGTAGGCGCAGTCGAGTTCGCCGCGCTCGACCGCCGAGGCGGTCTCGTACGACAGCCCCTGGCGCAGTTGCAGCGTGACCTGCGGATGGCGTTCGGCCAGCTTCACGAGCACGTCGCCGAGCCTCAGCGAGACCGGATCGACCACGGTGCCGAAGCGCACCACGCCCTGCGCGGCGCCGCGCAGCTGCTCGGCGGCCGAACGCATGCGCAGCGCCGAGGCCAGCGTGCGCTCGGCCTCCTCGAGCAGGCTCAGGCCCGCGGGCGTGGGCGTCATGCCGCGCGGCGTGCGCTCGAACAGGCGCACGCCGAGCTCGTCCTCGAGCGCCTTGAGCTGCGCGCTCACCGCGGGCGCGCTGGTGAACACGCGTTCGGCGGCGCGCGTGAGGCTGCCCTCTCGGGCGATGGCGACGAAGGTCTTCAGCTGGTAGAGCTCCATGGCGGCCGATTGTGAGCGCGCGGCGGCGCGCGGTCCCTTCGTTTTTTCGGAGGGGCCGCTCCAAAGAAGCGAATGGCATTCGCGCGGCCCCGCCCCGATCCTCGGAATCGATTCCTTCATCGTCCGAAAGCCTTCCATGTCCCGATCCCAACGCCTGTTCGGCATCGCCGCATTGCTCTTCGCCACCTCCGGCTGGGGCTCCCTGTTCCTCGTCAGCAAGGGCGTGCTCCACCATGTCGAACCCGTGTGGTTCACGCTGATCCGCTACAGCCTGTCGGCGCTGCTGTTCGCGCTGCTGGTGCTGCCGCGCGGCGCCGCGCCCTGGCGCAGGCTGCGCCGCCATGCGGGCGCGCTGGCGCTGCGCGGCGCGGCCGGCTTCGGCGTGTTCAGCGTGCTGCTGCTGATCGGCCTCGCGCACTCGGTGCCCTCGCACGGCGCGGTGATCATCGCCACCACGCCGATGACCACGCAGCTCGTGCGCTGGCTGCTCGACGGCGTGCGCCCCACGCGCGCCGCGCTGCTCGCCACCGCGCTGGCGCTCGCGGGCGTGGCGATCGTCTCGGGTCTCATCGGCGGTCATGGCGGCCACGGCGGCGCGGGCAACGCCACGCTGTTCGGCGATGCCATCGCCTTCGTCGGCACGCTGGGCTGGGTCTGGTACACACGCGGCGCGGCGCGCTTTCCCGAACTCGACGCACTCGAGTACAGCGCGCTCACGGTGCTGGCCGCGTGGCCGGTGCTGCTGGCGGCCGCGGTCGGCGCCGCGCTGCTCGGCTGGTCGGCGGCACCCAGCCTCGAAGGGCTGCGGCTCTCGTGGCGGGCGCTGCTGTTCGTCGGCGTGGTGCCCTCGGCCGCCTCGGTGCTGGCCTTCAACTTCGGGGTGCGCACGCTCGGCGCCGTCACCGGCACCGCCTTCCTCAACTTCGTGCCGGTGTCGGCGCTGCTGATGAGCGCGGCGCTCGGCACCCTGCCCACGGCGAACGAACTGCTGGGCATGGCGATGGTGGTGGCGGCGCTCCTGATCCATACCGTCCTGAACCGCAAGGCCAACGCCCTGCCCGCGGCAAGGATCGCGCCGCCCCCGCAGAATCCCTGCACCTACCGCACCCCTGGAGCCACGACACCGTGAGCAGCGACACCCCCCGCCTCTTCGAGCCGATGCGGCTCGGCCCGCTTTCGCTCGACAACCGCATCCTGATCGCGCCGATGTGCCAGTACTCGGCGAGCGAGGGCACGCCGGGCGACTGGCACCTGATCCATCTCGGCCATCTCGCGCTGTCGGGCGCGGGGCTGCTGATCCTCGAGGCCACCGCGGTCGAGGCCGAGGGCCGCATCACGCCGGGCGACCTCGGGCTCTATTCGGATACCAACGAAGCGGGCCTGGCGCGCGTGCTCGCCGCCGTGCGCGCCCATTCGTCGATGCCCATCGCGATGCAGCTCGGCCACGCGGGACGCAAGGCCTCGAGCCGCGCGCCCTGGGAAGGCGGCGCGCAGATCCGCCCCGGCGAGCCCGGCGGCTGGAAGGCCTTCGCGCCCTCGGCCGTGCCGCACGCGCCCGGCGAGGACGTGCCGCTCGCGCTCGACGCCGAGGGCCTGACGCGCGTGCGCGAGGCCTTCGTGGCTGCCGCCCGCCGCGCCGCGCGGCTCGGCATCGAGGGCATCGAGATCCATGCCGCGCACGGCTATCTGCTGCATCAGTTCCTGTCGCCGCTGGCCAACCACCGCGACGACGACTACGGCGGCAGCCTCGAGAACCGGCTGCGCTTTCCGCTCGAGGTGTTCGACGCGGTGCGCGCCGTCTTTCCGGCCGATCGGCCCGTGTGGGTGCGCGTGTCGGCGGTCGACTGGGTGGAAGGCGGCTGGGACCTCGAAGGCACCGTCGCCTTCGCCAAAGCACTCGAGGCGCGCGGCTGCGCGGCCATCCATGTCTCGAGCGGCGGCGTGTCGCCGAAGCAGGCGATCGCGCTGGGCGCGGGCTACCAGGTGCCGTTCGCCGAACGCGTGAAGGCCGAGGTCGGCATCCCGGTGATCGCGGTCGGCCTGATCACCGAGGCGCGGCAAGCCGAGGCCATCCTCGCCGAGGGCAAGGCCGATGCCATCTCGCTGGCGCGCGCGATCCTCTACGACCCGCGCTGGCCCTGGCACGCGGCCGCCGAGCTCGGCGCGCAGGTGAAGGCGCCCGTGCAGTACTGGCGCTCGCAGCCGCGCGAGTTCAAGGACCTGTTCGAGAACGCGAAGTTCGGGGCGCGCTGAACGCCTTCAGCGCAGCGCCTCGATCCAGAACAAGGTCTGCCGCACCTCGATCGCCTCGCCCGCCTGCTGCCGGCGATGCAATTGCGCGAGCGCATCGCGTGTGCCCTCGATCGTGAAGTCGGGGCAGACATAGGGCACGTTCTTCAGGTACCAGGCGAAGGCGCCCACGTCGGCGAAGCGCAGCAGCTCGGCGCCCGCCTCGGCGCGCAGGATCTCGAAGCCCGCGCGCTCGAGCTGGCGCCGCGCGATGTCGAGTCGCCACTCGGGCGGCGGCTCGGCCGGTGCCAGGCCCGCGAGCCGGTGGTGGTCGGCATTGAAGTCCGAGGCCACCTGCTGCGTGAGGAAGTGGCCGCCGCGCGCGAGCACGCGCGCCACCTCGGCCGGCACGAAGGACTCGTGGCGGTTGACCACCAGGTGGAACTCGCCGTCGGCGAAAGGCAGCGGTGCGTCGTCCTGCGCGTCGCCATCGTGCTGGGCGCCGTTGTCGAGCGCACCCTCCACCGCCACCACCTCGATGCCCAGCGGCGCGAGCCGCTCGCGCGCCACCGCGACGTTGGGCGCCCAGCCCTCGGTGGCGACGGTGCGCGCGGGCCGCAGCGGCAGCCGGCTGAGCCACTCGCCGCCGCCCGTGCCCATGTCGAGCAGGTCGGGCGACTGGCGCGCGCGGTGGACCACCGCCCGTTCGAAATCCCAGGGCACGGCGGTGGTCGCGATGCGGCCATCGCAGGACAGGTCCCAGCCGACCAGCGGCTTGTGCGCGGCCTCGGCCAGCAGTCGATCGAATTCGGTCATCGCGCCAGTCTGCGGCATGTCGGCTTCAAGGCGCGAGCGTGCGATAGAAGTAGGTGGTGTCGCAGAAGCCGCCGCGCGGCAGCAGCGCATAGCCGGGGATGGTGCCGCTGCGCCGCCAGCCCGAGCGTTCGTAGAGCCGCTCGGCCTCGGGGCTCGAGGTGTCGAGCACCAGCAGCGTCTTGCCGCTGTCGCGCGCGGCCTGCTCGGCCGCCTGCATCAGCAGCGCGCCGAGCCCCTGGCGCCGAGCGCGCCGGTGCACCAGCATCTTCGCGAGGTCGGCGCGATGCGGCTGGTTGTCGGGCTGGTCGAGCACGAGCTGCACCGTGCCGACGATGCCCTGCGCGTCCTCCGCCACCATCAGTGCGCGCTCTCCGCGCGCCACGCCGTCGGCCACCTTGCGCCAGAAGGCCAGCGCCTGCTCGAGCGACAGCGGATGCATGAAGCTCACCGAGGCATCGCCGTCGACGCAGTCGATCAGCAGTTCGGCCAGCGATTGCAGCTGCGCCGCATCCACCGCCCGCAGGCGGCGCACCGGGTGGAGGCTCGTGGGGTTCATGGCGTTCGTTCTCACTTCCAGACATCGGGATGCGGACTCACGATCGCGACCGCGTAGCGGGCGGTCTCGCGCGTGGGATTGAAGTAGGCGACGGGCCGGTCGAGCACCATCGCGAGGCAGTCGCCGGCCTCGAGCCGGTGGCGCTCCTCGCCCACCGTGATCTCGATGGTTCCCTCGAGCATCCAGACCTGCTGGTGCACCCGCGCTTCGCGCGCACCCGATTCGTAGGCCACGCGCGCCTTGGGCGGGAACAGCACCTCGACGATCTGCAGCGGCGAGGCGATGCCGCCGGGCGACACGTTGCGCCGCAGGTAGCCCGACGAGGGATCGCGCCATTGCGGCTGATCGGCGCGCCGCGCCACCGGATCGGCGCGCGGGCGCGGCTCGTCGAACAGCGCGGCCAGCATGGTGCCAAGGCCGGCCGCGAGCTTCTCGAGCACCACCGCCGTGGGACTGCTCTCGCCGCGCTCGATCAGCGAGATCATCGAGCGGCTGACCCCGCTCTGCGCCGCCAGCGCCTCGAGCGAAAGGCCGCGCGCGGCGCGCAGTTCGCGCACGCGGCGGGCGATGCGGTCGTTGAGGGGGGCGGGCTCTTCTTCTTTCATGTTGGATTAATTTTCCAACATGATGGAATGCCGGTCAAGCCGGCGATGCCGCCTCGCGCAGCGCCTTGTAGGCGGCCACGAGCTCATCGAGCGAGAACGCGCGATCGAGTCCGCTGGGCTTCTAGGCTTTCGACGCCCCCACTGGCGCGCCGGGCCCGGCCTGGTCGGCAGGCACAGGGCCTTCGGGTGGCTGCCCGCGAACGGCAGGCAGGGTGCCATGCCGCAGCCATGCATCGAGCTCACCCTGCGAGATGCCCATCCAGTCGGCCGTCGACAGACCCAGGCCGTCGACCGCCTGCTGGTACGCGAGCTTGAAGGCGCCCTGCGCCTCGGCCTCGCTGCCGAAATGCCCGTCCCGGTGCCAGAGCCCCACGGGAACGACCTGCCCGGGTTTCGCCCCCGCCTCGACGAGCCGGCGGTGATCCCTCTGCGTGAAGCCCTTCGATCGGCGACCTGAGGGAAGATCCTTGGGGGTGCTCAAAGCCATGGCGCTCTCTGGTGGGGGTTGAACCTGACCCACGGCCAGGCAGCCCGCACCACGGGAATTGGTCGTCGACCAACGCCATCTACGCAGTGGCGACGGCTTCGGATTCAACACGCCAGGGGGCCGAGACCGCCCCGCCCCCTCACTCCACCGTCACGCTCTTCGCCAGGTTGCGCGGCTTGTCCACGTCCGTGCCGCGCGCGCAGGCCGTGTGATAGGCCAGCAGCTGCAGCGGCACCACGTGCAGCAGCGGCGACAGCGCGCCGTAGTGCTCGGGCATGTGGATCACGTGCAGGCCTTCGCTGCTCTTGATCTTCGAGTCGCCGTCGGCCAGCACGTAGAGCACGCCGCCGCGCGCGCGCACTTCCTGCAGGTTGCTCTTGAGCTTCTCGAGCAGGGCGTCGTTGGGCGCCACGGCGACCACCGGCATCTCGCTGGTCACCAGCGCGAGCGGGCCGTGCTTGAGCTCGCCGGCGGCATAGGCCTCGGCGTGGATGTAGGTGATCTCCTTGAGCTTGAGCGCGCCCTCGAGCGCGATCGGGTAGTGCAGGCCGCGGCCCAGGAACAGCGCGTTGTCCTTGCGCGCGAAGTCCTCGGCCCAGTTGATGATCTGCGGCTCGAGCGCGAGCACCGACTGCAGCGCGACCGGCAGGTGGCGCATCTCCTTGAGGTAGCGCGCCTCGTCTTCCGCGCTCAGCAGGCCCTTCGACTGCGCGATCGCCAGCGTGAGCAGGAACAGGCCCGCGAGCTGGGTGGTGAAGGCCTTGGTCGAGGCCACGCCGATCTCGACGCCGGCGCGCGTGATGTAGGCCAGCTTGCACTCGCGCACCATGGCGCTGGTGGCGACGTTGCAGATGGTCAGGGTCTGCTCCATGCCGAGCGAGCGCGCATGCTTGAGCGCGGCCAGGGTGTCGGCGGTCTCGCCCGACTGGCTGATGGTGACGACCAGGGTGCGCGGGTCGGGCACCGAGTCGCGGTAGCGGTACTCGCTCGCGATCTCGACCTGGGTCGAGATCTTCGCGATGCCCTCGAGCCAGTACTTGGCGGTGCAGCCGCTGTAGTAGCTGGTGCCGCAGGCCAGGATCAGGATGCGGTCGATCTCCTTGAACACGCGGTGCGCGCTGGCGCCGCTCTGCTTGCCGTCCTGGCCGATGCCGTCGAACAGCTCGGGCACGATGCCTTCCACGCCCTCGAGCGTGTCGCCGATGGCGCGCGGCTGCTCGAAGATCTCCTTCTGCATGTAGTGGCGGTAGGGGCCGAGCTCGGCCGCGCCGCTGTGGGCCTGCACGGTGCGCACCGGGCGCTGCACCGGCTTGTGGGCGCGGTCGACGATCCAGTACTTGCCGGGCTGCAGGTCGACCACGTCGCCTTCCTCGAGGTACACGATCTGGTCGGTGACGCCGGCCAGCGCCATCGCGTCGCTGGCCAGGAAGTTCTCGGCGCCGTCCTTGCCGGCGCCCAGGATCAGCGGCGAACCGGCGCGCGCGCCGACCACGCGCTGCGGCTCGTCGCGGCTGATCACGGCGATGGCGTAGGCGCCCGTGAGCTGGCGCACGGCGCCCTTCACGGCCTCGAACAGGTCGCCGTCGTAGAGGCTGTCGACCAGGTGGGCGATGACCTCGGTGTCGGTCTGGCTCTCGAACACGTAGCCCTTGGCTTCGAGGCTGGCGCGCAGCGGCTCGTGGTTCTCGATGATGCCGTTGTGCACCAGCGCGATGCGGCCGGGCCGCGCTTCCTGCGCGCCGGCGCCCGGGCCGTGGCTGAAGTGCGGATGCGCGTTGTGCACCGCGGGCGCGCCGTGCGTGGCCCAGCGGGTGTGGGCGATGCCGGTCAGGCCCTCGAGCTTGTCCTCGGCCACCTGGGTCTGGAGGTCGGCCACGCGCGAGGTGGTGCGCGCGCGCGTCAGGCCGCCCGCGTGCACGGCCACGCCGCAGGAGTCATAGCCGCGGTACTCGAGCCGCTGCAGGCCCTGGACCAGGACCGGGACGATGTTTCGATGGGAAGCCGCGCCGACGATGCCGCACATGGTTGTCTTGCCTTTGGAAAGGAATGAGGGAGAACGAAAAAGAATTGCTGCGAATGGTAGGCAGGGTGAAAAGAAATTTGCCGTCTAAATTTTCATGAATTTGGACTTTTCTTTCACCTATTCAGGTGGATGAATTTTTATTCCATAATTTCACGAATCATGGAATCCATTGCACTCGACGCCATCGACCTGAAGCTGCTCGACGCCCTGCAGCGCGACGCCTCGGCCACCAACCAGAAGCTCGCGGCGGTCGTGGGCATCTCGCCGCCGACCTGCCTGCGGCGGGTGCAGCGGCTGTGGCAGGAGGGATTGATCGAGCGCCAGGTGGCGCTGCTGTCGCCCGACCGCCTGGCCGCGGTGCTGGGCCACGGGCTGCAGGCGGTGGTGGAGATCTCGCTCGACCGGCAGGACGCCGAGTCGCTCGAGGCCTTCGAGGCGCGCGTGATCGCGGACGACGCGGTGCAGCAGTGCTGGCGCGTGTCGCCGGGGCCGGACTTCGTGCTGGTGGTGGCCGCGCGCGACATGCCCGGCTACGGCGCGCTGGTGCAGCGGCTGTTCACCGCCGACGCCAACGTGCGCAACGTCAAGGCCTTCTTCAGCCTCAAGCGCGCGAAGTTCGAGCCGCGGGTGCCGCTGGCGCCCGCGGGCTGAGGCGCGTCAGGCCTTCGGCTTCTTCTGCGGCCGCTGCCAGTTCGGCAGGCTGATCTGCTTGCCGCGCGCCACGGTCAGCGCGCCGGCCGGCGTGGTCTTGGTGACGGTGGAGCCGCCGCCCACGGTGCCGCCCGCGCCGATGGTGACCGGCGCCACCAGCACGCAGTTGCTGCCGATGTGCACGTCGTCCTCGAGCACCGTGCGGTGCTTGTTGGCGCCGTCGTAGTTGGCCGTGATGCTGCCCGCGCCGTAGTTGACGCGCGCGCCCACGGTGGCGTCGCCCAGATAGGCCAGGTGGTTGGCCTTGGCGCCGGCGGCCAGGGTGGAGTTCTTGACCTCGACGAAGTTGCCGATGTGCACCTCGGTGCCGAGCTGGGCGCCGGGGCGCAGCCGCGCGAAGGGGCCGATCAGCGCGCGCTCGCCCACGGTCACGCCGGCCTTCTCGCCGTCGATGTGGGTGAAGGGATGGATCACGGCGCCGGCCTCGATGCGGGCATTGGCGATCACGCAGTTGGCGCCGATGCGCACGCCCTCGCCGAGCGAGACCTGGCCCTCGAACACGCAGTTGACGTCGATCTCGACGTCGCCGCCGCATTCGAGCGTGCCGCGCAGGTCGAAGCGCGCCGGGTCGGCCAGCCGCACGCCCTGGGTCATCAGGGCCTCGGCCTGGCGGCGCTGGAAGGCGCGCTCGAGTTCGGCCAGCTGCACCGGGCTGTTGATGCCGGCCACCTGCAGGCCGTCGGTCGTGATGTGGGCCACCACCGGCACGCCGTCGGCCGCGGCATGCTTGACGATGTCGGTCAGGTAGTACTCGGCCTGGGCGTTGCGGTTGTCCAGCCGCTCGAGCCAGCCCTTGAGCAGCTTCGCGGGCGCGGCCATCACGCCGCTGTTGATCTCGCGCACCGCGCGCTGCGCCTCGCTGGCGTCCTTGTGCTCGACGATGGCGGTCACCTCGCCGCCCGCGGCGTTGCGGATGATGCGGCCGTAGCCGGTGGGATCGTCCAGCTCGATGGTCAGCAGCGCCAGCCGCTCGCCGCCGCTGGCGGCGATCAGGGTGCGCAAGGTGTCCTCGGCGATCAGCGGCACGTCGCCCGAGAGGATCACCACCGTGCCGTCGTCGGGCAGGAGCGGCGTGGCCTGCTGCACCGCATGGCCGGTGCCCAGCTGCGGCTCCTGGCGCGCGAAGCGCAGCGAGGCGGCCTCGGGCGAGGCGGCCATCGCGGCCTCGACCTGCTCGGCGCCGTGGCCGGTGACGATCACCACGTGCCGGGCGCCGATGCGCGCGGCGGTGCCGGTCACGTGCGACAACAGTGCGCGGCCGGCCAAACGATGCAACACTTTGGGCAGCCTGCTCTTCATGCGCGTGCCCTTGCCGGCCGCCATGATCACGACGTCGACCGGTCCCTGGTTGCCCTGCTTCGGAATCTGATTCATGCCTTTTTCTACCCGGATGCGTTGGTTCAAGCTGGCGCGGATTATCGGCGTGATGGCGCTGCTGGCCGTCCTCGGGGCTTGCAGCGCGATCCGGCTGGCCTACAACAACCTGCCCGAGCTCAGCTACTGGTGGCTCGACGGCTACCTCGATTTCGACGGTTCGCAGACGCCCAAGGTGCGCGACGAGCTGGCCCAGTTGCTCGACTGGCACCGGCGCAACGAGCTGCCGAAGATCGCGGCGCTGCTGCAGGAGGCCGAGGCGCTGGCGCCTGGCGAGATCACGCCGGCCCAGGCCTGCGCCATGACCGACCGCATCCGCGACCGGCTGCTGGCGGTCAGCGAGCGCGCCGAACCCGCGGGCACCGAGCTGCTGCTGAGCCTGAGCGACGCCCAGCTGCAGCAGCTCGAGCGCAAGTACGCGAAGAACAACGCCGACTACCGCAAGGACTGGCTCGACCGCTCGCCGGCCCGGGTGCAGGAGAAGCGCTACGACCAGTTCCTCGACCGCTTCGAGGATTTCTACGGCCGGCTTTCGCCCGAGCAGCGCGAGCTGCTGCGCCAGCAGGTGGCGCAGTCGGTGTTCGACCCGAAGCTGCAGGACGTGGAGCGCCGCAAGCGCCAGCAGGAGGCGCTGGTGCTGCTGCGCGGCTTCGTCGCCAACCGAACGCCGCCCACCGAGGCGCGCGCCGCGCTGCACGGCTACCTGCAGCGCATCGCCGATCCGCCCCCGGGGCCCTGGCGCGAGCAGCAGCAGGCGCTGCTGCAGGAAGGCTGCCGCAACCTGGCCGCGCTGCACAACGCCACCAGCGCGGCGCAGCGCGCGCAGGCGGTGAAGCGGCTGCAGGCCTACCGCGAGGACCTGCGGCAGCTCGCGGGCGCGGCCGGCTGAGCCGCCCCCGGCCTCAGATCAGCGGCGTGGGCCGCAGCGGCCGCTCGAAGTAGTCGCCCAGCGCCTCGAGCGCGCGCGGCTCGAGGATGCGCAGCCAGCGGTCGTCGAGCTTGTAGAGCCCCATCTGCGACAGCCGCCGCAAGGTCTTGTTGGTGTGGACCAGCGACAGCCCGAGCGCATCGGCGATGTGCTGCTGGTTGAGCGGAAACTCGACCCAGCCGTCGCGCACCATGCCCACGCGCTCGGCGCGGCGGTACAGGTGCATCAACAGCATCGCCACGCGCTCGACGGCGCTGCGCCGGCCGGTGGTCACGAGGTTGTCGTCGATCATCTTTTCCTCGCGCGCGGCCAGCCAGGTGATGTCGTAGCCGAGCTTGGGCTCGGCATGGAACAGCTCCCAGAGCCGGTCGCGCGCGAACACGCACAGCGAGACCTCGGTCAGGGCCTCGACGCCATGGGTCTGGCCGTCGGCGAACTCGTCCTGCAGCCCGACGAAGTCGCCGGGCAGCAGCACGTTGAGGATCTGCCGTCGGCCGTCGCTCAGGGTCTTGTAGCGGAAGGCCCAGCCCGAATAGAGCGTGAACAGCTGCGGGCTGCGCCGGTGTTCCTCGACGATCGAGCCGCCGGCCTCGACGCGGCGCGCGCCGACGCGGAACGATTCGATGGTGCGCAACTGGTCGGCGGACACCGGCAGGAAGGCCGGCAGCTGACGCAGCGCGCAACGGCTGCAGGGATGGGGCCCGTTCTCCGGGGCGGCGGGTGTGGGGTACTGGTCGAGCACCACCGACTATAGGCATCGAGGGGGGTGGTGCCGGTATGTCTTTTTACATTTCGTGATGTCGGACGGCTGCCTACACTGCGCTCGCTTCCCCCATCCCGGCCCATGATTCCCGACGAACAGACGCAAGCTCCCGCGCCCGCCCCGGCGCTCTCCGAGATCCTCTACTGCAGCGAGCTTGCGCCGGACCTGCCGCCCGACACGGTGGCCAGCATCGTCGCGCGCGCCCGCGTGCGCAACGGCGAACTTGGCATCACCGGGCTGCTGGTCTTCGACGGCCAGCGCTTCTGCCAGCACATCGAGGGACCGCCCGGCGCCCTGCAAACGCTGATGACCGCATCGCGCGCGATGCGCGCCACTTCGACGTGCGCGTGGCCTGGCAGGGCGAACTGGCCGCGCGCCGCTACAGCGGCTTCCGGCTCGGGTTGGCCGAGAGCGAGGGGCCCGACCTGATGGCCGGCGTGCACGCGCTCGACGGCGAGGTCGCGCTCAAGCATTTCCTGGCGCTGCGCCGAAGTTTCGACATCAACGGCTGAAAAGCCCCCCAAAAAGAACAGGGGCCGGACCGCGCTCGACGCGCCGTCCGGCCCCTTGGTATGACGGGCGCGGCCTTCGCCGCCGCCCGGTGGCCCAGGATCGATCAGGAAACCCGCGGGATCAAGCGGCGTCCCACGTGTACGTGGCGCCGTAGCCGTCCCAGGCTTCCATCACGATGCGCTGGCCGGCCGCCACGGTGAGCGATTCACCGGGGGCGAGCACCAGGTCCTCGCTCGGGCTCTCGAGCGTGGCATCGGGCGTGATCCAGACCCGGCCCTGGCGTACGCGCAGCACGCTCTCGCCGCGCGCCTTCAGGCTCATCGCCTCGCCAGGCGCGATTTGCCAGGCACCGCGGCGCACGGCCGGCGGAATCGCGGCGGCGGTGTTGCGGTTGGGCAGCGACAGGGTGGACAGCGTAGAGGTGGTGCAGACGGCAGTGGACATGATGGGCTCCTAGGTGTTGCCGAATCGCGAATCAATGGGTGCTTGCGAAAGGAGGCAGCAATGGCGCGGTTCGGGAATGAATGATCGTTTCCCGGCCGTTGGCAGTCCAATGAAAAGGAGGTAGCCTACTGATTCCGGTTTCGCATCAATCCCGAGGCAGGCGCCGGCCCCCGATCCATGCAGCATTCGCAAACCCACCTGCGCTCCCGCCCGATCTCCGCCGGCCACCTGCGCGCCTTCGAGGCGGTCGCGCGGCACCTGAACTTCCGCGCCGCGGCCGAGGAAATGGCCCTGACCCAGTCTGCCGTGAGCCGCCAGATCCAGTCGCTCGAGGAGGAAGTGGGCGTGCCGCTGTTCCTGCGCCACACGCGCGCGGTCGAACTGACCAGCGCGGGCGCCCAGCTGCTGCTGGCGGTGCAGCAGGCGCTGCCGCGCGTCGACACGGCGGTGCGCCAGATCCGCCAGAGCGCCGGGCGCAAGAGCGTGTCGCTGACCACCTTCGCCTCGTTCGCCTCGATGTGGCTGATCCCGCGGCTCGAGGCCTTCCAGCGCGACAACCCCGAGATCGACATCCGGATCGACGCCAGCGACCTCGCGGTCGACCTCGAGGTGGCCGACGTCGACATCGCGCTGCGCTACGGCCCGCGCGAGGCCATGCCCCCGCAGGCCGTGCGGTTGTTCGGCGAAAACCTCACGCCGGTGGCGAGCCCCTGGCTCATCAAGAGCAGCCCGCCGATCAAGAAACCCGAGGACATCGCGCGCTTCACGCTGATCGAGGCCGGCGACGCCCACCGCACCCACCTCGAATGGCTGACCTGGCGGCGCTGGTTCGAGCTGCACGGCCTGGAACGCGCCCAGCCCAAGCGCTGGCTCTATTTCAACTACGCCTACCAGATGGTGCAGGCCGCGCTCACCGGCCAGGGCGTGGTGCTGGCGCGCAGTTCACTGATCGCCGAGAGCCTGGCCAACGGCGACCTGATCGAAGTGCTGCCGCAGCACCGCATGGATTCGCCGATGTCCTACTGGCTGATCGCGGGACCGCGCAGCGCGCTGCGGCCCGAGATCAAGGCCTTCTGGGACTGGCTGCTGGCGCAGGCCGGCACCACGCGCGAGACCATCGGCGAGGTGCCGGACCCGGACACCGTCGACAACATGGACTGACAAGAAACACGGGCAACCGGACGCAGAGGACGCAAAGGATTCGCAAAAGGCGCGAAAGAGAAATTCAAAATTTTTCCTGCATTCCTTTTGCGTTCTTCGCGAATCCTTCGCGTCCTCTGCGTCCGGAAGTCCGCTCCCGCCTTCGAACGCATCCGCGATTTCGTGCCTTGCAGGGAGCAGCCGCTCAGCCGATCGGCCAGACCACCCCGTTGTCGTTGAGGATCGCGTCGAGCGGCAGGTCGTGCGCCTCGGGCTCGAAGTCCTCGAGGAAGCCGTTCGCGAAGCCCAGGCCGACCGTGAAGGGCCGCGGCTCGAGGGCCGCCAGCGTGCGGTCGTAGAAGCCGCCGCCGTAGCCGAGCCGGTAGCCGCCCGCGCTGTAGCCCACGCAGGGCACGAACAGCAGGGTCGGCACGATCAGCTCGGTGTCCTTGGGCTTGGGGATGCCGTAGGCGTCCTCTTCCATCTGGCAGCCCGGATACCAGGCGTGGAAGGTCAGGGTCTTGTGGACCTTGTCGATCACGGGCAGGCCGATGCGGCGGCGCTGCGGCTCGTCGATCAGCTCGCCGTCCTCCTTCCACCGGTGCAGCGCGGGCAGCGGATCGAACTCGCCCTTGATCGGCCAGTAGGCGCCGATCACGGTGTCGGGACGGCCGACCAGCCAGATGCGCATCACGCGCTGCAGCAGGTCCGCGCGTGTCAGCCGGTCCGGCATGCCCAGACGTTGTTCGATCAATGCCTTGCGCAGCTGATCCTTGAGAAAACTCGCCGTCGCCGACGTGGCGGCATCCTTTGACTTGTCCATAATCTCCCGATGCAGTTTCCAAGCATTTTGGCATCCATGTGCCGCCGCCCGCGCAGTGTCGCGCCGGCACTGGTTCTTTCGGCCCTGGCGGCCTGCGCGCTGACCCTCCTCGCGCCCGCGCCCGCATCGGCCCAGGGCAACACCAACGACGAGGTGCTGCTGCAGATGAAGCAGGCCTTCCAGCGCGGCGACAAGGCCCGGCTGGCGGCGCTGCTGCCGCAGGCCCGCGGCCACGTGCTCGAACCCTGGGCCGCCTACTGGGAACTCAAGGCCCGGCTGCAGGAAGCCGGCGCGAACGAGGTGCAGGACTTCTTCGCGCGCTACCCCGGCACCTACCAGGAAGACCGGCTGCGCAACGACTGGCTGCTGCTCACGGGCCAGCGCCGCGACTGGGACAACTTCTCGGCCGCCATCGCGGGCTTCCGCATGGGCGACGACGCCCAGGTGCGCTGCTACGCGATCCTGGTCGACGCGCTGCGCAGCGGCAGCGCCACCCAGGCCCAGGCCGACGAGATCCGGCGCAACTGGTTCGCCCAGCGCGACAACGACGACGGCTGCCTCACGGCCGCCGACCGCATGATCGCCGCGCGCCTGCTGTCGCCCAACGACGCCTGGAAGAAGGCGCGCCTGGCCATCGAGGCCAACCGGCCGCAGGCCGCGCGCGGCGCCGTCACACTGGCCTCGCCCGATGCGCTGCCGCTGTTCGAGGAGGTCAACGCGAGCGCGGCCAAGTTCCTCGTCACGCGCGGGCCGGTGGCCGCCAAGTCGCGCCGCGAGCTGGTGACGCTGGCACTGATCAAGATCGCGATGGCCGATCCCGAGCAGGCCGCCTCGCAGCTCGACGCCAAGTGGAGCGCGATGCTCTCGGTCGAGGAGCGCAACTGGATCTGGGGCACCATCGGCCGCCAGTCGGCGATCAAGCTCTGGCCGCAGGCCGTGAGCTACTTCGGCAACGTGACCAAGAACGCCGACCTGTCGGACGACATGCTCGGCTGGCGCGTGCGCGCCGCGCTGCGCGCCGGCCAGTGGAAGGACGTGGCGCCCGCCATCAACGCCATGAGCGAAGCCAGCCAGCAGGACCCGACCTGGACCTACTGGAAGGCGCGCGCGCTGGTCAATGCCGGCGGCGACGAGCGTCGCGCCCAGGCGCGCGAGCTCTACCAGGGCATCGCGGGTACGCGCGGCTTCTACGAGATGCTGGCGCTCGAGGAGCTGGGCCAGCGCGTGATGGCCGCCACCCGGCCCGCGCCGCTCACGCCCGAGGAACGCAATGCCGCGCGCATGAACCCCTCGCTCAACCGCGGCCTCTACGCCATCGCGATCGGCCTGCGCCCCGAGGGCACGCGCGAATGGAACTACGCCACCAACCTGCACGACCGCGGCGGCATGGACGACCGCGCGCTGCTGGCCGCGGCCGACTTCGCCTGCCAGCGCGAGGTCTGGGATCGCTGCATCAACACCAGCGAGCGCACCAAGGGCGTGATCGACGTCGAGCAGCGCTTCCCGATGCCCTTCCACGACACCGTGCTGCGCAAGAGCCAGGACATCGGCCTCGACCCGGCCTACGTCTACGGCCTGATCCGCCAGGAGAGCCGCTTCATCATGGACGCGCGCTCGGGCGTCGGCGCCTCGGGCCTGATGCAGGTGATGCCCGCCACCGCACGCTGGACCGCGCGCAAGATCGGCATGACCGACTTCACGCCGGGCCAGATCAACGACCGCGAGACCAACATCACCATCGGCACCAACTACCTGAAGCTCGCGCTCGACGACTTCGACGACTCGATGGCGCTGGCCGCCGCGGCCTACAACGCCGGCCCGGGCCGCCCGCGCAGCTGGCGCAACGGCCCGGTGCTCGATGCCGCGATCTGGGCCGAGAACGTGCCGTTCAACGAAACCCGCGACTACGTGAAGAAGGTGCTGGCCAACACCACCAACTACGCCGCGATCATCACCGGCCGGCCGCAGTCGCTGAAGGAACGCCTGGGCCGGGTCGGCCCGCGCGACGCCGCGATGCCCGAGCCCAACAAGGACCTGCCCTGAGATGAGCTGGAGCGACGAGGTCCTCGACACCATCGCCGCCGAGTTCTCGGACGTGGGCGACCTCGCCCAGCTCACGCGCATCCTGGTGCGGCTGCTGCTCGCGTCGCTCTTGGGCTTCGTGCTCGGCTTCGAGCGCGAGCAGCAGGGCAAGGCCGCCGGCGTGCGCACCCACATGCTGGTGGCCATCGGCTCGGCCATGTTCGTGCTCGTGCCGCAGCAGACCGGCATCGTGCCGGCCGACATGAGCCGCGTGATCCAGGGCCTGGTGGCCGGCGTCGGCTTCCTCTGCGCGGGCACCATCCTCAAGCAGGGCAAGGACGAGCACCACGTGCAGGGCCTCACCACCGCCGCGGGGCTGTGGATGACGGCCGCGATCGGCATGGCCTGCGGCCTGGGCCGCGAGGCCACGGCGGTGATCAGCGCGCTGCTGGCGCTGGTGGTGCTGCAGTTCGTGCCGCGGCTCGTGAGCCTGATCGAGCGCGCGATCGGGCCGTCGAAGGGCGACGAGGCAACAGGCCGCGCCGCGCCGCGCGTCATCGCCTCGAGCAGCGAGCCCGAACTGCGCACCGACGACAGCGACCGGCGATAGCCGCCGGCGCGCGGGCCGCGCCCGTCATCAATGCGCGCCGCAAACGGTATCAATCGCGCGGCGTCGGCGCCCTAGCATCGAAGGCTTTGCCACGAAACCCACCGGAGGAAATCCATGCTCAAGCTCTACATCGGCAACAAGAACTACTCGTCGTGGTCCATGCGTCCCTGGGTGCTGCTCAAGCAGGCCGGCATTCCCTTCGAGGAAGTGATGGTGCGCTTCGACGCATTCGAGGCCGGCTCCAACTTCAAGGCCGTGGTCGGCGCGGTCAACCCCACGGCGCGCGTGCCGGTGCTGATCGACGGCGACATCACGGTCTGGGATTCGCTCGCCATCGCCGAGTACCTGGCCGAGCAGTTCCCCGACAAGGCGCTGTGGCCGCGCGACAAGGCCGCGCGTGCCCGCGCGCGCAGCGTCAGCGCCGAGATGCACTCGGGCTTCGGCAACCTGCGCAACCACTTCCCGATGAACATCGAGGCCTCGCTGCCCGAGGTCGGCGCGCGCGTGCTGAAGGAACAGCCGGGCGTGGTCGAGGACCTGGAACGCATCGCGGCCATGTGGAGCGAGTTGCTCGACACCCATGGCGGCCCGATGCTGTTCGGCGAGTTCGGCATCGCCGATGCCTTCTATGCGCCGGTGTGCATGCGCATCCGCAGCTACGGGCTGCCGGTGCCGCCCGCGGCGCAGGCCTACATCGATCGGGTGGCGGCCCTGCCGGGCGTCGCCGCGTGGATCGAGCAGGCGCTCGCGGAGCAGGATTTCGTGGCCTTCGACGAGCCCTACCGGACCTCGCGCTGATCGTCGTTCGCTGTCGTCGATCGGCGCGAGCCGGCCAGGCCGCGTCGTGTCCGGTCAGAAGCGGTAGGTCGCCGACACGTAGGTCACGATCGGATTGAGCTTCAGGCGCGCTTCGCTGGTCGCGATCGGCAGGCCCGAGATCGAGGTCGTCGTGAGCTTGGCCTTGGTCTTCAGCGGGATGTAGGAGACCGAGAAGGAAATGCCCCAGTGCTTGTCGAACTGGTAGGCCAGGCCGGCGTTGAGCACGGGCGCGAAGGAGCTGTCGAGCTTGGCGGTGGTCGCGGTCGACAGCGGCCGCTGGTGCAGCTGGCTGCCGAGCGCTTCCTGCAGGTTCGAGGTCAGGTTGATGTCGCTGTACCAGACGTAGGTGGCGCCCAGGCCCACGAAGGGGCGGAAGGCCGAGTTGGCCTCGTTGAAGTAGTACTTGCCGAGGATGGTCGGACTCCACTGCCGCGCTTCGCCGAGCTGGCCCACGCGCGCCAGCGTGCCGGTGCCGTTGAGCTTGAACTTCGGCGGGATGCCCAGCACGCCTTCCACGGCCCAGTGGTCGTCGACGAAGTACATGGCGCTCAGGCCCAGCGTGTCGGAATCGCTCACGCTCGCGCCCGAACCGACGAGCACGCTCTGCACCGGCGCCGTCAGCGTCAGCGGCTTGCTCTTGTCCTGCGGCGACAGATGGAACCAGCCCGCGCCGACGACCCAGTCGCCGGCCTTCTGTGCAAAGGCGCTGCCGGACGTCAGTGCCCCGAGGGCTGCCAACGCCAACATGGTCTTTTTCATGATGTGAATACTCCTTTGGTTGAAATTCCCCCTCCAAACGCGGTCCCGGTCTGCGGCCGGTGAGGCGTTCGAGCACCTCGAACGAGCGAACGATCGTTCGATTTGCCGGGCAATTATCGAACGACCGTTCTTTTTAGGCCCTGCGGGGTATCCCTACACTGAGCGCATGAAAACCTATCTCGTCGGCGGCGCGGTGCGCGACCGCCTGCTAGGACGCCCGGTGTCGGACCACGATTGGCTCGTGGTCGGTGCCACGCCCGAGGCCATGGTGGCACAGGGCTTCCTGCCGGTGGGGCGCGATTTCCCGGTATTCCTGCATCCATCGACGCGCGAGGAGTACGCGCTCGCGCGCACCGAGCGCAAGAGCGCGCCCGGCTACCGCGGCTTCGTGATCCATGCGGCGCCCGACGTGAGCCTCGAGCAGGACCTCGCGCGGCGCGACCTGACCATCAACGCGATCGCGCTGCCGGCCGAGCGCGTGGCCGCCGACGGCAGCTTCGACCCCGCGCCCGCCGACCTCGCCGACCCCTTCCACGGCCAGCGCGACCTGCGCGAGAAGCGGCTGCGCCACGTCACCGACGCCTTCCGCGAGGACCCGGTGCGCATCCTGCGCGTGGCGCGCTTCGCCGCGCGCTTCGACGACTTCGAGGTCGCGCCCGACACCCTGGAGTTGATGCGCGAGATGGTCGCGGCCGGCGAGGTCGACGCGCTGGTGCCCGAGCGCGTGTGGCAGGAGCTCTCGCGCGGGCTGATGGAGACCCGGCCCTCGCGCATGTTCGAGGTGCTGCGTGCCTGCGGCGCGCTCGCGGTGCTGCTGCCCGAGGTCGACCGGCTCTGGGGCGTGCCGCAGCCCGCGCAGCACCATCCCGAGATCGACACCGGCGTGCACCTGATGATGGTGCTCGACACCAGCGCGCGCCTGTCGGCGTCGCTGGGTGTGCGCTTCGCCTGCCTGATGCACGACCTCGGCAAGGGCACCACCGAGCCGGAGATCCTGCCGCGCCACATCGGCCACGAGAAGCGCAGCGCCGAGCTGCTGCAGGCGGTGTGCGAGCGCTGGCGCGTGCCGGTCGACCTCCGCGAGCTGGCCGAGGTGGTGGCGCGCGAGCACGGCAACATCCACCGCAGCGGCGAGCTCGATGCCGCCGCGCTGGTGCGGCTGCTCGAGCGCTGCGATGCCTTCCGCAAGCCCGCGCGCTTCGCCGAGGCGCTCTTGGCCTGCGAATGCGACGCGCGCGGCCGGCTCGGCTTCGCGCAGCGCGACTATCCGCAGCGCGAGCGCCTGCTCGCGGTGCTGGCCGTGGCCGCGGCCGTGGCCACCGACGCGGTCGCGCGCCAGGCGCAGCAGGCCGGCGCCACCGGCCCGAAGATCGGCGATGCGATCCACCGCGCGCGCATCGACGCGGTGAAGGCCGCGGCCGGCTGAGCCTCCAGCCAACCGGCCGGCGCGCCATACCACGCACGCCGCGGCATGTCTTCATGCCTATGGCGGAGGTTGCATGACTTAGGGCACTTCCCGGGCCGGACGCCATGGCTAGCATGGGTCGGGTGATCGCCGCCCCGCCTCCCACCTCCTCGCCGGACCCGGCCGCCGCGCCGGCCACGCAGGCCGCGCCGCGGGTCGCCGCCGCGCTGCCGCCGGACCTGGCGCTGCGCGTGCTGCGCGAGCACCTGGCCTCGGTCTACGGCGCCTACGACGCCTCGATCGTGGTGCACTTCGGCCTCGGCGCCGCGCTCGGGGCCGCGATGTACATCGCCTCGCCGCGCGGCTGGATCCTGGCCTGGATGGCGGCCCACCTGCTGCTCGGCCTCGCGCTGTACCTGATGCCGCGCTGGCACGCCGGCCTGCCGCTCGACCAGACCCCGCTGTGGGCGCGCCGGCATGCGCGCACCGTCACGCTGGTGAGCCTGGCGACCGCCACCGCGCCCTGGCTGTTCATCTCGCGCGGCGACCTGCCCGCGACCTCGGTGCTGACGGTGGTCATCATCGGCAGCTGCGCGCGCGCCATGCAGCTGCTGTGGCCGCTCAAGCCCGCGCTCCACGGCTACACGCTGCCGATGATGCTGAGCCTGATCGGTGCGCTGGCCTGGCAGGGCGACGGCATGCACCTGTTCCTGTCGATCTTCAGCCTGGCCTATTTGCTGTTCACGCTGCGCGTGGGCCAGCAGCAGCACCGGCTGCTCACCGATTCGCTGGTGCTGCGCTTCGAGAACGAGGCGCTGGCCGAACGGCTGGGCGAGCAGATCGCCGCGGCCGAGCGCGCGAGCATCGAGAAGACCCGCTTCCTGGCCACCGCCAGCCACGACCTGCGCCAGCCGCTGCATGCGATCGCGCTGTTCGGCGCCGCGCTCGAGAACGAGCATCCCCAAAGCCGCAACGCGCAGCGCCTGATGCGCGCGGTGAACGCGCTCGGCGGCTCGCTCGACACCATGCTCGACGTCTCGCGCCTCGACGCCGGCGTGGTCGAACCGGTGCTCGAGCCGGTCTCGCTCGATGCCCTGCTCCGCGCGCTCAACCCCATGTTCTCGGCGCAGGCCGAGCAGCGCCAGCTGCAGCTGCGGCTGCGCGCGAGCGGCCTGTGGGTGCGCAGCGATCCGCGGCTGCTGCACCGCATGCTGTCGAACCTGCTCGACAACGCGCTCAAGTACACGGCGCGCGGCGGCGTGGCGGTGCGCGCGCGCGTGCGGCCCGGCGGCCACGGACAGGGCGATGCGGTGTGGATCGAGGTGGTCGACTCGGGCATCGGCATCGCGCCGGCCCAGCTCGAGCGCGTGTTCGAGGAGTTCTATCAGGTCGACAACCCCGGGCGCGAGCGCTCGCACGGCCTGGGCATCGGCCTGGCCATCGTGCGCCGGCTCTCGCGGCTGCTCGGCCATCCGGTGCAGCTGCGCTCGCGCGTGGGACGCGGCACGCGCTTTCGGCTCGTGCTGCCGCGCTGCGACGCGCCTGTCGCCCCCGGGCCGTGGGCCGTGCGCGCCGAGGCGCTGACCGCCGCGCCGGCGCCGGTGCCCGGCCGCATCCTGCTGATCGACGACGACGCCGAGATCCGCGCGGCGATGACCGCGCTGCTGCGGGCCCACGGCATCGACCTGCAGGCGGTGGCCGGCGAAGCCGAGGCGGCCGCGCTGCTGGCCTCGGGCCCGGCGCCCTTTCGCGCGCTGCTGTGCGACTACCGGCTCGCCAACGGCGACAACGGCCTCGACGTCGGCCAGCGCCTGCGCGCGCGTTTCGCGCTCGAAGCGCCGCTGCTGCTGGTGACCGGCGAGACCGCGCCCGAGCGGCTGCAGCGCGTGCGCGCCTCGGGTGTGCCAGTGCTGTTCAAGCCGGTGGAAGCCGCGGCGCTGCTGCGCGCGCTGGCCGATCTCGCGCCCCCCACGTCACCCGATACGGCGCCCGCCACGGCACGCTGAGCCGCCTCGCGGGTCGCGGCCCCGGCCCCCGGGCACGTCCGGTTTTGGCCGACACGGCACGCGCGGGGGCCGTGCTAAGGTCCTTCACGATGTCCAATCCCATCCACGGCAGCGATCCGCTGCCTCCTCCCCTGGGCCCGGACGCGGCCCTCTTCCTCGATTTCGACGGCACCCTGGTGGGCCTCGCGGCCACGCCCGAGGCGATCGAAGTTCCCCCTGCCCTGGTCGCGCTGCTCGGCGATCTCAAGGACCAGCTCGGCGGCGCCCTCGCCGTGGTGTCGGGCCGCCAGATCGACGTGCTCGACCGCTTCCTCGCGCCGCTGCGCCTGCCGGCCGCCGGCGAGCACGGCGTGCAGCGCCGCGATGCCAAGGGCGCGATGCAGGAGCAGCATCCGCCCGACCTGGTGCCCGTGCTCGAGATCGCCAACGAACTCGCGCGCGTGCACGAAGGCCTGCTGGTCGAGCGCAAGCACGCGGCCATCGCGCTGCACTACCGGCTCGCGCCGCAGCTCGAGGCGGTGTGCGGCGACGCCATGTCGCGCGCCATCGCCGACCAGCCGCAGCTCGAGCTGCTGCACGGCAAGTTCGTGTTCGAGGTCAAGCCCGCCGGCGTGAACAAGGGCATCGCCATCGACGCCTTCATGCACGAGCCGCCGTTCGCGGGCCGCGTGCCGGTGTTCGCGGGCGACGACACCACCGACGAGAGCGGCTTCGCCGTGGTGCAGCCGCGCGGCGGCATCGGCATCAAGGTCGGCTCGGGGCCGAGCCTCGCGCTGCACCGGCTCGAGTCGCCGCGCGCCGTCTACGAATGGCTGGTGCAGGCGCGCGACCGGCTCGCGAACGCGCCGCGGCCCGCACCCGAAGAAGCTTCGCCAAGGAATCCCGGATGAGCGACACCCAGCAGGAAGAACAACAACCATCGACGGCCGCCGACGCGGCACCCACCAGCCGGCACGAGGACCCGCAGGCGCGGCAACTGACCAAGGCCCCCGAGGACCGCGGCGGCGAGTCGGTGGCCGGCGCGGCCGGCCCCGACGACGAGGCGCCGGTCGACGAAGGCACGGCCACCGCGCCCAAGCCGCGCGAATTTTCGCGCCCGGCCGACTGCTCGCTCAACCTCGGCGTGATCGGCAACTGCGCCTTCAGCGCGCTGATCGACGGGCGCGCGCGCGTGGTGTGGTGCTGCCTGCCGCGCTTCGACGGCGACCCGGTGTTCAACGCCCTGCTGCATCCGGGCGAGGGCGCGGCCGCCTGGGGCTTCGAGATCGAGGATTTCGCGCACGCCAAGCAGTGGTACGAGCCGAACACCGCCGTGCTGCGCACCCAGCTGTTCGACAGCGCGGGCCAGGGCATCGAGATCACCGACTTCGCACCGCGCTTCTACAGCCGCGCGCGCTACTTCCGGCCGCTGATGCTGGTGCGCCGCGTGCGCCCGATCGCAGGCGCGCCGCGCATGCGCGTGGCGCTCGACCCGCGCTTCCAGTGGGGCGCGCAGGAGCCGGTGGAGGTCACGCGCGGCAGCAACCACATCCGCTACGTCGGCCCCGACGTGACGCTGCGGCTCAACACCGACGCCTCGATCTCGCACATCCTCTCGCGCCAGCCCTTCGTGGTCTCACGCGAATACAACTTCATGTTCGGCGTCGACGAGACCCTGCTCGACGGCATCGCCGACACCGCGCGGCGCTTCGAGCAGGAGACCATCGCCTACTGGCGCGTCTGGTCGAAGCGGCTCGCGATCCCCTTCGAGTACCAGGACGCGGTGATCCGCGCGGCCATCACGCTGAAGATGTCGCTGTACGAGGACACCGGCGCCATCGTCGCCGCGATGACCACCAGCATCCCCGAGGCGCCCGACAGCCAGCGCAACTGGGACTACCGCTACTGCTGGCTGCGCGATGCCTTCTTCGTGGTGCGCGCGCTCAACTCGCTGAGCGAGGTCGGCACCATGGAGGACTACCTGCGCTGGCTCGGCAACGTGGTGATCGGCTCGCATGGCGAGCACATCCAGCCGCTGTACGGCATCGGGCTCGAACGCGAGCTGCCCGAGTCCTTCGTCGAGACCCTGCCCGGCTACCGCGGCATGGGCCCGGTGCGCGTGGGCAACCAGGCGCAGGAGCATTTCCAGCACGACGTCTACGGCAACATCGTGCTGGGCGCCGCGCAGGCCTTCCACGACCACCGGCTGCTGCAGCGCGCGGGCGAGGCGGAGTTCCCGCACCTCGAGGCCGTGGGCGAGCGCGCGATCGCGGTCTACGGCACGCCCGACGCCGGCATGTGGGAGCTGCGCACGCGTGCGCGCGTGCACACCAGCTCGGCGCTCATGAGCTGGGCCGCCTGCGACCGGCTCGCGAAGATCGCGCGCGCGCTCGAGAAGAACGCGCACGCCGAGGCCGCGTCGGCCGGCAAGCCCGTGGACACCCGCATCGACTTCGCCGAGCGCGCCGCCTACTGGCACGGCCATGCCTCGCGCATGCGCGAGGAGATCCTCTCGAGGTCATGGAGCGAGGAGCGCCAGGCCTTCGCCGAGAGCTTCGGCGGCCGCGAGCTCGACGCCAGCATCCTGCTGATGGCCGAGGTGGGCCTGATCGACGCGCGCGATCCGCGCTTCGTCTCCACCGTCGACGCGATGGAGAAGACGCTGTGCGACGGCCCCTACATGCGTCGCTACGAGGCGGCCGACGACTTCGGCAAGCCCGAGACCGCGTTCAACATCTGCACCTTCTGGCGCATCGACGCGCTCGCGAAGATCGGCCGCGAGGCCGAGGCGCGCCAGATCTTCGAGACCATGCTGGCCGCGCGCAATCCGCTCGGGCTGCTGTCCGAGGACACGCATCCGGTCACGGGCGAGATGTGGGGCAACTTTCCGCAGACCTACTCGATGGTCGGCATCATCAACGCGGCGATGCGCCTCTCCGCTCCTTGGGACTCCGCCATATGACAGCCCCCCGGCTTTTCACTCGCTCCGCTCGTGTAACTCCACCCCCCGAGGGGGAGGCGCGGCCCGCCTTGGGGCGGCCCGGCGGCGGCCGCGGCATGCGCGAGGTACGCGCATGAGCCGCCTCGTCGTCATCTCCAACCGCGTGGCCGACCCGCGCAAGCCCGCCGCCGGCGGCCTGGCCGTGGCGCTCGGCGAGAGCCTGCAGCAGTCGGGCGGCATGTGGTTCGGCTGGAGCGGCCAGATCGTCGAGGACGGGCCGACCGGCGAAGGCGAGCTGCGGCGCCAGCAGGCCGGCAAGGTCACGCTGGCCACCATCGACCTGAGCCGCGAGGACCACGACAGCTACTACCTCGGCTACAGCAACGACGTGCTGTGGCCGGTGTTCCACGACCGGCTCGACCTGGCCCATTTCGACGCCAACTTCATCGGCGGCTACCGGCGCGTGAACCAGCTGTTCGCGCGCAAGCTGATGCCGCTGCTGAAGGAGGACGACGTCATCTGGGTCCACGACTACCACCTGATCCCGCTGGCGGCCGAGCTGCGAGCCATGGGCTGCAGGCAGCGCATCGGCTTCTTCCTGCACATCCCGCTGCCGCCGCAGATCATCCTGGCGGCGATCCCGCAGCACGAGTGGCTGATGCGCTCGTTGTTCGCCTACGACCTGATCGGCTTCCAGGCGCAGCAGGACGTGCAGCACTTCGAGCACTACGTGCACAACGAGGCCAAGGGCGAGAGTCTGGGCGGCGAGATGTACCGCGCCTACGGCAACACGGTGCGCGCGGCGGCGTTCCCGATCGGCATCGACGTCGACGAGTTCGCGGCGCTCACCCATGCCAAGGAAGCGCGCGACATGTACGAGACCATGAAGCGCGAGTACTCGCAGCGCCGGCTGCTGCTGGGCATCGACCGGCTCGACTACTCCAAGGGCATCCCGAACCGGGTGCGCGCCTTCCGCGAGCTGCTGGCCCACTACCCCGAGAACCGGCGCAGCGCCACCTTGATCCAGATCGCCTCGCCCACGCGCGAGACGGTCGATGCCTATGCCGACATCAGGCGCGAGCTCGAGTCGCTGTGCGGCGCCATCAACGGCGACTATGGCGAGCTCGACTGGATGCCGGTGCGCTACATCCACCGCATGGTCGCGCGCAAGCGCGTGCCGGGCCTGTGCCGCGCCGCGGCCGTGGGGCTGGTGACGCCGCTGCGCGACGGCATGAACCTGGTTGCCAAGGAGTACGTGGCGGCGCAGGACCCGGCCGACCCCGGCGTGCTGGTGCTGTCGCGCTTCGCGGGCGCGGCCGAGCAGATGCAGGAAGCGCTGCTGGTCAACCCCTACGACACCCACGGCACCGCCGAGACGGTGCAACAGGCGCTGCAGATGCCGCTGGAGGAACGCCGCGAACGGCACCAGGCGCTGCTCTCGCGCATCCGCGCGCAGGACATCCACTGGTGGCGGCGCAGCTTCCTCGAGACGCTGCGCGAGGCCGCCAGCGTGCGCTGACGCGGCCGCTCACCAGCCGGTGAGCAGCTGCATCAGCCGCATCACCGGCCGCCGCGGCACGGCCCAGGCGGCCGACACCGGCTCGGCCGGCGGCTCGGCCCGCGCGGGCAACCGCCGTGCGACGGCGATCGGCGCATGGATGCGCAGCTGCACCGGGGACAGCGCCGTCAGCTCGATCCAGCCGCCGTGCTCCACGCCATGCGTCTCGCCCTCGCCGAGCACCGTGTGCGCGGTCCACACGGCCTCGCCGATCCAGCGCGGCGGCGCCGACACCCGCACGCGGCCCTCGGCCACCTGCAGCCAGGTGCCGGCGTCCACCGCCGTGCGGAAGGAGTCGCCGGCTTCGAGGAAGACGGCATCGGGGGCTTGCGAGAGGGTGGTGATCATGGCGGTACCTCGGCGGTTCGGAAGTCGGTGAAGGAAGGGCTGGGCGCGCTTCGATCGTAGAAATTCCCCGGCCCGTGAAACAGGCACACGCCAACGCGATTCGCACCGGAACAGCCCAGGCCGGCGTCCATCTGTTATGGTCGTTTTCCCTCGCAACTGCATCTGTTTTCCAATGAACGATCGCGCGAGCATCGAGGCCATGGACTCGCTACCGCTCTACCGGCAACTGGCGGCGCGCTACGTGGACGCGATCCACACCGGCTCGCTTAAGCAGGGCGACCGCCTGCCCTCCCTGCGCAGCCTGATGCGGCTGCACACCATCAGCCTGTCGACCGCACTGCAACTGTGTCGCGCCATGGAGAGCGACGGCTGGGTCGAGGCGCGCGACCGCTCGGGCTACTTCGTGCGCCGGCCGCGCCGGCTCGCGATCGCGCCGATGGAGGAGCCGCTGACCGTGCTGCCGCCCGATCCGGCGCAGTACGTGGGCATCCATGCGCGCGTGTCCGACTTCGTGGTGCGCGGCCGCACGGCCGGCGACACGCTCAATTTCGCGATCGCGCGCGGCGCGCCGCAGCTCTATCCGGCCGAGGCGCTGCGCAACGCGATGACGCGCGCGCTGCGCCACAAGCCCGAACTGCTGACCTCGGCCACGCCGCAGAAGGGCAATGCGCAGTTCCGCGCCGTGCTGGCCCAGCGCAGCCTGCGCATCGGCATGACGATCCCGCCCGACGAGGTGCTGGTCACCAACGGCTGCATCGAGGCGCTGAACCTCGCGCTGCGCGCGGTCACGCAGCCCGGCGACACGGTGGCCGTGGAGTCGCCCACCTTCTACGGCCTGCTGCAGGTGCTCGAGAGCCTGGGCCTGCGCGCGCTCGAGATCCCGACCAGCCCGCAGACCGGCATCTCGATCGAGGCGCTCGAGCTCGCGCTGCAGGCCTACGACAACGTGAAGGCCGTGGCCGTGGTGCCGCACCTGCAGAACCCGCTGGGCAGCGTGATGCCCGACGCGCACAAGCAGCGGCTCGCGCGGCTGTGCGAGCGCCACGGCATCCCGGTGATCGAGGACGACTCCTACAGCGAGCTGGTCGACAGCGAGACCCCGCTGCGCGCGCTCAAGTCCTGGGACCGCACGGGCAACGTCATCTACTGCGCCTCGCTGCACAAGATCCTCGCGCCCGGCCTGCGGCTGGGCTGGATCACGGCCGGGCGCTGGCATGCGCGCGTGGAGATGCTCAAGTACGCCCAGACCCGCAACAACGAGGACCTGGCCCAGCTCGCGGCCGGCGAATTCATGGGCACCGGCAGCTACGACCGCCACCTGCGCCGGCTGCGCGAGCACCTGGGTCGCCAGCGCGAGCAGACGGCCGAGGCGATCGCGAACTACTTTCCCGCCGGCACCCGGCTCAACCTGCCGCGCGGCGGGCTGCAGCTGTGGCTGGAACTGCCCGAGCGCATCGGCGCCAACGCCCTGTTCGAGGCGGCGCTGGCCGAGCGCATCCAGATCGCGCCCGGCGCCATGTTCTCGAACTCGGGCCGCTTCGACCACTACCTGCGCATCAACTGCGGCTGGCCCTACTCGCCGGCCATCGATGCGGGGTTGAAGCGGCTCGGCGAGCTCGCGGCGCAATGCTGCGCCGCGGTGCGTCGGGCTGCCTGAACCTCGGCTCGCTCAGGGCACGATCGGCGTCAGTTCCGTGGCGCCCTTCGCGGCATAGGCCGCGAACAGCGCGTTCGAGGCCGCGAGGTTCAGCCGCAGCTGCTGCTTGCCGACCGCCTTCGACTTGTAGCCGGACGACACCTCGCCGCCGCGTTCGATGAAGACGCGCTCGTAGTCGATGAACTGCGCGAAGTCGCCCACCTGGCTGAAGCTCAGCACGCGCGCATCGCCCAGGGTCTCGATCTTGTAGGTGCCCGTACCGACCGCGATGCAGTTGCGCGGCGAGCCGTTGATCACGCGCTGCTGGCATTGCAGGAAGGTCACGGCGTCGCTGCTGCCGCCCGCGAAGCTCGCGCGCATCAGGTAGTTGCCGGTGTAGTAGCCGGTGATGGTGGCCGCGGTGCCCAGCGGCGCGCCGCCGACCGTGCCCAGCTCGATCGAGGTGGCACCCCACCACTCGTTCTTCGGTCCGCTCTGGAAGCTGCCGTTGTCGCCGTCGATGGTGCCCGCGCCGAAGACGCAGGGCACGCCGGGGCTGCGCTGGATCAGCGTCTCGAGGGTCGCGATGCGCGCGGTGGCCGGCAGCGGGGTCGCCGCGCAGGCCACGGTGCCCCGGGTGCTGTCGCCGCCTTGCGCGATGTCCGCCGGATAGAGCTGGACCTTCGCGTTGTCGCGCACGTCGTAGGCGATGGCGGTGGCGAGGTCCATGCTGCCTTGCAGGCGCAACCGGGAGCCGGCCGGGAAGGTGGCGCTGCCGAGGTCGGCGCTGATCGCCGCCGCGCTGGCCTGCGGGCCCCAGTTCGCATAGCGCGATCCATAGGGCCCGTTGCTGGTGTAGGGGTACGACTTGATGCGGTTCACCACGTCGGCCAGCTTCTGGCCCGAGATGTCGATATCGATGCGGCGCGAGCGGCTCACGCTCAGGCCGTCGCAGTAGTCCGAGATGTTGCGCCCGGCGGCGTCGCGCACGGTGGTCGTGTTCTTCGAGTCCGCGCATGCGAGCCAGCTGCGGCCGTTCCAGTGCAGGTCGCCGGCCCGCGCCGGATCGCCGCCGGATGCCCAGCGCGTGACCGTGCCGGCCACGTTGCGCTCGCGCCGGTCGCGAAAGTGCGTCAGTCCGTCCACCGGCGTGTTCTCCGCGACGGTCGAGACCAGCAGGCGGCGGCTCCAGTTGTTGCTGTCGGAGATGGTGAACCAGTCGAGGATGCCGGTCGCCGCGATGGCCTCGCCGGCGCCCACGGACGGTCCGGCGGCCAGCTTGGTGAGGCCCACGGCCACGCCGATGTTGGCCGGGCGCAGCTGGTTCTCCTGGGGGCTGGTCGCGTAGTAGGTCGACTGGCCCGCCATCAGGTCCTGGCACGACTTGGTGCCGACGCCGCCCGCGCAGCTGGCGCGCGAGAACTCCTGGTTCACGAGGTTGCGCACCGAGGTCAGCTTGTCGAGCAGCATGCGCTGCGTCTCGAGCGAGATGTCGCCGGCCGAGATGGTGCCGCCGCTGATGTCGGCGGTGCCGATGCTGTCGGCCAGCGTGCGGGAGATCGCCTGCGAGAACGCGACCAGCGTCGCGGCCGTGGTGGCCGAGAGCAGGTCGCCGTTGGCGGTGTAGTCGTCGAACAGGCTGCCGCCCAGGCCGAGCTGCGCGCGCAGGTTGGCTTCGGCTTCGGCGGAGGTGGCGCCCGCGCCGGTGCCCAGGTAGTGCACGAGCGTGGTCAGCGGGCTCACGAGGCCCGGCTTGTCGGCCGGTGCCTTGAGCACGTAGGCGGTCTTCACCGGCCCGAGCTCGGCATCGACGGCGTCGGTGCCCACGAGCGCGACGACCGGGTACTTGCCGGCGTCCGCGGCATCGATCTCGAGCGTGACCTTGCCCGCCGTGTCGGTCCTGCCGCTGGGCTCGCCGCTGTCGAGCAGGCCGTTGTTGTTCTTGTCGAGGAAGACGTTGGCATTGCGCAGCACGCCGTCGACCACCTTGACCTCGAGCTTCTGCGCGGCCGGCGGTGCGGGCGCGGGTGGCGGCGGCGCGACGCCGACGAAGGGAAAGCCACCACCGCCACCGCCGCCTCCACCCCCGCATGCCGCCAGCGCCAGCAACGCCGCGACGCTCGCCAGCGACATGCCCGAACGCGAGAACACCCTCTTGGAACCAGTCATGGGAACACTCCTTTTTTTGCGTCAACGAAGGTTCTCCATGAACCCCCTCGGCTCGAGTGTTCTGGCCCGCGCGCGGGCGCGCATCATCGAAATGAATGAGAGGCGGGGTGGTGGCGCGAATTCATCGCGCGGGACCGGTGCGGGTCCGGCCCGGGGCCGGCGGCGTTCAGTCGAGCAGCGCGAGCGCCGCGTAGTCGCCGATCTTGTCGCCCAGGCCCGCGCGCACCAGCTCGACGCCGCGCGTCAGCGGCAGCAGCCGGCCGTCGATCTGCGCCTGCAGCCGCGGCAGCAGGAAGTCGCTGTGGTGCAGGAACACGCTGCCGCCGAGGCTGATGCGCTGCAGGTCGAGCGTGGCGACCAGGTTGTAGAGCAGGCGGCCCATGACGCGACACAGCGCGTCGACCACCTCGAGCGCATGCCGCTCGCCGGCCGAGGCGGCGGCGAACAGGTCGGGCGCGGGCCGGCCGAAGCGACGGTCGATGGAGTTGCCGGCCACCAGCGCCTCGACGTCGCCGATGTTGCCGCAGCCGCAGAGCGCGCCGCTGCCGTCGTCGGCCACGAAGCTGTGGCCCGCATGGCCCGCGTTGCCGTTCTTGCCGCGCAGCGCGCGGCCGTCCACGCACAGGCCCACGCCCACGCCAGTGCTCCAGGTGACGTAGGCGCAATGGTCGAAGCCCTGCAGCGCGCCCCAGTGGCGCTCGGCCTCGAGCGCGGCCACGGCGTCGTTCTCGACCCGTACCCAGCCGTAGCGCTGCGCGAGCGGCGCCTCGACCACCGCCGTCATCCAGTCGTTGGGCAGGCCGCGCGCCGGGCCGGCGATGCCGCCGCAGATGTTGGGCGTGGCGAGCTCGACCTTGCCGTCGCGCAATTCGAAGGGGCCGGTCGAGGACACGCCCACGCGCTCGATGCTCGCGGGGTCGACCTTCTGCTCGGCACAGATGGCATCGATCATGCGGATGATCTGCAGCGCCACCGCGTCGTTGTCGCCGGTCTTCGCGGTGGGCTCGCTGCGCCGGCCGATCAGCGGCGCATCGCTCGACGCGGAAAGGCTCACGGCCACCTTGGTGCCACCGATATCGACGCAGGCTCTCATTGCGATTGTCTTCCTTCGTGAAATCCGGCGTTGCCGGAGCTACAGCAGCCGCGCCACCAGCGCCGCGATCATGCTGAGCACCACCGTGCTCGCGATCGGCAGCTGCCATTCGCGGCCGAAGGCGCGGAACTCGAAATCGCCGGGCAGTCGTCCGAAGCCGAAGCGGCGCAGCCAGGCGGTCAGGCCGCTCATGAGCACCAGCGCGAGGACGACGACGATCAGCCAGCGAAGCATGAAACCAGTCTAGCCCTGGAGCACGGCCAGCGCTTGTCGGTGAAGTTCGGGTGTGGCCGCCGCGATCACGCGGCCGTCGGACTTCAGCCCCAGCGGCCGGCCTTCCCAGTCGGTGATCACGCCGCCCGCGGCCTCGATCAGCCCGGCCGGGCCGAGGTAGTCGTAGGGCTGCAGGCCGGTCTCGACCACCAGGTCGATGGTGCCGCCCGCGAGCTGGGCATAGCCGTAGCAGTCGCCGCCGAAGCGGCGCATCGCGCACTGGCGGCTCAGCCGGTCGAAGGCCTGCCAGTCGGCGGGCGCGAAGATGTCGGGCGAGGTGGTGACGATGCGCGCCTTGGCGACCTCCGTGCAGGCGCTCGCATGCACCGGCTGGCCGTCGCGCGTGGCGCCCGCGCCGGCCTGGCCGACCCAGCGCTCCTTCAGCACCGGCATGTCGACCATGCCGAACACCACGCGCCCGCCCTGCAGCACGCCGATCAGCGTGCCCCACAGCGGCGAGCCGGTGATGAAGCTGCGGGTGCCGTCGATCGGGTCGAGCACCCAGACGCGCTCGGCCTCGAGGCGCTCGGCGCCGTGTTCCTCGCCGTAGATGCCGTCGGCCGGCGCGCGCTGCGCCAGCAGCTCGCGCATGGCGCTCTCGGCCGCGCGGTCGGCCAGCGTGACCGGGCTCTCGTCGGCCTTGGTGATGATGTCCAGCGGAGTGCGGAAATGACGCATCGACTGGGCGGCGGCGGCGTCGGCCAGCGCCTGCGCGAGGCTCGGGAGATCGGCGTTGGAAGTGCTCATGGCGAAGGACTGCGGGCAAGGCGGCAGGGTTGCCGCGGACCCCGGATTAGACCCGACCTTGCGCCGGGGTCCAGGCCGAACTTGGATCGGCGCGGGGTTTGACCGACGCCGCAGCGCGTCCTAGCATGGCCCGGAAATTGCCAAGCGGAGACGACATGACCAGCTTCCAGCCCCTGCGCCGCGCCCTGCTCGCGGCCCTGCTCGGCACCGCCGCCGCCTTCGCCCACGCCACGCCATCCGAATCGGAACACCGGCTGATCGACTCGCTGATCCAGCGCGTGGCGAAGATGGGCTCCATGACCTTCCTGCGCAACGGCAGCGAGTACAACGCCGCCGATGCCGCCAAGCACATGCAGGCCAAGTACGAGCATTTCCGCAAGGAGATCGTGACCGCCGAGGACTTCATCGAGCGCTGCGCCACGCGCTCGGAGATGACCGGCCAGGCCTACCGCGTGAAGCTCACCAACGGCGTGGTCAGGGAATCGAACGAGTTCCTGCGCGCCGAACTGCGCAGCCTGCGCGAGGACGCGAAGAAGGGCGGCGGCAAGGCCGGTTGAAGCGCGTCAGCGCTGCTGGCCCCACTTGCGCACCGTCAGGCGCTCGAGCGTCTTGAAGCCCAGGCTTTCCACCAGCAACCCGATCAGCACCACCATGACCAGGCCCGCGAACACGCGGTCGGTGTAGAGCTCGTTGCGGTTCTGGAAGATGTACCAGCCCAGCCCGCCCTTGCCCGAGGAGGCGCCGAACACGAGTTCGGCCGCGATCAGCGTGCGCCAGGCGAAGGCCCAGCCGATCTTGAGCCCCGAGAGGATCGACGGCAGCGCCGCCGGCACCAGGATCTGCAGCACGTAGCGCAGGCCCGTGAGCCCGTAGTTGCGCCCGGCCATGCGCAGGGTCTCGGGCACGCCCTGGAAGCCCGCGTAGGTGTTGAGCGCGAGCGGCCACAGCACCGAATGGATCAGCACGAACACCAGGCTGCCGCGGCCCAGGCCGAACCACAGCAGCGCCAGCGGCAGCAGCGCGATCGCGGGCAGCGGGTTGAACATCGAGGTCAGGGTGTCCAGCAGGTCGCGGCCGATGCGCGTGGACACCGCGAGCGTGGTCAGCGCGAAGGCCAGCGCCACGCCCGCGAGGTAGCCCTGTACCAGCACCGCGAGCGAGATGCGCACCTTCTCGAGCAGCTCGCCGCTGGCCAGGCCCTCGACCAGCGCGCGTGCGGTGGCGCTGAAGGTGGGCAGCAGCAGGTCGTTGTCCTGCCAGCGTGCCGCCAGTTCCCACAGCAGCGCGATCGCGACCAGGATCAAGCCCTTGCGCAGCCAGGCCTGCGAAGTCAGGCGCGCGCCCAGCGGCAGCCGGCGCTCGACCGGCAGCTCGGTGAAGGGTTCGAGCGTGCGCTCGTACTCGGGGCGCACGGGGGGAAGGATCGCGCTCATCGGCCGGCCTCGGTGTCGTGTGCTTCGTCGAACAGCATGTCGTGGATGCGCTTGGCGGTCTGCTGGAACTCGGTGCCGCCGAGGCTGTCGAGCGTGAAGCCGTGGCTGTTGATCTCGGCGCGCATGCGCCCCGGGTGCGGCGACAGCAGCGCGATGCGGTTGCCCACCACCAGCGCCTCCTCGATCGAATGGGTGACGAACAGCAGCGTGAAGCGCACCTCGTCCCACAGCGCCAGCAGCTCCTGCTGCATGCGCCGGCGCGTGAGCGCGTCGAGCGCGGCGAAGGGCTCGTCCATCAACAGCACGCGCGGCTGCATCGCGAGCGCGCGCGCGATCGCCACGCGCTGCTTCATGCCACCCGAAAGCTGGTGCGGATGCACGTCGGCGAATTTCGCGAGGCCCACCTTGTCGAGGTAGTGCAGCGCGCGCTCGGCCGCCTCCTTGCGGCCCAGCGTGCGCGAGGCCAGCAGCGGGAACATGACGTTCTGCTGGACGGTCTTCCACGGCGGCAGCTGGTCGAACTCCTGGAACACCACGATGCGGTCGGGCCCGGGCCGCAGCACGCGCTCGCCGGCCAGCCGGATCTCGCCCTCGACCGGCGCGATGAAGCCCGCGACCGATTTCAGCAGGGTCGACTTGCCGCAGCCCGAGGGGCCGAGCAGCACGAAGCGGTCGGCCTGGTGCACGTCGAAACTCACGCGGTGGGTGGCGCGCACCACGCGCTCGGGCGTGCGGTACTCGAGGCTGACGCCGTCGACCTGCAGCAGCGGCGCCGCGGCCTCGGGCGCGCGCGACTCGTCGCGCGCCAGCTCCGGGAACGAGGACCCGGCCGCGGGCGCCACCCGCTGCCGGTGGACCAGGGCATCGGCCCGCGAATCCAGCACCGCCGCCGTGCTCATCATCAGTTGCCCGAGGCGTTGTGGGCGTCGTCGAAGAAGTAGTCCTTCACCGAGGCCGGCTTGTTCTTGATCGCGCCCACGCGGTGCATGAAGTCGGCCAGCGCGTAGGTGTTCTGCGGCGTGGTCTTGAACTGCACCTCGGGGTTCTTGATGATCTTCAGCAGCAGCTCACGGTCGAGCTTGGCGTTGCTGACCTTGAGGTAGATGTCGGCCGCCTTCTCGGGGTTGGCGCTGACGAACTTCGCGGCCTCGTCGAGCGCGTCGATGAAGGCCTTGTAGGTCTTCGGGTTCTCGTTGCGGAATTTCTCGGTGGCGTAGAGCACCGTGGCCGACGAGGGGCCGCCCAGCACCTGGTAGGAGTTCAGCACGATGTGCGCCGCGGGGTTGCCCGCGAGCTCCTGTTCCTGGAACGGCGGGTTGCCGAAGTGGGCCGTGATCTCGGTGCCGCCCTTGATGATGGCCGCGGCCGCGTCGGGATGCGGCACTGCCACGCTGATCTTGTCGAGCTTGTTGAACTCCTTGTCGCCCCAGAGCTTGGCCGAGGCGAACTGCAGCACGCGCGACTGCACCGACACGCCGACCGCGGGCAGCGCGATGCGGTCCTTGTCCGTGAAGTCGGCGATGGTCTTCACGTTCGGGTTGTTGCTCACCAGGTAGTAGGGGAAGTTGCCCAGCGAGGCCACGCCCTTGACGTTTTGCTTGCCCTTGGTGCGGTCCCACAGCGTGAGCAGCGGGCCGACGCCCGCGCCCGCGATCTCGATGTTGCCCGACAACAGCGCGTCGTTGACCGCCGAGCCGCCCGAGAGCTTGACCCATTCGACCTTGGCATCGACGCCCGCGGCCTTCGCGTGCTTCTCGATCAGCTTCTGGTCCTGCGCCACGTTGAGCAGCAGGTAGACGATGCCGAACTGCTCGGCGATGCGGATCTGGCCTTCGGCGTGCGCGGCGAGGCTGCCGGCCAGCAGGCCGAGGCCGGCGACGAGGGATGCGGCCTTGCGGTTGAAGCGGTTCATGGCGGGAAGGACTCCAAGGGAAGAAATGCGGGGTGCAGCGCTCCGCGCGGACCCGGCATCGCCGGTCCGTCGGGGAGGTTCGTCTGCGGAGGTGGTCGGTCTCGGTCTATCGGGGCTCGTCGCCCACGATGGTGGTGCGGTTGAGCCGGCGGCGCAGGTGGTCGGGCGTGCCCGCCGCCAGGTGCATCAGCGAGCGGTTGTCCCAGAACACGAGGTCGTGGGGCGCCCATTGGTGGCGGTAGACGAATTCGGGCTTCACGCTGTGCGCGAACAGCTCGGACAGGAGTTCATCGCTTTCTTCCTTCGGCAGGCCGACGATGCGGGTGGTGAAGTGCTCGCTGACGAAGAGCGCCTTGCGCCCGGTCTCGGGATGCGTGCGCACCACCGGCTGCACCGCGGGCGCGACCTGGTCGATCTGCGCCTGCGAGAGCTTGGGCCGCCACGGGTTCTTGGCGCGCAGTTCCTCGTACTTGGCGAGATAGCTGTGCTCGGCCTTGAGCGGCAGGATGCGCTGCTGCAGGTCGCTCGGCAGTGCTTCCCAGGCCAGGTGCTGGTCGGCGAACAGCGTGTCGCCGCCTTCGCTGGGCAGTTCCTGCGCGTGCAGCAGCGATCCGAGGCTGGGCTTGGGCTTGTAGGAGATGTCGGAATGCCAGTAGACGCCCGCGTCGCCGAGGCCGATGGGCTCGCCGTTCTCCTTGATGTTGGAGACGATGAGGATCTCGGGATGGTTCTTGAGCTGGAACTGGTGCAGGACGTGGATCTCGAGCGGGCCGAAGCGGCGGCTGAAGTCGATGTGCTGCTGGGGGGTGATCTGCTGGTTGCGGAAGACCAGGACGTGGTGGTCGAGGTGGGCGCGGTGGATACGGGCGAAGTCTTCTTCCGGGATGGGGCGCGCGATGTCGAGGCCGATGACTTCGGCGCCTACGGGGGCGGGGAAGGGGCGGATCTCGAAGGATTGGGTGCGCTCGGGGACGAGGACTTGGCTCATGAAGGGAATGTAGGGGCGTAGAAGCGGTTGGCCAACGAACTCTTCGTTGAATGCTTATGACTGCTCTGGGGGTTTTTTTGGGGTTTTTTCTCTGCTTAGGCCGTTGGCCGGGTCTCGCCCCGGCGGGCGACTCACTTTTCTTGTCTCGCTGTATGGACCGGGCACATGGTGGACAGGTGTGCGAGGACATGGTGGACACCATTGGGCATATCGCCCGATCGGAAGACGACCATGCCCTGGAGCACCCGAGACACCATGAGCCTGAGAGAAGAGTTC
>Ga0209025_1000501_pt1 | contig 75144 bp, 70 predicted proteins | sample AraplaMF_Col_mLB_FD_184256 | JGI IMG/M metagenome (GOLD analysis project Ga0209025, IMG submission 184256) | Arabidopsis root microbial communities from the University of North Carolina, USA - plate scrape MF_Col_mLB (SPAdes) (version 2) | ecosystem: Host-associated > Plants > Roots > Endosphere... | reverse complement strand
ATTTGATGTAAAAAAAATGCTTCTTTTATCGAAGCAATTTTAAAAAATGATCTGCTGTTTTCGTGATTACAGTTGCATCTTTCAATGTTTCTGAAATAAATAACGCTCCTTCAAGATTTGTAATAAACAGTGATGCAACCTCATCAATATGAATCGTATTTCTGAATTCTCCATTCTCTACCCCTTGTTTAAGTAATAGAGAAACTTTCTTTTGTAATCCTGTAAAAAAAAGACCTATTTTTTCTTTTATTTGCGTGGCCTGTTTAGGACTTTGAATATAAAGAGTAATAAATGGACAGCTCCCCTTATACTCTCTCGATTGAACTCCTTGTGATAATTGCTTTAAAAACAGTTGGATACGATCTTCAACTAAAAATTGGTTCTGAGAAAGTACGTCATCAATTGCAGATTGATACATTTCAATCCAATAATCAACGACCCCTTCTAATAATACTTCCTTATTAGAAAAGTGATAATACACATTAGACTTTGAAACTTTGCTTACACGTACTAATTCATCCATACTTGTATAAGCAAACCCTTTTTCTAAAAATAATGTTGCAGCTACTTCAATCACACGTTTTTGATTCATTAATTTTACCTTTGTCATAACTAGAACTATATAGTACTAATTTAAATGTTGCAAGTATTTATATTAATTTAGAAAAAAGTTTGATTAAAAAAGTTCCACTAACATTGATTTTACTGCAAAAAAATCTTATGTTGAATAAAGTTGAACTGAACCCCGAAATTGTTCATTCACTATCGTCTAATAGGGGTCACCATACATACCCATCAACTTAAGAAAAAGAAATGCCCCAAAACGAAAAAATGAGCGGCTTCTCAAAATAGCTATCTGTAGAGAAAGAAAATTTTAATTTAGGGGGATATGAAAATATTAGCTTGATGGTGATGGGGTGCTCCCCCATCGCTATCAAGCTAATATTCTGAAGTACGCCCAAAATGGGAATTTTATATTTCTATGGTTAATTAGATCTTAGTTATTTTAGGAATCCTAAATTTCCTCAGTCCAATTTAGAAGTTCTTTTCAAAAAATAGGGTTCTTAAGATACTTATCTTAAGAACCCTATTTTTTGATTTAGCATGGAAAGTATAATCTTTTCTAATTCAGCTTTATTTAAAACATCCTCAATAATTACAACTTGATAGGCATTGTCCTTTCCTTTTGCAGGAACAATCATTTTCATCCCCTTTATATTCCTCCAGTTCATAATTTTCTATCTTGTCATTGTCATTAATCATAAATAAAATGGATCTTCTCCTCGTTCTATAGTGATGGTTTTTTCCTTTTTCTAAAATAGCGGATTGATAAATAAATTTTCTTAAAATTAAAGAAGTTGAGTGCGAAAGCAATGAAAATAAACTATTCTTTTCATAGAAATATATAGAAAGTTCGACAATCCTAATTATAAAAATTCACTCCTTTATCATTGACAGAAAATTCAAATTCAATATATAATTTTGGTATTACCAATGTCTTGAACATGTATTACCATTAAATAAAGGAGACGATGACTTGAAAGAAAAGGAACGCACCTCAGATAAAATTGTGAACGAATTAATTAAATCCATATTGGCCGGTGTTTATTCTATAGGAAGCACTTTACCGCCGGAAAGAGAGCTTGCGAAAGAATTTGGTGTTGGTCGCCCAACTATTCGTGAGGCGCTTCAACGTTTAGGAAGAAGTGGCTGGATAACAGGAAGAAAAGGAATGCCATCGATCATTAATGATTATTGGAGCAATGGTAATCTAACGACACTTATTAATATTGTTGAGAATCATCATACCATTACAGATGAATTCATTATGTATTTATTAGAATTTAGAAGTTCGTTGACTCCGACTTATATTCGTAATGCTGTTACGTTTAATCAACCTAAAGTGGTTGCTCTCCTTGCTAATCTTGAGCAACTTGAAGATAGTGCAGAAAGCTATGCAGCATTTGATTGGGATTTGCAAAAAAGGTGTGCTGGGCTTGCTGCCAATCCAATCTTTCTACTCATTTTAAATAGCTTTGATTCCATTTATGTAGATATGGCAAAAAGGTATTTTTCTGTAAAAGATCATCGTGAGTTATCCTTCAACTATTATCACGATTTATTAAAAGCTGCATTAAAGGGAGATGCAATTGAAGCAGAAAGATTGTGTAAGACAACATTGGAGAAAAGCTTGGCTCTTTGGAAAGATAGAAAAAAATAAAGAAAGCTGGAGGCGTGATAAATGAAACTAAAATATTTTAAAGAATATTTTTCCTATCCTGATATTTTGATTATGAGCTGTCTTTTCCTCACTAGCTTTGGATTTATGATTTTACATTTAACCTCTATCGGAATTTGGGGTGCTTTTATTTTGGGAATGATTATGTATTCCTTAGCTGAGTACGCTACTCACAGGTTTATTTTTCATCTAAAGCCACCAAAGAATGCATTTTTATTAAAAACGCTTAAGCGCCTACATTATGACCATCATACAAATCCGAATGAATTACATTTATTATTTTTACCCTTATGGTATAGTGTGCCAAACATTGCAATTTCAGGAGCGATTTTTTATTTTCTTTCATCCAGCTTTGTCATGACAAACGCATTTATTGCAGGTATTATGCTCTTTTTATTATTTTATGAGTGGAAGCATTATATCGCGCATCGCCCCCTTCAACCAATATCACCATGGGGGCGATGGATGAAAAAAGTTCATTTATGGCATCACTTCAAAAATGAAAATTACTGGTATGGTGTTACGAATCCAGCCTATGATTTTCTCATGGGAACCTTTAAAGACCAAAAAGATGTTGCCCAAAGTAAAACTGCTAAAAACCTAGAGAAACGTGGTGACCAGAAAATAGAATTATAAAAATAATCTATTGTCATCATCCTGGAAATGTTGAATGAATTTTGCAGATTCGACATTTCTCAGGGAGTGGCAGGCATTTTTTCCTATTGAGTAGTACGCATGGTAATAGATTGCGTAAGGATCTTTTGAAAGTTTGTTCTGATCATTTACGAATTTATGTTCTTTTTAGAGGTATTTGTTGGAATGTCTATTAATCAATGAAAGATGAAAAATGAATGTGAAAATAAAAAAGAACTCTTTCATCTGTTGAGGAGTTCTTTTCATATAAATTACGATTGGGGTACCGTCACATCACCATCAAGCTAAGAAATGCAAATACCCCAAAACGAAAAATAAGCTGCCTTCTGTCAAAAATACACGAAATTTTTAGCTTGAGGTGTTATAAAATTTTTAAGTTGATAGGTAGGGTCAATACCCCATCGCCATCACCTTAAGAATTCAGAATTACCCCAAGACGAAAAAATGAGCGTTTTTGTTACAAGTTAACACAAAATTTCGTTCTGGGGGTACTATAAAATTTAAGGTTCATAGCGATGTGACGGTACTCCTATTAAAGACATTTCTCCTTCTAAAGTAGACAGTACTTGCAATCTTAGTACGAATCACAGTTGAATTCATGTTACTTAATCGTACCCATTCCGGAAATTTTAATGTTAACCTTGACGTTTACATCGCCTTTTGCTAATTCGTTATTCCATTTATTTTGGACTTTTTTCCATTCTGGATATGTGTAAGTTCTTGCATATCTCCCAAGCCCAATAGGATCAATATTGGCAGTTTGTATTTTCTTTATTAATTGTTTGAAATCAGCTTCCAGCTTAGTTTCGATCGCCTTTTGTAATTTTGCTGCATCCTTTCTTGTATTGAACGAAAAAAGCCGTTCTGTAATGCCGACCCTCATCTTTATATCTGTATTAAATATAAACTTATTATCATATCTTACCTTTGTCTTTACTTTAATATTATATGCAGTAAAACTTATCCAATCTTTATCCTGGCTATTAGACTTTAGTTTAATTGCAATTGTAAATGGAAAATCGCCTGTAGTTCTTTGTTGCAGAATGCGTAATAATTTATTTTCATCGTATTTTAGTGTTAATTTATACCGTCCTTTTTCATCTAGCAAAGCTGTACCTGTCACAAATATTTTTTTCGTTTTTTTCATCTCAGTCATATTTGCTGTTAACCCTTTGTCTGCTATTTGTTCATGTAGTTCTTGAAGATTTGTTTTTACTGTTATATTTCTTAAAGAGGCGGTATCAACTAGTTTTGTTAAATATAGAGGAAGACGCGGCTTATCTTTTGGATTGTAATAGATGACGTCTGAAACAGGTCCATCTACAGCAACAACCCTTGTGGTAACTGTATTTTTGGGATCTCGGTAAAATGGATCGAGATATTTCATCCAATTTTTTTGTTTCAGTAACCGTTTTCCAACTAAAATAACCTGTGTTTTGCTTCCCGAGGTAAGTGCCATAACAGTAGCATCAAATTGGTCTCTAGATTTTCGAACCGTAGCAGATTTTACAACAGTAGTTTCTTCTTTTACTTTTGCTTCTTTATTAAAAACAGGGCTTGATATATACACTAATAAATTATCATTACGATCTAAATCAATACCAAGAACAAGAGTAAGAGAAACGTCTTCAACATTTGTTTGATCAAAGCATCCAGTCATCATGAATACCGATAACAAAATACAACACAGTACTTTTCTTTTCAATGTATCCTCCCCTGGCGAAACTTCTCATATAGACAGCAGTACAGCCATAAAATGATAGGTAATATATAGGTTAATCCTAATCCAGCATTCGATAATACCTGTTGCCAAATTTCGGCTTCATTCCAACTAGGATGAGTCCAAAATATGAATCCGATAATGAGCAATAAGAGAATAACTACATGAGAGCTATGGTCTTGTTTTCCAAGTAATTGGCTTGAACAAAATACAGCGCAATATATGGTGGGAATCCATGCTGTGGAAACAACGGGTAAGTAAAGAGCCAATAAAATCATGTCAAAACGTTCTAAAAAACGAAACTCAATTACTTTCAGTAAATTTAGTACTGGTTGGTTAAATTGCGTAATGCTATCAGGGCTAAAATAGGCAAAGCAAACAAAAGTAGCAAATAAATAAAATAACATCGTTAAAGTATTTGCAATAACCATTCCATGGACTGCATACTGTTTTTTTTGTAAAAAGGGATATAAAAAGAACGCAATATCAAATCCTAAATAAGCAAAAATAGTGGTCGGTACAGCTGTAAATATAGGTTTCCACCCATCTTTTAAGAGAGGAAAGAATGGCATCCAACTTCCGTTCTCTTTAAGAGGTATCAAAAAAAATAACGGAATCCAAAGCATCGTATAAAAAGTAAGTTCGGAGTACCGCCCTATAATACGAGGGCCGTTACGTGCGACAAGAAAGGTAGGAATCGAAAACAAAAAGATAACGAGATAGTCAGGCGTTTTTGGAAGAAGCCATCCCTTAAGATAAAGCATAGCGTTCACAAGAACTACACAAGAATAAAAAGCGAAGTACATCATGTAAATAACAACGAATGCTTTCCCTACTATTTTTCCAAACAATCGTATAAGAATATCATAAATCGTATCCTCAGGATATCTTGCAGCTGTTTTCACTATAAACACACCTGATATTGTGGAGAAAATCCAACCAATCAATATAGCTATCCATCCATCTGTTCCAGCCTTTTCTGCAAGCACACGTGGAAGCGATAAAACGCCAGTGGCCACCTGCATTCCATTGATTAAAACAATATACTGCATAAGAGAGATTTCATTATAAGCATACTTTTTCATAATTTCACCTTTTATTATGATTCTTTCCTTGTCGAATAGATTGAATGGCTCTTTTTCCCTTAGGACGTCTTCTTATTGCCCATAAAGGAAAGCGTACAAAAGCATCTTTCATATCTGCAAAGCGAAACGGTGCTAATGGCATTCCATAAGGAGTACCTAGCGATTCAAGGCTGATTAGATGTCCAATTAATGTCATCCATCCGATAACAAGTCCAACAATTCCAAATAAGGCAGCTGCTAGCATCATCGGAAAACGTAAAAATCTTACTGCCGCTCCCATATCATAATTAGGGATAACAAAAGAAGAGATGGCGGTAACAGCAACAACAATAATCATAATATTGCTTACAATTCCCGCTTGAACAGCCGCTTGTCCAATAACAATACCACCTACAATTCCAACTGTCTGACCGATCGGAGTAGGTATCCGTAAAGCCCCTTCTCTCATCGTTTCCAATGTTATTTCCATAAGTAATGCTTCCATAACTGGAGAAAAGGGTACGCGCGTTCTTGATTCTGCAATAGATAAATACAGCTCTACAGGAATAACTTCAAAATTAAAGGAAATAAACGCAACATAACTCGCAGGTAAAAATAAAGCAATCATAAAGGCGATAAAACGAAGCACCCGAATAGACGAAGCAACTAACCACCTTGTACCGTAATCATCCACTCCTTGAAAAAAGGAAATAAAATTTGTTGGAGTAATTAACACATTAGGCGAATGATCCATTACAGTTACAAATCTGCCCTGTAAAATGTGAGATACTGCCAAATCGGGTCTTTCAGTTAATATAAATTGCGGAAACGGTGAGTAAGGGTTATCTTCAATGAATTCTATAAGTTCGCCATTACTAGCAACAGCGTCGACTGTAATATTTTGAATTCGTGTTTCTAATTCCTTCAGCACATCTTCAGAAGCTACATCTTTCAAATATAAAATAGAAATTCTGGTTTTGCTTCGTACACCAATTGCCATTTCTTTTATCGTTAATTCTCGATAAGGAATATACCTTCGAATCATTGCGATATTTTGACTTCCTGTTTCAATGAATGCTTGATGTGCACCTTTTAGAGCTATTTCGTTATGAGCGTCTTCAACACTCCTTTGTGGCCATCCTTTTGTATCCAGTTGATGTGCTGTTGTTCGACTGTGAATTAATAAAACACTATCTCCCCCAAAAATAGCATTTTCAATCTGACTCAATGTATTAATAATCTTAATTTGTCCTAATGGAATTGGAAGTTCTGTATTGGTATTAAAGTCACTATTCATCAAAGGACTTAGAACATGATTTTGAATCAATTCTTTATCTGTTAATCCAGATAAATATACTAAAGCTGCTTCTAATCCATCTACTGTTATTTGAAACCGCCGAATTACTAAATCAGGCGCTTGACGAAATATATTCTGAATATTAGCTATGTTTTTGGTTAAATCAGCGTCTAAGAGGGCGTCTTCAATATTTTTTTCCTGAAAATGAGTATTGTCTCGTATTGGAAATAACTTAGGATTATCTCTATATTTTAAACGCCTCAAAAATTTAGCCATGATTCTCTCACTTTCTATGTACTTTTTATAATATGTTTAGTATGCATATATTAAGAAAAAATATCCTACTAACTAGAGAGGTAACATTAGAATTATTACTATAAATTTTCGGGTGCATATTTCATAAAAATCAAGTTCAAAAATAGTCCTTTAAGTTGATGGATGTGTGATACTACCAAGCTAGTAAAACTAAATTTCCTTAAAATGAAAAAATACGCTATTCTTTCTGTAGAATCATAGGAAAGGATGGCGTACTTGCACTTGAAAAGCCTGTGACATTTGTAAAGATCGGAGTGAAATAACTAAATGCTGCAAACGTACCACCAATAATGAACATACTTGTTACGTACGCTGCCCAAAGATGAATATTCTTAAATCGCAGAAGTTCGTCTTTCCAATTTAATTGCTCTTTATTTGAAGATGATGGTAACAACCGTTGAATCATAATCCCTGATACTAGCACAAGAACCGAAACTGCCCCAAAACTAATACGCCAGCCAAAATATTGCGAAATAACGGTTGTTATAGGTAAACCTAATACAGTTGAGAACATTAAACCTGCAAGTACAATTGATGCAGCTTTTCCCCTTGAATCAGAGTGAACCAATGTTGCAGAAAAGGAAATCGCAACTCCAAAAGCTGAAGCAATACCAGTTATAATACGTGAAATCATCATAATATTATAGTTCCAAGCAATAGCTCCGAGCGATTGACCAATTAAAAATACGAACATTAAAAACAATAATGCTTGTTTGCTGCGCATCCGTAAGAGGATTGCAGTTAAAATGGGGCCTCCTATTACCATTGCTCCTGCATAAGCTGAAATTAAATACCAATAGATGATACAGAAACCTGGAATGCAAGAGCAAGTTCATTCATCATACCTGCAACCATAAATTCTGATGTAGTCATACAAAAGATTGCTAAAGCTAATAAATAATCGATGGCATAAAAACACTCCTTATTCATAATTGTAATGATTGGTACAAAAATAATGCGAAAAAAGAGCGCACTAAGCGCCACAAATAGACTCTACTGTTCCTTTGATAACTTGTTCAGACTGAAACAAGGATCGTTTCATATCTAGTAATTTACTTGATTAGCTTGATGGGTATGGAGTAGTGCCCCTATAAACAAAACCCTCCAGAAACATCTATAATCTGCCCCGTTACCCAGCGGCTATCAGAAGAAGCAAGGAATGCTACTGCATCTGCAATATCTTCAACTTGCCCTATTCGTCCAAACACAGATGAATTCGTAGCAAAATTTCGTATTTCCGGATTATCTAGCAATTTCACATTCATATCAGTCTTCGTATATCCAGGCATAATTGTATTCACTGTTATACCTCTTTCTCCAAGTTGTTTAGCTAGAGGAAGTGTCATCGTATTTAGTGCACCTTTACTTAAACCGTATGCAATGGATCCTGTAAAACCAAGTCTTACTTCAGCTGATGAAATGTTAATAACGCGCCCCTCTGCTCGTAGTAACGGTAATGTTTGCTGAATTAAAAAGAATGGCGCCTTAATATTTACGGCCATAATTTCATCAAAAACTTCTTCTGTCGTATTTTCAATCGTTCCTTGTGTACCTATCCCTGCATTGTTTACTAAAATATCAATCTCTGATGTACCAACTCTTATTTGTAATTCATTTTTTAATTGTTCTACTAGCTTTTTGACACCATCCATTGAATTGAGCTCAGCTTCAATTATGAACGCTTTTCCTCCATTGGATTCAATCTCACTAATCGTTTCATCTGCAGCTGTTTTATTTCGGCCGTAGTGAATCGCAACTAATGCACCATCTTTCGCCAATCTCATTGCAATGGCACGGCCAATGCCGCGACTCGCTCCTGTTACTAACGCTACTTTCCCATCAAGATTCTTCATTTTTTCCATCCTTCCTAAATTTCCGTTTGATAAAAACCTATACTTATATTTTCATGCAAACACCAATCATTTTAAATATAGATTTATAGGTAATTTAGTTCGTTCACTTATGATATTATAGTTATAATTTGTGATTCACTTAAAAAATATAATAAGGAGGCTACACAATGCAAAACGCAGTAAAATTGGATGAAATCGACCATAAAATTATGAACTTGTTGTATGAAAATGCAAGAATTTCTGTTTCAGAAATAGGACGGATTATATCCATGACGCAGCCTGCTGTAAAGGAACGTATGAATAAACTTGAAGATCAAGGAGTTATCGCAGCTTACCGAACAAAATTTGAGCCTTCCAAAATTAATAAAAACATTCAAGCATTCATCATGTTTAAAACGAGCCAATGCTCTGATTTTATCCAATATTGTAATGCCGCTCCTGAAGTAACAGATTTATACCGAATTAGCGGGGAATTTAATTATATGATGAAGGTCATGAGCGATTCGATGGATTCTCTCGCTACATTTTTAGACTCGTTAATGCAATTCGGATTATCATCTCCTTTAATTGTTTTAAAGAGTGAGTTTGAGGAGAAATTGTCGTTCTGATAAAGGGATACGTATTATCTCCTGCTAACAGTAAAAGTTTTTCCTTTATGAGAAAAACCAACAAAATCAATGATTAGTAAACAAAAAAGAACATTGATATTTCAATGTTCTTTTTTGATATCTCTACTTATTAATTAGATTGCTATTCGAAAAGAGCACCTTAATCCCCTTATCCCTGATTCCTCTGCGCCTCTCTAAACTCTTCCTTCACCTTCTCTAACAACCCTTCTTCCGTAATTAATCGATACGCCGTATTTGCTAATGCTTTTGCAGATGTAATTAGCGCTTTGTCTCCTAATTCTGAACGGGCTGCTTCTCTAAATTCATTCGTATGCGCAATTAAGTCATCTGGACCTATTTTAATGTACGGGTGAATGGTCGGTACGACTTGGCTGACGTTTCCGGCGTCGGTTGAGCCGATGCCGATTCTTTCTTTACGATTTACTTCTTCACCTAGTAGTTCTAGTTCTTCCGCTACGATGTCGTTATATGTTTTTGTTACGAGTAGTTCATCAATTTCATTTTGGAATTGATGAATTTTTACTTTTGCACCTGTTGCTAACGCTGCTCCTTGTGCTATATTTCTTACTTTTTCTGTTACTTCCGCACATCTTTTTCGCGTAGCTGCACGGATGAAGAACCTTGCTGCGGCATAGTCAGGAATAATGTTAGGTGCTTTTCCGCCTTCTGTAATGACGCCATGAATTTTCACGTCTAAGGGAAGTTGTTGGCGAAGTGCATTAATACTGTTGTAAAGCTGAATCACCGCATCTAATGCGTTAATCCCTTCTTCAGGTGAAGCTGCGGCATGAGCTGTTTTTCCGTAAAAATGAAAATCAAGTGGATCGACTGCTAGTGAAGGGTTCGTCGTCGCTGTCTTTCCGCTCGGATGAATCATAAGCGCCGCATCAATGTTTTTAAATAACCCAGCTTTTACATAACTCGACTTTGCGCTACCATTAGGCCCGCCCTCTTCTGCTGGTGTTCCAAACACGACAACTTCTCCGCCGATTTCTTCAAGCGTTTCTGATAATGCGATTGCTGCTGCAACGCTAATTGTGCCAATTAAATTATGACCACACGCATGACCGAGTCCTGGTAAAGCATCATATTCCGCTAAAAATGCGATAACTGGTCCTTGTTTTCCTGAACTTTTTCGTGCGATAAAACCTGTTTCATGCCCAGCTATATTATGCTGCAGCTGAAAACCAGCACTACCTAGTAATAAACTTAACGTTCTTGATGCATAAAATTCTTGATTACCAATCTCTGGATTCGCATGAATATCATGACTTGTTTTTATGTACTTTTCCTTATTTCTTTCTATGCTCTCTTCAATTGTTTTTCTTTGTGACGTTACTCCTGTCGCTCCCATTTTTCTTCCTCCTTTTATTTTCACGTAAAAAAGCCTCTTTCTAAAAGATAGAAAGAGGCTTCTGTATATACAGTCAAAATGAGCTTCTTTCTTATCTTTCAAGTTACCTTGCTGGAATTGGCACAGTATTCGTAAAGAATCCGCTGCCGAGGTGTCATAGGGCCAGTCCCTCAACCTCTCGTGATAAGAATTTTCATAAAATTGTATTAAATTATTTTCATTCTAAGTTCATTCCAAGTAAAAGTCAAGGAATTCCTATCCGAATTTACCGAATATCTAAAAATCCTTTTAATACACCAATTGTCTCAGGTGCTTGTAGTCTTGCACATATGTACGGAAATTCCGTACTACCTTCAAACATCATTTGAGATGTGAGAGGTGCCCCTGCCCAAAAGATTTCATCATCGATTAATACAAATGGGAATGCTTTATTTTGTCTTTGTAACTTTATGTTTTTTAATGGAACTGGTCCATCACTATAAACCGTTATTTGTGCATTTGTACGCATTAACGCTTGCCATACTCGTTTATCTACTTGCTTCGTACTTGGAAGTGAAATAATGATTTTTCGTTTTGCGGCTAAAATATCTTTTAATAGCCCTTTCGTTTCCTCCAGATTCATTTCCATAAACCAGCGTAATCGTTTCGATATTTTCCGCTCCCATAATTGTCTGGATGTCGTGCGATCATACACATCCCCGTGACGTTCTATATGAGCTGTTAATTGTGATAACGCTTGTTTTCTAGAAAGATTTTTACGCATATAATGGCAATCCGATAATTGAATGAACTTCCCTCTCGCTCTCGTTACTGCTACATTGACGAGGCGATGGTTTTTATGGTCAAAGAATAACACACCAGGTCGTTCTTGTGGATAACTATCAACTGTATCAAAGATCATCATATCTCTTTCAGAACCTTGAAACTTATGAACTGTCGCCGCTAATACTGGTATGTTTTGATATTTCGTTCTCTGCAACATTTCCCTGATACATGTTGATAAAAAGCGTGACTGCGCCCTGTAAGGCGTAACCACACCGATAGATTGCACACCATCTAGCAGTCCGATTAACATCATTTGCATCGCTACTAAACCAGACATAATATTAAAACGAGAACCCGAAGCAGCATCTTTTAACGAAAATGCTCCCATTAAACTCGTATCAAATAAAACACTCGCCTCATTTGCGAACGGCTGTAACTGTGCCAGTTCTTTACGCTCTGAAACAGACGGATGATCGTATACTCTATTTTTATAAATAAATGAATTCGTAAACTTCGATATGTCCGCATGCATACGTCTTTGTTCCTGCAACATAAAAAGGTTGGGATGTGCTTCTGATTTATTTACAGAATCAACAATGCCGGCATGATAAAACATATCTTCGCCGAGCCATTTGCGAACGAGTTCATGGTTCGCCATCGCAATCGGAGGTAACTGTAAAAAGTCACCACAAACGACGATACGTTTTCCGAGTGAAGCAGCTAATGCGATTTGCGGAACGAACGCCATACTCACTTCATCTACGACAACTAAATCAAATGTACGCTCATAAATAAGTGAATCAATTGCACATTTTGATAAAGTCGCACCAATTACTTTCGCATTTTCAATATATTCTTTTTCTACTTCTTTAATTTTCGCTTTTTGCTTTCGAAGATCACTTTCAATCTCTTGTATACGCTTCTTATCAGCAGATGTTGCTTTATACGATAAAATTTTTTCACGAAGTTCTTGGCGTGTTTCTTCTAAGTAGAGTCTTTCCTCACCCCATGATCCGTTCGTCGTTTCAACTAACTTCGACGCAAGTAACGTTTCATGATTTCGTATATGTTCATGTTGACTATAACCGTAACGAACAATTTCGCCAGGCGTCCATTTCTTTTTCTTTTCAATTTGCTTCGTTACTTCACTCATTAATACGTCCACTGCCGCATTACTATGAGCTAACACAAGTACCGATTTTCCTTTTTGGTAATGAGCCGAAATAATACGTGATAAATTGTACGACTTCCCTGTTCCAGGCGGTCCCCATACGTACGTTGTCGGATTGTAAAATGAACGATACGCCAATTCATTTTTCGGATTTTTCATCTTCTCAATATGTTTCGGACTGCTCGTCCCATCAACAAGACGCTTTATACGATTACGTTTTAGCTTATCTTTATGTGCCTCTTTCAATCGCTCTTGCAGTTGCTCTAACAATTGCCACGGTTCACTATATAAAACCGCTTCTCTTATTTCACCGTGTATATAATCATTTAATTTCAGTTCTATTTCTAATCCATGTACAGATAATACTTCCCCTGTCGCTTCCTCACCATCGAACTCAATTCGAATTGGTGAACCTTCAGGTAAGCTTACTTCCGAAATAAGCTGAAATACATACACTGTATTTTCATAATCTGTATATAAAAAACGACCGTTCATAATAGAAATTTTACTACCACCTATCGTTTTCCAATGTTTAATTTCATATGCTAATGCATAATGCCACTCTTTCATCGTTTCCGATAATGAAGGAGTTTGAGTAGGTGTATTCATCGTATAATCTCCTTCCTTCTCCCCAAACATACTTTCTCACTATACCATATAACACGCTAAAATTTGTAAGGTTTTTATCTTGATTATTTTCTTAATTTTCAATATCATTTTACATATAAAATTTTCAGAAAGAAGGAATCTACATGCCAGTTAGAAGAATAGAACACGTTGGACTTATGGTTGCAAACTTAGAAACATCTATTACTTTTTATGAAAAAGTAGTCGGCTTACAGCTCATTAAACGTATGGGGCACCCGAATCCAGATTTAAAACTCGCCTTTTTAGGTGTGGAAGAATCGAAGGAAACGATACTGGAACTCATCGAAGGTTATAACTCTTCTCTTCCAGCAGAAGGAAAAGTACATCATATTTGCTTTAAAGTGGATTCATTAGAAGATGAAATTGAAAGAATTCAAAAACACAGCGTAACATTTTTACTAGGAGAAGAAATCGAAACATTACCAGATGGAACACGTTACATATTCTTCGCTGGCCCTGATGGGGAGTGGATTGAGTTTTTTGAGACGGAGAGATAGAAAAGGAAAAGGAGCCGGAATTCTGTCTCCTTTTTTTCCAAGTGCAGAAACGGTTTGAACACCATTAACTTTCACCCTGAAAATTCACCAAGATTAAGAAAAAATCGTTTTGTTAGGAGTATAGAGAATGATCAATGCTGTTTACATTCTTATTTTTTGGGTGCTTATACTATTTCCAACCCTTTATATAATAAAGATAAAGAAGTGGACTATAAAAGCAACTGCCTTATTTCTTGGAAGAATCCTATTAAGCATTGTCTATTTCATAAATGGAATGGTGTTAGGACTGCAACGAAATTGGGTAGAGCCTCCCTATGAAACAGAATGGGAGTTCTTTGTAAAGTCTTTACTAAACGGAAAAACTGATGCACTTATACACTTGTTACTTCTAATTATTATCATTACTTTGGATCTATTCGTTACATTTTATTATATTAATAAAAAGAAGTAGGATATTCTCTCCTATTTCTTTTTTTATGAGTAGCGCCATATCGCTATCAAACTAAGGTTTTATGCTGCCCCTAAACAATAATTTTTTACATTTTTACTCTGGGGATGTCAATTTTACTATTTTTACGGTATTTATTTTTACTAGCTTGATGGACATGGGGTTGATTTATTTTCTTAGGTTGATAGGCATGTGGTGCTATCCCATTGCTATTAAGCTAAGAATTTAAGTGTAATATCATTTAAGGTAATACTTAAGATACAAATAAAATATCTGTTCCATGTCGCACTGTTTTATTGAAGTCTATCCCGAGTTGTAGCTAGTTCAATGCAACTGTAAATTCAGAGTTCGGTGCGCCAGCAAATACAACCGTTCCGTTCTCTGGTAGTTTCACTTTGTTATTGTCACTAACGACGGTAAAATTGACGCATACTCCATTCTCATCATACACCGCGAATGAACTTCCTGATGGCAACTCCACAGTCATCGTTTTCCCTGCTGCCGTTTGCGGAATCGTAAACCATTTGGCATGCCCATTTTCTTGCAGTGTAACTTTCGATAATTGACCTGCATCAAGGGATTTTACGTTAGATTCACTGACGTATAAAAAGCTGGCCATCTCCATATATTCATTACCATTCTCTGTATAGAAATGAGCTTCCGTCGTATCCCGCCCATTTATCACGGGAATCTGAATTTGATGCGTCGCCGAATTTGGACCTGTAATTTTTTTGCCGTCCCAATACCCATCCTTGAGCGTAATTTGTGTGTTTAGAGGCATTAGTAGTCCTAGATAGTTCATTGAATTAAATTTTTCGTTAACGAGGTAGAACTTGCTACCCTCACGCTTCGCCCATGCAGCAGCTGTTTTCTTCGGTAACACATTGTTTTCTAATTTTTGGGCTAAATATTGAGTCAACACATTTTGCCCCAATCCCGGCGATAATTCATATGTGCTCTCTCTCAAATAAACTTTTCCATTCTTCTCAGTAACGAAGTTAAGCTTGGAGGTACCCTTCTCATTTATAAAGCTTCCATCCGCCGTATATACATATTTTTCTTCCGGTTTAGTTGGTAAAAACAGTTCTCCCTTCTTCGTAATTTCTATTTTGAAATGGCTGCGGCTATTTCCATAAAAACCCGCTTTTTTTACCACGTCTTGAGGTACTTTAGCCTTGACTGGCTTGCCGAAGGATTTATCTGCTTTTATATCCTTAATTGTCCCTTTCTCTTTAAGCCTAGCTAGCAGTAATTTGTTTGCCAACAGTTGATTTGTCGTGCTGCTGCCGCCGGAGGATAATACAGCTGCTGCCATCTTCTGTTCTGGAAGCACGACCAATGTAGCATGTTGCAGTACCGTATCCCCACCCTTAGTCAACGCTTTTATCCCATATTCACTGAATGGGTATAGTTTCACACTATCCCAGCCAAGACCATAGTTGAACATGTTTTCGCTATCTTCCGGCCACATGCCTCTTTTATATTCTTCTTGTTCCATCGCCTTGACTGCTCTATTAGAGAGAATTTCTTTTCCCTGTCCCATAAATATTTGTGAGAATCGCACCACATCTTCTGCAGTAGAAGAGATTCCTCCCGTACCAATTGCATTTACTATTTCACTTGGAAGCTGTCCCTGGTATTTTGGAGAATACTGTCCAGCCCGCTTTTCGTCTTCCCATTTGTCTTGCGATGTTATCGTATGATTCAGTTTTAATGGCTCTGTAAACTTTTGATGTAGAAATTCAGTAAAACTCATACCACTGACTCTCTCTACCAAGATCTCAGCTAGCGTAAAACCATCATTACAGTATACTGAGAACGCACCAGAGTCTGCCTTCAAGTTTTTGTTGGACAATTGCTGCAACAAGATATCATGGGCATAAGCATCATTATCTTTAAATAAAAATACATTATTGTACGAGGAACCTTGCAAACCCGAGGAGTGATTCCACAGCATACGCGGTGTAATGCGCTTGTATCGTTTATCTTTCATTTTGAACTCAGGAATATAGCGGGCAACAGGAGCATCCAAATCAACTTTTCCTTCGTCTACCAGTTTCATAACAGCCGCAGCTGTATATACTTTACTGGTTGAACCAATTCCGTATAGAGTATCTTTGGTTAGTGGCTCTTTCCCTTCTATGTCGTTCTTGCCTGTCTGCCCCGACAAAATAAGTTTACCATTATCAATCAGCGCACTGCACGCTAGTAGTCTCATAGGACTTCGTGAGTAGTTCAGCGTTCTCTGCAGCAATCTTCTCCAAATCTTGGCTAGCAACTTCTTGACTAGATACAACTGGAGCCTTACTGCTAGAAGACGCTAGCGCTCCTGTTGGTAGGCTCATCGTTAGAGCCAAGGTAGCGGCTAACACCCCAGATAATTTATTTTCCATAAGAAAAATACCTCCTTAGATAAATGATCGATTTCATCTTTTATTTGTACAATTACAAACATCACATAAACTACTATTCCGCCTTTATCCCTACTGTCTAAATTCAACAAGTAAAATACTTTTAAAAAGACCAGGATTTTCGGCTCTACCCATACTGTTCAAATTGCCGTCAACATATGCCTCCCTCCATGTGTCCCTCCAGCAAAAGTATTAAATCCTGGAATAACACCTGTATGTCCCCCTATCGAGACAACGTTAGGAAGTTTTATTTCATAGATTCCTAGACCATATCCATTGATTCCTCCCTTTCCTGTAGAAACTGTAGTGAATATTTGTTTTAGTTGCTGTTCTTTCAGTAATTGCCACCAAGCAAATAAGAAAAAAATTTGTTTAAGTCGTTACACTTCCAATGCGAAAGTAAAAATCTGTTTTCATCGGTTCTTAGTTCTTATATCCTATACACCAGCTGCATACCCCTACGTTTTTCTCCCCTGGGAAGTTTTAGCGAGTACCCCGGGGTATCCAAGTTGCAATGTATCTCGCATTACTTGTTCGACGGAAGTACGATCTCGTTGAGTACTTATTTGTAATGAACTAAGTATATTTTGAGTGGAGCCTGTTTTTATCATTGCGGTTGGTGTTAGGTATAATTAAGAGTTCCGGCAATGAAAAGTGCTAAATCTGCAAATGGGAGTTAATTATATATTTTCATAAGACACTCTTCCCCTCTATTCATATAGTATCGGCGGTTGTATATTATTTCTTACTAATTACACAGAAATCATCTTCATATTGTTTATTTTTACAAGCACCATACTGTCGTAACAAACGGTAAAACCTCTCTTTTTCACATGTATGTTAGTACCATAAATGATTTTTTTATTTAGAATGTGCTTATTACTAGTTTGGTTTTCGTATAAATAAATCCTATTTATCCTCCCTCTTTTGTGCTTCTCTATATTTGTATCCTACATAATAAAAATTTCTTTTTTCTTATGCATTTCTTACAATTTCCTTACGTTCAAATCACTTCTATAATTAGGTAGGTTTTATTTTAAAATCTCCAGGATAATAAATGCTTATATAATCCCACGATTTCATAGAAGATGGATTAATAACCCTGCGCCAAATCATCATGCACATCTCTGATATTTCCTTGGATTCCCCCCCTCAACCTTTACAACAGTTCCAAACGGCATCAACACTTCTTCACGTTCTTATAACTAGTAATAACTAATCAACTCCTTACCTGAAAATAAATTAATATAGAAAAAGAGAGATAAGGTTAAAATACCTTTATCTCTCCTTTTCTCTCACAAATTTTGCGAAGGATTTTTTTGTTTTTGGGTTCATCTGTTTTCTTAGCTTGATGGGCATGAGACGTTAAGGAAAAGCAGACTGAAAGAATTAAAGGAGAAGAAATTATTTCAATAAATTTTCTTTAAAGTACTTTTACGTCACTTTCACAAATGTAAGAACTCTCATATATTACACTTCATACATCCTTTTCCAAGGAACAATATACCGATACACAAATCCCTATTTATATAGGGATTTTTTTGTGCAAGTCCCCTCACCATCAATTCAATAATTTAAAAAAGAGGGGATTATCCCCCTCCTTTTACGCTTGCTCCGACTGTCGAAATTATTTAATATACCCACGATTCAGTTCCGTTAACTTTTCATTGATGTTAAAAATTCTTACTCTAATATCTTTAACACCAACTGCTTCAAGTCTGTTCTTGTGCATTTCAGCGTATTTTTCAGCATCTTGTTTTTCCTCAAATACATAAATGCCTCCAGCTTCTTTTGTTTCTTCATTCTCAGTCCATATTTTCCAGTGGAATCCTTCTTCTTCGTTAATACTATTTGCTAAATCCCAAAATGCTTCTTCCATTTCTTCACCAAAAGGACCTTCAAACGGAAAATCAACTTGTAATAAATACGCCATTTTCACTCACTCCTATTTTTAATATAAAATTCATCAGGAATTCCTTTGTATAAAAATCCTTCCCATTCTTTTACTGATTATGATTCGAATGATAGTAATGTCTAAATTCGTATTGCTATTATTATTCAAGCATTAATTTGAGAATCCCCCTATTTGTAAAAAAACTACAAAATGTTAGCAACTTGAACGCATACAGTTTAACGGCTTCAGGTTATGTTTAAAAAATATGATAACAACTTATTCCTATACTAAGGACAAACAAAACAAGTGCAGGTATCGCTTTCTTAAAGGAATCTCTCGCTAATACAATAAGAGTTAATGCAGCTGCAAGCATCGTACCGCCTAACAATAATCCTGCTAATAAAGCTACTATTGGAATCCAAATTCCTATCAACATTCCAATTGCTCCTACAATCTCAAAAGCTCCAGTTAAGAAATTAAAAAACGAAGGTAAACCAAATCGTTTGAACTCCTCTGCCATTTTCCCAGATATAATTTTCGTACCTGTCATTAAAAAGAACACAAACAACAAAACTTTTACAATATTGATGAAAATTAAAATAGTAATCACACCTTTCTTATTATTTGATCAAAACTCAGTATTGTTCAGGTAGTAGTCACTACCTATACCCTATTTCCTGAGATTGATCATAGGGAAATTGCTTCAATATTTAAAGGGGTAAAAATTATATGCTATAGCATATATAATACATAAAACAAAGTTTGTTCCTTATGAATAGCATAGTATTAATAAGGAACAAGTATTAATAGCGTGTATCATACAATTTGTTTAATAATGATTGTAATACTTTAATCTCTTCCTCGCTCAAATTACTCGTAACGAAATGGTGAGCGTCTGTCACTACAGGCAAGATGGTTTTCTTTAACTCGTCACCTTTTTCAGTTAAAAAAAGGTTATGTGAACGCCTATCTTGGTCATTCAAAGCCTTCTTTACAATCCCTTTTCTCTCCATTGACTGTATCATTCTTACGACAGTAGTTTGATCTTTATCAATAGCTTCTGCTAACTCTTTTTGAGTAGTGCCCCTTTGGCTACAAAGAACACTAATAATTCCCCACTGCTCTGGTGTAACTCCATAAGGCTTTAATTTCTTAGTAAAATAATTAGTCATTTTCACATCAGTACGATGAACAAGATAGCCTATTAAATCATGTAAGTTCATGGATCACCTCTATAAATTAAGATATAAAAGGATATAGCATACCAGTCAATTATTCACAGTGAATGTATTTGTTTCACTATTTATATGCTATGACATATATATTAAATTAGGTCATTTTAATTGTCAAATGAATTACCTATTGTTTTCAAAGTCAAAATCTATTCCATACATTCCTCCGGTGTGATTTCTGCTGACTATTTCTTCTCCATTCTACAGAAGTTCCGTAGATCTCCCAGCTTAATATGACCACAGTAATTTTTAGCGCTTCATCCTCTTTCTTTTTATGATGTTCTTATAACATTTTATAAAATTTGATATCTACAGGCAGCCACACATTTTCCACCGACGAATCTTTCTTGTCCGCCGATAATTCTTGCAAACTGTTGACAAATTGATTCCTCATTAATCGCCATACCTTTCATCATCACCCCTTTTACTGTTAGGTTATGAATGAATACATAGGTCTGAAATGGTAATGAATCTATGCTATTATAAAAAAGATGATGGGAATCTAACGAAATCTATTAGCTCAATTATTCTTGATCATTTGTATTGTTACCAGAGTTTAAATGGTGCAGAATTTTTATTTTATCCCGCAGTAACGGGCAGTAACGCTCCCACCTCAAAATTTAGTGAAAACAAAGAAGTTAGGTGGGGGTCGGGCTGCCCGTAACAGCCCGATTGGTGAGGGCTAATAATCAGTGAGAGATAAACACCCCACTGATTAAACTTTCACTTTATGAGGTGTTTTTCCTTTTATGCTTGCTGGGCGACTGAAGATAAAACTCGGCTATTATATGTTAAGATATTTTTAGAGGGCATAAAAAAACACCCTAAGGTGCCATCCTCTGACTTGAGAATCATATCTATGTATGGAAAAAATCAGAAAAGACAAATACAAAAGAGAAGCTTCTAACTATAATTTATAGAGTTCTTATGGCATTAATTACTTACATACATATTTCATTATTTACCGGAAGAAGAATCCCCGTTATATTACTTTCTAATCAGTCTCGTTAAAGCCATCCCAAGAAATCCAGTACCCATTCCTATTAGCCATCCAGTTTGAGTACTTCCTAACATAGATCCCACTCCTCCACCAAGAAACATGCAGCCAACGAATACTAATCCTCCAATTCCCCAATTCGGCCTTTCCATAATTCAAACACACCCTTTCAATAAAACATATGCTATTAGCTACCTAAACTTTCTTGCATAGGATATGTTAATTATTTCTCTAGAGAGGGTATAGTTATTTAGCTTAAGTTTAGCAGCTTTCAGGAAATTCAAAAGACGCGGAGATTGACCGATTTGAAGGGATTACAGGAGAAGAATTTTTTGTATTATAATAACTTAATGGTTGTGGAACAAATTCTTCTTCAACTAACCAGCTAATAAAAATCTGGAGGTTTTCCACAATCGAAGCTCATCGCCATCAAGTTAACATACCTCACCCAGTTCTTATTGCTGCAAGATAAGCAGCATATAATCAATTAAAATAATGTAACAGCCGACATTAGCAGCAAAATTATTAAGAAAAGACATTCCAAATATGGAACGCCTTCTTTTTTATAAAATCATTCACTTAAATCTATTCCAAAAAATTCTAATTAATAAAGTCAAACATTTAACGAAAGAAATTTGTTACTTGCATAACGCTCTTCTAACTTTTTTTGCGAAAATTAGTGGATCATCAACGTCTTCGATATTAACGTAAATCAAATTCGGATCATCACATAACCATTCATTGTGTATAGACGAAACAATTATACCTTGTTTAATAATTGTAGCAACAAATTCAGTAACTTCCTTTTGCAAGAGTGCTACTCGGCCTAGACATAATGCCCGTCCAGTTTTATGATCTCTTGATTCAAATGAGAAGGAAGTTGTTACTCTAAAACGTTTTCCTAAGATTGTTGCTCGTATTTCCTCCCGATTTATTGTTGCTACACATTTTCCACCGGCGAATCCTTCTTGTCCACCGATAATTCTGGCAAACTGTCGACAAATTGATTCCTCATTACTCGCCATATTTTCAATCATCCCCCTTTTACTGTTAGGTTATGAATTCATACATAAGTCTGAAACGGTAATGAATCTATTCGGTTACAAAAAAGATAATGGCACTCTAATAAAATCTGTTAGCCCAAGTATTCTTGGTTATATGAATTATTACTAGATTGTAAATGATGGGAGTTTTACTACCCGCAAATAGCGGGATGAATTTCCAAAAGTAAAACCCCAGAAATCCAAAGGTCTCTGGGGCTTCATTATATATTTAGCTCTTTTTGCTTTTTATTTTGTTTATGTCTATAAAGCAATTTTCGACTTATGAGAGAAATCAGTAATAAGATCAGTACTAGTACGAAAAGTTGCATATATGATAAATTAAAATATTTAGCACCTGTAACAAGTAAAAGTGTAGAAATCGTACCTTTTACAATGAAAAAAATAATAATCCATAATCCGCCTTTTTTCCAGTTCATTTTTACTTACCCTTTCCTACGTTTAAATTCATAAAAAAATTAGTGATAGTTCTTGAAAGTGACATTTTAATTGAAATCTATTACATTAATAAAAAAGTAGACTTTTTTTCACAAAAATCATATCCAATTACATGGGACGATTCCATAATAAATGCAAATGATATTCATTGTCAATTTTATTCGACATTTTTAATTCCGATCGTCTACATTGTTCTTTCAGATAGTGACATTTCTTTTTTGTTTCTACAACCGCGACACATCTTTGCAGAAGGAAATCACTTATCTATTTTCACAAGCTGTTTGCCTTGTTCTTGTAGCTTATACGCTAATTATACTTCATTACATTGCTTGGAAATATTAAAAATCACAAGAAAAAGAAGCTAACAATAAATTGTTAACTTCTCAGCTTAAGGAAAAATAGTATCTTTCCTTATTTTTTAATATCTAGGTTGTGATTTAATATTGGTAAGATGAGCATCAAACATATCAATGATTTCAAGAAATCTATCCGCTTCACGAAATACATGATCTGCTAATAATGGATGAATGATACTCTTTACTTTACATTGCTCAATTAAATCACGTGCCGTTTTCTTAAAATCCCGAAGAGATGTGACTGACACACGATTTTGATCTAAAAATTGATCTAAAAGAGGAACTGTTTGAGATTGTGGTTTCATAGATTCTAAGTCAATTGCTTGATACATTAATTCATCAAAATCATTGCTAAAATTCCGTGCTGTATCTACAAGCTTTCTTTCCGATGGATCAAGAAGATGACCAATAAATTTAGCATGGTCTGCCATAATCCTTAAAAAGAAAACATTTTCTTTAATAATAGCATCCGGAAGGGCATCTAATTTACCTTCATTTAATTCAATTAAACGTTTTCTAAAATAATCAGCTTCCCTACTTGTATGGTCAACTAACAGTGGAAAATTATTTTGCCCTGGCAATTTACACGTGAGAATTAATCCTAAAATTTTTCTTTTAAATCCCCAAATATTAGTTGCAGCTTGTTGTACTTCTGAATTAAATCTTTTTATTTGCTCAGGATCTGTTTCATTTGTATAGGAATACGCTATTTGTTCGATATGTTCAAACAATCGATAAAATTGATTAGCTTCTTCGATTAGTTGGGTATCCTCACATCTAAACCCCAATCGAAGAAAAAAAGAATGCTCCTTCATGATTCTAGACCAAAAACGAATTTCATTTAATGATCGTTCAACAAACATGACAGACGTAACACCCGTATCAGGATGTAATGAGGTCTCATCCCTATTCATTCTTAATCCCCCCAGTAAATACTAAGCTAGTTCTATTCTTATGAGTAAAAAAATATATAAATGCCATCAATAAAAATTCATGATGATATTGAGCAAGTCCTTTTGGAAATAAAGAAAAGATACCATCAGATGCCTTTCTCTGAATTGATAACCACATGTTATGTTTAAATGTACCTAGATAACAGTTCCCCCCCGCACACGAGAAGTACATAGTATACATAATAAAAAAGAAGCAGAAAATCACTCACGATTTTCTGCTTCTTTTTTTAATTTAAGTTCTTCATACATACATCGCTTCACGCAAGATTGCTATTTTCTAGTACACAATAACTGGATCATACGTGTTCAAATTATCATACACAGTTTTTGCAACATTAGGAAGAAGGTTAACACACCCACCTGATCCCCCTGTTAAATAGGCATTATTCGCCCAATTTGTTCGCCAGCCAGCATCATGGAATCCTTGACCGCTATTTGTGAATGGTACCCAGTAATCTACTTTAACTGCATAATCAGCTTTACCTACTGCGCTTCCTTTCAACGTGTATGGTGTTCGTTTATACAGAACGTACCACACACCTGGTGATGTATCTTCACTCGTGCTATGTTTACCAGTTACTACATTTGTTGTGACTGCTAATTTGCCATCTTTATAAATCCAGATTTGTTGATCTGCAATTGAAACTTCCGCATACGTGTCTCCAATACCGTTATTCGCTGTTGTTTCATAACCGATACCTTCCTTCTCCCAACCATTTCCGTGAATATTAGAAGCAGATAGCGATTTTTCACCCTTTTCAAAAGCTTGTTGAACTTGTTTTGTTTCTTTTTCAACATCTAGTGCCCAGCCGTAGCCTTGTCCTTTTACTGATATAACCGAACCGGAATGGGTTTTAAAGCTGAAATTTTTATTTAATGTTGATTTAGCATTATTAATTTCAGTAATCTTTTTCTTAATGTCACTCGCATCGATTGTCACTTTCATATCCTTTGACATAGAGGCATTTTGAATTAAATCTTTCGCTTTTAAAGGATACACTTCATTCTGTACTTTATATTCAACGGACTGCCCAAGAAGATTCTGTAGTGCTTGCTCCTCTTTTTTGATAATTGGATCGTCTTCTTTAATAGGCTGTATGTATGTAGACTTCAGATGAATTTCGCTTTTATATTTCTGCTTGTCGTAATCTTTCAATAGACTAGTAACGTCATACTGTTTTCCATCAACGCTCTTCGAAATAACAATTTTTCCTTGTTCAAGCTTCGCCATAGCATCTTGAGGTGCTTTTAATTCTTTATTCATAGAAACGAGCTTTTCTTCTACAAGTTTTTTCATCGTTTCACTACGATACTGATCCGCCTTTTTCGGTAGCACTGAATAATTTTTTTCCTTTGAGGAAGGGAAAAATGTCCACTGGCTTTTTAATAGCTTCTTAACTTGAGGCAAATCTTTTTCCGTAAGTTCTGTTTTTGTCTCTTTTTCATCTGAAATTTGTTGTTGATCGACATAAACTTTATTTGCTAGTCCAGATGTTTTTAATTTCTGTATTGCCTGATCAGCACTCATACCACCAACTTTGGTGTCATTAATCGTAACATTCGAATTGAAGTGAGTTACCTGATAATAACTCACTCCCCCAACGAGAAGCGCAATTATACCAACACCCGCTGCGATAAATTTCCAATTTGGAAAACGTTTTCTTGATCTTACTCGTTTTTTATGAACTTCTTCAACTGATTCATTTACTGTATTGTTGTTCATCAATTTTTCCCCCATAGACATTAACGTCAATCGATTTTAAACCAAAACCATTGACTAGTGTACCTTATTTTTCCTGAAATTTCATTATTTTTGACAAGATTTTATCGCATTTATTTAATCAAACTTAGTTTTTTAATAGAACGGCCCTACTCTATGTGTAACACTCTAATTTAGTTTCATATGAGATTTTTTCTTTTTCTACAATATCAGTCCAGCTTATTAAAAAATAGAAAAATCCCGTATTCCATAAAAAATACGGGATTTTTATCAATACGTTTATTTTGTAAAGTAACACTTAGTCGAAAGAAGTTCATTCGTTACATATTACTTATCTAATTAAGGATAATTTATATTCCAGTCCAAACATCTTTCCCGTATCGTCCTTCATGTTGCAAATAATCCAACCAATTCCTTGCTTCTTGTTCACTAACTTCATGAATTTCTTCATATGCTTGACAAAGGGTATCTTCTACATCCGGAGCCATTTTACTTCCATCACCACATATATAAAGATGAGCTCCATTATCTAATAACGAAATTAAATTGATTCTATCTTGTTTTATTAAATGCTGTACATATGTTTTTGGATGTCCCTCTAGACGAGAAAAAGCTGTGTGTAAAGAGATTAATCCATCTCTTTCATCATTTTCTAGTTCTGTACGATAAAGATAATCTTTTTCAGGATGACGACAACCAAAATATAGATGCGCTTGTCCTAAGTTAATACCTTTTTGCTTTTGAACACGACGCGCTTGTAAGAATCCACGGAATGGTGCAATTCCAGTACCTGGCCCCACCATGATAATTGGTGTTTCTGGATTTTCAGGCAATTGAAAGTTTGATTGTGGCGTTCGAATGAAACAGATAATTTCATCTTTATTATGACGCTGAGCTAAATAATTAGAAGCGACTCCTTCATATGTCCCTTCCCCACTCCATGCAGGTGCATTAACAACACCAACCGTAATGCTCAGACGATCCTGTGCAACGAGTGGCGAGCTTGAAATAGAATAGTAACGCGGTTTGAGTGCAGGAAGAAGTTCTAAAAATCGTTCAAATCGGATTTCACAAGCCTCATACTTTTCAAGAAGATCCAACATTGAAATACGTTTCTTTAATATTCTTTCATGATAAACTCCTTCTTCCAATAATGATTCCAATTCCTTTTTATGAGGAGGGCATGCTGTGAATGTCACCATTTCTCGTATTTGTGCTCGAGTGGCTGCTTCTTGCACTTCGACACTATAACTAATAAGGTCAAACAAACTAACAGGACTGTCTAAAGGTATGTGATTTACACTGCGCCCACTTGCGCTCAGTATGACTTGATCCTTCCCATTTAATCCAAAGCGTTTTAAAATTCGGTTAACATTTTTCTCGCTATTAATTGGCAGCACTCCAAGGTGGTCTCCTTCTTGATACGTAGCCCCTTCTGGCAAGGATACCTCGATATGCCGCGTATTCCTATCACTGCTGGATGATTGGAGTTCACGATTTTCTAGTATAGATGCATAAACTGCTTCATATGTTCGGGCAAGAGGAGATCCTCCAAGACGACTAACAAATTGCAGACTCAAAGTACTGCGCTCTTTTTCCATATTTTTGTTAAGTTCTAGTCCAAATGCCCTCATCGCATCAGACCACATGCTTTGTTTCCATTGCTCGAGTTGTTCCTCAAAATCACCACTTGCATCTGCTTCTCCGCGTGTAGAAAATCTTGTTGCTCCTTTTTGAGCCATTTGCTCATCAATGTATCTTGGAATCCGCTGATAAGTACTAGCCCAATTGTGATCTCCACAACCAAAAACTGCGTATTGAACACCTTTTAGCTCATCCGGTTTTAATTCCTCCAACCACTGCACAAACTGCCCTGCATTACTTGGCGGCTTTCCATTATAAGAAGAAGTCACAATAAGAACTGCTCCTTCTTTTGGCAGACTTCCAATTCGCTCGTTAAGAGCTACCACTTCCGTTTGAACACCTTCTAAACTAGCTGTATCTGCTAGTTCTCTTGCAATACCTTCTGCTACCCCTGTATCCGAGCCATACAGAACAAGCAGCGAAAGATTATCAGCTCCAATAATAGAAGGAGTCTTCTGAACTTGCTGCTTGATTTCATGGTCTTTCTGCTTCTCTTCTATAGGTGCAAGGACAGTAGGATGGCTGATCGTTTGATTTCGGGCAAGGATCCTAATCTTAAAATCACCGGGCTTTAGCGTTAATGTTTGTTTTACGTCCAGCTGATAGTTTTGATAATCGATTAATTCAAAATGTTGAAGAAGCATTCCCATTACGAGAGTGGCTTCATGAAGTGCAAACTGCATACCGATACATGCTCGTTGACCATTTCCAAATGGCTTATAAGCATGATGAGGAACCTTATCCGGCTCTTCAAATCGTTCAGGTTGGAATTCTTCCACATTGTCTCCCCATGCGTCTTTATCCCTATGTAGCTGTGGAATAAGAACAGAAATACGATCTTCTCCTTTCTTAATTGGATATTTCCCACCAATTACTGTATCTTCTTTTGCATAGAGACTGAATGCTGGAGCAGTAGGCCATAGACGTAGCGATTCATTTAAAATCATCCGTATGTACTTAAGTTTCATAACTTGTTGATATGTTGGAGTAGGATCTGTCAATACCCGATCTACTTCTTCATAGGCTTTTTTCAACTTATCCGGATTCTTTAATAAAAAATAGATTGCAAAAGATAACAATCCACTTGTTGTCTCATGCCCAGCTATTAAAAAAGTGATAATTTGAAAACGAATATTTTCATCATCTAATTTTTCACCAGTTTCCGGATCCTGCACATTTAACATACGGGCAAGTAAATCATTTTCTTCTTGATTTCCATTACTTTTACGTTCAGCAATAATATTATCTACTAAAGAAAACATGGATTGGATATCATGCTGAAATTGACGTTTCGTTCTCCACATGAGTTTGTCTTCTATATCCAGTCGCTGTAATTGGTGCATCGCTTCATCTAGAGCACGGCTCATGCTAGTGATAAAAGGATGAGAGGTCTCACGATAAAAGCTATTAAATCGGTAATTAAAACCACATAGACCAATTGTATCCAATGTAAGGCGGGTCATATCCTCCGGAACATCTACGTTTTCATTCGGATTCAGTCTTGCCCATTTTTGAACGAGTTGTACAGCAATATCAACCATCATGCCATGATAATCTTTCATTGCCCGTTGGCTGAATGTAGGCATCAAAATATTATGAGCTTTTTTCCAGTTAGGCTCGTCAGTCTCACTTGTAAATAACCCGTCCCCAGCAAAGGCGCGAACTTTTGCTAAAGCACCATCTATACTTTTATCGAACCGTGTTTCGTCACAGACTTCTGCTACCAGTTCATGTCCAGAAACGACAATGATGGTATCACTTAAAGTTTGAATTTGAAAAATAGGACCATACTCTTCCGCTATCTTGATAAAAGATAAGGTCGGTTTATCTTTGTCGATTAATGGGAGATTCCCCAGCGGTCCATATGTTTTCGGCTGAGGAATGGCAGATACTTTTTTATCCATTAAAAACACCCTTTCAAAAAGCATGAAATAAAGTGAAACTTTAATCAGCCCTCACCAATCGGGCTTTTACGGGCAGCCCGACCCCCACCTAACTTCTTTGCTTCCGCTGAATTTTGAGGTGGGGGTCTTACTGCCCGGCAAATAGCGGGATAAAATATCCCATTCAATAAAGAGAAGATAGCAAGTAATCGCCTGGGATAAAGATATGTAATTGATTACCTTATTTTATCTTTTCCCTAACTATTCATGATTATGATATTGCTTATAAGGTTGGTAATCTAAGTTGTTTGTTGACATTAGATTTATAACTTGCAGAAAAAAATACTAACTTACAATGAAGCGAATTATTATAATTGGAGCATTATAATGTTGGTGTTAAAAGATAATCTAAAAACTCCCCACATATTTTGATCACACTTTATTTTACAGCTACAGTTGCACTACATATCCGTCAAGCTAAGAAAAGCGAATACCCAAAACAAAGAAGTTGATGAGCTTAAGATTGTAGTATTTGGAAAGCCCATAGTTTTTAATGTCCAGTCAAACAAATACGATAAGTAATGTTTGACTAGTGAAACTATTTCCAGAGAGTTCAGATGCTAAAAAATAGTTTGTCTCTTGCTTTATAGTAAATTTATCCAACAACATTTATACGTAGTGCTTTCCATGCTACAATTTACTATAAGTGAGGAAAGAAGGTGTCTTATGAAAATATCCGTTTATGTTGCAAGTGCATTTAGCAAGGATCATAAAGGCGGAAATAAAGCAGGAGTGGTATTTATGGAGAATACATTGACCACTACTCAAAAAATGGCAATAGCCAAACAACTGGGCTATGCGGAAACCGCATTTATATCAGAATCTGAAATTGCTGATTATAAAATTGAGTATTTTACACCAAAAGAAGAAGTTGATTTATGTGGGCATGCCACAATTGGCTCTTTCACGATACTGATGCATTTAAATAAACTTTTCAAGAATCGCTATACGATTGAAACGAACAGCGGTGTTCTTACTATTACCATAAAAGAGGACATCATATTCATGGAACAAAACGAACCGATATTCTATGATGTTATATCTCCAAATGAGTTTATCGACTGCTTTGACATTAAAGATATAGACAATAAATACCCAATTCAAATTGTCTCCACGGGCTTAAAAGATATTTTAATTCCTATAAAAAGCGAAACACAATTACATACAATGCAACCTAATTTTGAAAAAATTAAAGAAATCAGCAAGTATTATAATGTTGTCGGGATGCATCTATATACTTTTAATGACAATCGAATTATATGCAGAAACTTTGCTCCACTATACGATATCAATGAAGAAGCAGCGACTGGAACTTCAAACGGTGCATTAGCTTGCTACCTTTATAAACAGCACTACTTGCAAAAAGAAGTCTATGTATTTGAACAAGGTTATTCTTTACACTCGCCTTCCGAAATATTAGTTAAATTAGCAACCAATAGCAAGAATGAAATAGAAAAAGTTTATGTTGGCGGCAAAGGATATTACTGTGAAACTAAGTGTTTACATGTAGAAAATATTGAGTGAAAATAAAAAAACACCGCATAAAAAGCTTGAGAAGGATAGAGAAATAGATAAAAAGCAAACACATTATTTAATTGAACAATGTGTTTGTCTTCAATCTGAAAGGATCTGATATGAATATCAGATCTTTTTTACTATATGTAATTATTTCACTGGTTCTTTTCCAGCTTTAAATACCGGCGCCTTAGCAGCGGAAATTTAGATTTCTTCATATTCGAACTAATAAGCAAAAAAACTTGTAGGAATCATTAGCAAGAGTTTTGTTTTGCTCTAACGATTTAACCTATCGACTGCTTCCGCACTTGTATCTACACGTTTAACGAAAAAAACTAATAGCAGTGCAACAACATTCATGCCAAGCGCTACATAGAATGAATGCTGAATTCCGGACAATAAAGCCTTCTGAGTTACTATTGCCTTCGTAGCTGCTGTGAAGGTTGTTGGATCTACATCAGACATTAGACTTTCAGCTTTTGTTGTTGTTACAGAATTCATAATCGTAACAAGAATAGCAGTACCAATCGAACCGGACACTTGTTGAGCTGTATTATTAACAGCCGTACCGTGCGGATTTAAGCGAGTCGGCAATTGATTAAGACCATTTGTCATAAGTGGCATCATCACCATTGCCATCCCAAACATCCGCAGTGTGTAAATAAGAATAATATGTGTGTGACTAGAGTCAATTTGCAGGTTTGCCAACATATAAGTTGAAACAGCTGTAATGGAAAGTCCTACTATGCCAAGAATCCGAGGGCCATATTTATCAAATAGTTTACCTGTAATTGGTGACATAACCCCCATTATTACCGCACCCGGAAGCATCATCAGCCCAGAGTTCAGCGGCGAAATACCACGGACGTTTTGTACATAAGCTGGTGTTAAAATCATACCTGAAAACATGGCCACCGCATTGACAATTGCAATTACAGATGCAAGTGCAAACATTGGGTACTTGTAAACACGTAAATCCAATAACGGTTCATTCATTTTTAATTGACGGATAATGAAAGCAATTAGGGCAATAGCGCCTATGATTAAAGTTGTTACGACAACTGTATCCATCCAACCATCGGAGCTTGCAGAACTGAATCCATATAACAAACCGCCAAAACCGACAGAAGATAATAGCAATGAGAGATAATCAAGTTTTGCATTTTTATTTTGTTTCATGACATTTTCAGATTTCCAAACCCCTAATAGTAAGCTAATGATTGCTAATGGTAAAATCATTTCAAAAAGCAAACGCCAGTCATAATACTCTACAATATAACCTGATAGTGTCGGTCCAATTGCTGGAGCTGTAATCATAACTAGTCCAAAAATCCCCATTGCTGTTCCCCTTTTTTCTCTCGGAAAGCTTACTAGCATAATATTCATTAACAAAGGTCCCATAACTGAAGAGCCTGCCGCTTGAACCATCCGACCAGTAAGTAATAAACCAAAGTTCGGTGCTACAGCCGCTAAGGTAGTCCCAAGAATAAAAATCACCATAGATGTAATAAATAAGCTCCTATTTGAGAAGCGGGTTATTAAAAATGCTGATGCCGGAATTAATATACCACTAACAAGCATATATCCTGTAGAAAGCCACTGGATCGTTGAATAATCTTGAATGTCTAAATCTTTCATTATTGATGGCAAAGCTACATTTAAAAGCGAGTTATTTAGAAATGAAACAAAGGCCCCAATAAAAAGAATTACAAGCATTAAATATGGTGGTTTTCTTTTATGTAATGTTTCACTCATATATTTGTTTGCTCCCTCATTATAAATTTCATTGATTCGTTTAAATCGTTTGCATATCTGCACAAGAATACTTTATCCTTGCAGTATTTTGCCAAACTCTTCGAATAGATATTCTCTTTTTAGCAATTCCCTTTTCTCACCATAACATTTTAAATCTTCTTTATTGACTAAATCCTTTATACACATGTGAATAAGATTTTGAAGGAATATATAAATGAACTTTTTTTGAAAATGACAAAATATTTAAGTAGACCACATAAAACGATCAATCTTTTTTATAAAAATGTAAAGAATCTAAAATTAAAACCCAAACATTTTGATTAAATTGTTTGGGTTTCTTCTATTTATAAAGTCAATATTTGTAGCAATACTTTAATCAAACTAACACCTATAACTTTTTAAAACTTATTGAATTTATCACTTGCTAATCTAGTAATAAAATACTGAACATCAAACAAAACAGTAGCAAGCAGAACGAACTTTATACATACTAGGGCCCATCTCATAATATTTTTAAACAATCGATTATAACGATATCCGAATCATTTTACATTTGAACCCATGTAATCCACTTCTCACCTTCTAACAATTCCGCTATATAACAAAAAAAAGCATTGGATACCCAATGCTTTTTACACTTACGCAAATAGAGATGTGTTCGCATATAAAGCTGGCGAGCCACCTGAATGTACGAATAAAATGTTATCTTCTTTATTAAATGTACCTTTTCTAATTAAGTCAATTAGTCCCGCTACTGCTTTACCTGTATACACTGGATCAAGTAAAATACCTTCAGTTTTCGCAAGTAACTGTACTGCTTCAACCATTTCTGGTGTTGGTAAAGCGTATCCTGGTCCTACATATTCATCAAAGCATGTAACGGCTTCGCGTGAAATAAAGTTTGGGATACCAACGTGAGCTGAAGTTTCATCTACAAGTTTTGCTACTTTCTCTTCTTGCTCAGCTTTTCCTCTACTTACGTTAATTCCGATTACAGGAATCTGGCTTTGCGTTCCAGAAAAACCAGTAATTAAACCAGCATGCATACCCGCGCTACCACTTACACAAACAACTGTACTGAAATCAATTCCTTGCTCGAATGATTGCGCCATAATTTCTTGCGCACAAGCAACGTATCCCATTGCGCCAGTAGGGTTTGATCCACCAACTGGTATTACATATGGTGTACTACCTTTTTCACTTACTTCTTTTGCTACTTTCTGCATCTCTTCCATAAGATCTGCTCCGTTTGGTACAACAATTACGTTTTCAGCACCTAATAAGTGATATAAGAAATAATTTCCGTTAAAGTCTGGCTTCTCTTCTGGCTCAAGCCCTTCCTCTAATACAAGGATACATTTCATTTTCTCTTTTACCGCAGCTGCCAGTGTCAGGCGGCAATGATTAGACTGAATACCACCTGCTGTAATTAACGTATCTGCACCCTTTTCCTGTGCATCCGCAACTAGAAATTCTAACTTTCTCGTCTTATTACCGCCAGCTGTTAAACCAAGTAAATCATCTCGTTTAAAATAAATAGTCGGCCCACCAAGTACTTCAGAAAAATTGTTTAACTTTTCAATTGGTGTATATGATTCTGTATATTTTTTTCTCGGGAATTTAGCTAAATTCATTGTAACGCTCCTTTTGTACTTCTTTCACAATATATGTAACGATACTATTATTACATGTAAAAATGATGAAGTCACCTTTCTGGGTTAAAAATGTATTAGAATTTCATTTTGATAAGTAAAACCGTATTAATGATTTTAACTTAATTACGGTACATGAAATTTATATCAACGATTTTTTAAATATATCGTTCATTACTTACAATATATCAACGGTTTTTCAAATATATCGATCGTAACTTGCAATATATCAACGATTTTCTTAATATATCGATCTATCGACAAAAAACGACAGACAAGCACCCATTTCTCATCAACAAAAAAAGAGCCCACACATTCAAATGCGGACTCCCTCCAATCACTTATTTACCGAAAAACGAAGTAACTGCGTTAATCCCGGCTCTAAATTCATTTCACCTTTATGACGTACGTATACAGTTTTATCTCCATCAAAATTCGGAGGATTTGCTTTATTATACGTATACCACTCATTCGTTCCTTCTATAGAGTACTCCATGTATTCAGTTGCACCGGCAATTACGTTTTTACTATCATCAGCTGTTACATCTGGTGCCATTTGCGCAACTTTTGAATCACTAACTAATAATTTCTTAATATCCTTATCACGTTTATAATCGTAAGCCGTTACGACAACATCGTTACCGTATGCTTTCACTTGCAGTCCTTGTTTAAATGAATATCCATCAGGAGCAGTTTTCTCTCCACCATTTGGTCCTGCTGACATCCAGCCTGTTTCAATCCCGCCTGTATTTACAACAGTAAAACCTTTTTCATCTCCGCCTTTAATTTTCTTTTTACCAGCCCAGTCAGGTAAGTTTAAATCCCAATGCGTATGACTCGTGAAGAAAACAACTTGCGGATAGTCTTTTAATATATCATACAATTTATCCACGTTTAAATAATCTTGTAAATATGGTGATTGTTTCGATCCGGATACCGTATCAGGTAAAACGTGATGAGAGAAAATGAAAATTGGTTTATTTTTATCTTTTTGACTATACTCTTCTAAATTTTGTTTAAGCCAACCTAATTGCTCATCACTCATATATACTTCGTCCCACATTTTTGAATCGTGGTATTTCATATATTTTTCAGTTCCTAAAAATAAAAGCGGATAACCGTCTAATTCTTTTTTATGATATACCTTTTCTTGCCCACTGAACTTCAGATAACGGTTAAATAGCGTTTCCTCAGTTACACCATTTGGCCATGTATTTTGAGAAAGTTTCCCATCAGCTGTCCATTTCCCAGCATAAAACTCATGATTCCCAACAGTTGACCATACATTTTCCGGATGTTTATTTTTGTTTAACACACGCTTCACATCATCATATTGTGACTGCTGTCCAGTTGGCGTTATATCCCCATTCATAATAAGCGCTCTAGAAAGTGGCGTCACTTTGCTCATATCTTTTAACACGTGATCAAAGTCCCCTAAATCCCCTTGAATATCACTAATAACGTTAAAAGTTGTAGCTGATTTTCGGACTTGCTCTTTCCCTTCCGCATGCACTGAAAACGTCGGTAATAATGCTGCCATAACTGCTAACGAAGCAACTGTCTTTTTCATACAAATTCTCCCCCTAATAATAGAATGTACAAACTGACATATTCTGCTTTCTCTTAGGTGCTTGTCCAATTCATATTATAGGGAGAGATTGTAAAGGCTAATGGAGTGAAAAATTAATTGTTTTTTAAGAGATTTTGTCTTTTCATTGCACTCCACAATTCGAGATTCGCGCCAATCTAGCTTTCTAGCCTTTAACATTACATACATGTAAATTTTGATGTTAAATCTTTTCGTTTCATACGTTGTTTTTTATTACTTTTAATTTTCGGGAAAAATCCACTAATTAATAATGTTATAATCCATACCATTATTAGAATAAAATTTATTGTATTACCGGAATTCAAGCTGAAAACTCTCCACAAATAGGCAGCACAAAATACGAGGATAGCAGTAATAATAAGTAAAAATGTCCTAACTACTAATCCGATGTAGGATCTCTTCTCTTGCTTAAAAATGAAAGTTCTTCTACCTTTGTACAATCTAATCACAAATAGCAGCAAATATAAACCAAGTGTGGCTCCAATAACAATTGATGTAATAGAGTTGTTTTTTCTCTGCTCAGCTAGAGAGAAGTAACTTTCAGGTAATTTTCCCGTTTCATATTCAATCCATGCGTGGTAAATATCCTGTCGTAAGTCTATACCACCTTCACCATTTGTAAGGATTACCAATCCATCCTTTGTATTAGGAATGAAACCATAAAAAGAATGCCAGCCTCGATTGTCACCAGAATGATAAAGTAATTTCCATTGATTAGATAGTTTTTTTTCAAATATACCTAAACCATTCTCCCCTAATACTAGCTTTTGCATTTCTTCAACATGTTCACTTTTGATGACACCATTCCCCTTATTATTTGCATCCATGCTTGCAAGTATCAATGTCATCATATCCGTAACATTTGTCTTAAGACCTGCAGCAGCCTGTTCGGTAAATTGGTAACTAGGGAGCTCCTCTCCAAAATATCCATAAGCTTTCGAAAGGTTATGGTTTTCAGGACGTTGTAAGAATGAACTAGATTTTATTCCTAAAGGTTTCATAATTTGTTCTTCCATATAACGATCAAACGGTATTCCGGTAACCTCTTCAATTACAAGTTGTAAAATTGTATATCCGCCACCAGAGTAAATTGTTTCTGAACCTGGTTTATTGGTAACCTCCACTGGTTCATTAAGCCATCCTTTTCCAGACAGAGATTCCTCAATAGAGTCAAGATGTTTCCCTGGTGCAACCCCGAGGTATCCTTTATGTGCAGACAGCCCTGCTGTATGACTTAACAATCTTCTTATCGTGACTTCATTATTATTAAACTCTGAATTAGGTAATTTCCATTTGGTCAGATATTTTCCAACGGGATCATCTAGTAATAAACGTCCTTCATCTACAAGATGCAAGATTCCCCACGCTGTAAGGCTTTTAGATATAGAACCAGCTTGAAACAATGTATCATCACTCACCGCTTTTTTTGTCTTTTTGTCTACATAACCGTAGTTAAGTGTATAAGCAATACGCCCCTCATGTACGATACCTATTGCAACCCCTGGTACCTCATAATTCTCCTGCCATTTTGGTACCTGTTCATCCATCTTTTTTTTGAAATTCTCTATACTTCTATTAGTCAACGTGCCCGATTCTGCCCTCACCACATTTGTAAACCATGCTTCATTCATAATGAATATACAAATCATTAAACATAAAATACTTTTGCATATTATCGATGCTTTTTGTCTATTCTTCATTTGCTACACCCCTTTTTTTCAGAATATTCTACCCATCGATTAGAATATCCCATTCTATCGATTTTTATTACTTAACCTTACAAAATTGTAATAAAAATCAAAGTTCTACATACTTAGGGGTTTTACTGTTCTTTATTCGAGGGCAGGAAATTTAATACAAAAAAGACACAGAGATTCCTCCCCATGCCTACTAATTTCTTACCTTTTCACCACATGCACATAATGTACCGTCTCAAAAGCTTCTAAATAATCGTTTCTTCCTTCAAAATACAATTTATTTATGTCCACTGGTGATAAGTGCTCATAAATGAGTAAGCCCGACTTTTCTAACAGTGCTTCTATTTCGGTATAAGAAAAACATGATTTCATCGGTTCTCCGCCTACCGCAGCCATTTTCACCATGTTTTCAACTCGATTGGACAACCCTTTTTCTATAAATAAGTTTTCATCAGGATAATCGAAAACGATGGAACTCCCTGCTGGAACCAAATCGAATAAACATTCTATTAAACTGGAAAGTTCCTCTTTCGTTAAATAGTACGTAACACCTAAAAGGCTAAAGAAAGTCTTTTTATTTTCAAATCCTTCATTGCGTAACTGTTCATAGGAAAATCCTTTCGTAAAATCCATGGAAACAAAATGAAGGTTATTTGGAATTTCAAATTCTGCCTCTTTCACTCTTATTTTCTTAAACGCTTGCGTAGAAGGGTGATCCACTTCAAATATTTCTATTTTATTTTCTAATTCTCGGTGCCTAAAGCTAAACGTGTCCAAACCTGCACCGAGTATGACATATTGTTTTGCTCCTAGTGTAATTTCATGTAGTAATACCTTTTCACAATATGCTGCACGTGCTAAAGGTGTTGGTGATAACTGAACTTGTGTAATCCATTTTAATATTTCTTTCGGATTATCTTCAAACTGCTCTGCAATATCTTTATTGAAAAAATGTATTCCTTGAACCATATTCATTTCAATATTGTTACGTTCTTTTTGTGAAAGAAAATCTTTAGCTACATAATCATCAAAGATTTTAGGACTATCAAACTCACTATGATATGCCCTTCCAAAAGCTGATACTAACGACGTTACACTTGCTTCACCTTGTTTCACGCACATACACTCCTTCATTTTCACAACAAAAATAGGGTCCCCCTGGCCAGGAGAACCCTATTATACACTTTATTTTTATATTGGTAAATTATAGCATAAATAAGTTTTTTTATCAAGTTTTCAGCTCGCCCTCACTCTAGCAATTTGTGTATCTTCTAGCAGGAATACTCCTTCTCGCATAGAATATTCCAGTTTATAACAGTACCAACGGAGGCTGTCATGAAAAGATTAGTTATCATTACAGTAGGGAAAACCCACAGCGAAAAAACTACATTCGCTAGAGCGCTAGAAAAAGAGTTACGTAACTCTTTCATAATGGATCAAGACAACCAAGCTGCATTTATTAACACGCATTATAAAAAATTACAGCCGACTGAAGGGCCAAATACACTAAAGCATGGTCTTTCAAAATTCATTGTTGATTATGCAAAAGCATATACAAATTTACACCTTATCATTTGTAATTCCAATCGCAGTAAAAACAGAAGAGTATATTTACTAAATGAATTATTTCCACAAAACGAATATATACGCATATTAGTCCATTTTGACATTCCTGTTGATGTCCTATATAAAAGAGTGGCTCATAGTAAACGAAGTACAAATATTTTTAGGGGTAACTATTCTAGTTTCAAAGAAATGCTCAATCGCCAACAGGCTAAATCACTGCATGAGGATACAATAGATCCTATAGAAAACGAGGCTGATCATTTGTTTATTATTCGCAATAGTAAGGATGTAAACCTTAGTATAGAAGAAATTGTTCATCTTGCTGAAGATTTGTCCCCTCCCCCTAAATAAGAGATTTTAAAAATTACATATTCTTAGATTAATATGTAAATACTTCCTCTAGTCACCGCACATGGTATATAATAATAAAATAATCTACTTCTATATGCTCAATTCTACACAAAACAGCTCATGCATATGAAAGAAAAGAGGTACAAAAATATGAAAACAAAACAAACAATCGCTGCGTCTACACTAGCTTTAGCTATGATTGCAGGCGCAAACTCGGCCCATGCGGAAGTAAATGATACTACTCCACAGCAAAATACAGGAGATCGATTAGCTGAAATTAAGCAACATAGACAAGAGTTAGATGCGAAATTACAGCAGCACAAAGAAAATGTGGATCAAACATTAAATGAACTTAACCAAGTTAAGGAAAATGTTGATACTAAGGTGAATGAACTACATGAACGTAAGCAAGTTGCTGATGAAAAAATTAACGAAATGAAACAACATAAACAAGAGTTAGATGCAAAACTTCAACAAGACAAACAAATCGTCGATGAGAAAATCAATGAGATTAAAGAGCATAAGAAACAAGTAGATGATAAAGTTGCTGAAGTAAAAGAACATAAGCAAAATATCGATAACAAGGTTAATGAGATTAAAGAACATAAACAAACTGTCGATGAAAAAGTGAATGAAATTAAGCAACATAAAGAGAACATTGATCAAAAGGTTAATGAACTTAAGGAAGTTAAAAAACAAGTAGATGAAAAATTAGCTGAGTTAAAGAAAGCGAAACAAACTGCTGAGGACAAACTTGCTGAGTTAAAAGAAAACAAGCCGAATACTGGGAATACGTTAGAGGAACTTAAGAAAATTAAAGGCAATTTAGATAGTCTTTCCGCTAACTTAGAACTAGCTAAACAAGATGTGAAAAATAAGCTAGCTGAATTACAAAAGGCTAGACAAGACTTACTAAATAAAATTAACGAAATTAAACAAGCGAAACAAACTGTTTCAGACGATTTAACAAAGAAAAAACAAGACTTAGATATTAAAATCAACGACTTTAAACATACTGAGAAAAAAATTGATGACAAATTAGCTGAGGTACATACAACGAAGCAAAATGTTGATAACAAAATTAATGAAATATCACAATCGAAACAAACGCAAGCAGATAATAGTACTAAAAACAATAACGCTAGAGAACTTCCTAACGCTGGTAGTGAGCAATCAAATAATATGGCTTTAGGTATGTTATCTGTATTAGGCAGCGTTTTATTAGTAACACGAAATAAAATTAAAACGTTATTCTCAAAATAAAGCCATTATACTTATTAAAAACAATTATACAAAGGCCAACCGCATGTGCGGTTGGCCTTTTTCTTTATATTAACTGTCCATCTCTAAGCGTCAATATACGATCACATACATCAAGCATTCTTTCATCATGTGTAATCATAATAGCTGCTTTTTGGCTCTCTTTCACTTCACGTTTCATCATTTCAACGACTTCACGTGCACGTTTTGAGTCTAAGCTTGCCGTTGGTTCATCTGCTAGTATTAAATCTGGGTTGTTCATGAACGCACGAGCGATTGCCACCCTTTGTTTTTCTCCACCAGATAGTTGATTTGGATAATGATTTTTTCTTTCTCCTAATCCAAATGCCGCTAATAGGTGATCCGCACGCTTTTCAGACTCTTGTTTGTTGTCTTTTTTCAGCTTTGCAATATAAAGTAACTGTTCTTTCACATTTAAATACGGAACAAGGTTTGCGAACTGGAAAATGAAACCGATCTTTTTCAAACGTATATCTGTCATTTCCTTTTCGGATAACTGCGTAATATTTTGTTCACGAATGTATATATCCCCTTTTGACGGCGATAATAAAGCACCCGCAATTGATAATAACGTACTTTTCCCTGATCCAGAAGGACCGACGATTCCGATAAATTCTCCAGCTTTCACATCAAGCGATATCGGATGAAGGGCTGTTACTTCTGTATTCCCTTCTCCGTACACTTTACTTACTTTGTCTAATTTTAATAATGAAGTCATTACATCCCGCCTCCAATCGCTTCTAATGCATCAACTTTTAATACTTGATATAACGAAATAAGTGTTCCTAAAATACTAATGACGATAAAGATTGCTGCATATTGTGCAATCATCGGTGTTGTTAATAAGAACGGCATACCTGCTGGTAAAATTTGTTCTAATCCTTGTACAAGAACAATACTGATTACCATCGCAACGACTGATAAGAATAACGCCTGCACGACTAAGCTATTTGCTAAATACGAGTTCTTAGTACCGATTGCTTTTAATACGCCTAATTGCTGTGTTTTTTGCAACGTAATGACGTAGAAGAATACACCGATTAATAACGCAGCGATAACAAGTAAGAATGCAATGATCATCGTTAATGTTCCTTGCTCTTCTTTAAATCCTGGAATACTTTGCAGTACTTCTTTTTTATCGATAACGTGAGCATTTTTAATCTCTTTATCTGTATTCAGCGCAATTGCACTATAATCTTTTTGGTTTGGTTGTGAAATAGATCCCCATACATCTTCATTTACATATACAACTGGTGTATGGCTAAACATTTGATCTTTCGTAAATCCAACGATTGTAAATTCTTTCTTTGAAACAGGATCAATAATTGTATCTCCAATATCGATTCCTTTTTCTTTAATCGATTCATCAGCAACCATTTCGTTATTTGCTGTGCCTAATTTCTCACCTTTTACAATGTTCGGCTCTAAAAATGAATCACGTTCACTTGAGAAAATAGCAACGTCCACTTTTTTCGAACTATCTTTCTTTTCATACGTTGAAACTTTCACACGAAACGGAACTGCCTCTTTCTCGCCTACTTGATTTACTACGTTATCTACATCATCTTTCTTAATTTGTGAACGAAGTAATTTATTTTCCGCATCATCTGCTAAAACGAACTTGTTTGCCTCCATATTTTGAATCGATGAAGCATTATCATATGATAGTCCATTTGCTAATCCTGAAATAACAAGAACTAAAAATGATAATAACACCATAATCAGTCCGATTAATCCGTATCTTAATTTTGATTGTTTTAATTCACGCAGAGCTAAAAACATTTCGCTCGCTCCTTCCTCTTTCTTTCTATGCACTTATCATAAAAAAGAAATATGAACGGAATATGAACAGAAGATTACAGAGATTAAGATTTAATTTTCAGAAAGTATTGAAAATATTTGGAATCCTTGATACAATTCAGTCAAATAATCTTGACCGAGTAATTTTATTAAAGGAGTTGATCATTTTGAAGCCCGTATTAACACTCACTACTTATAGCCAACTAAAAGCATTAAGCGATCCACTACGTGCCGAAATGATGATACGTCTATGCGAACGTCCTTATACTGGACAATTACTATCTGAGAAATTCGGCATTTCAAGGGCGAAAATTCATTATCATTTAAAAGAATTAGAAAAGAATGGTCTTATAGAGATTGTTTATACAGAAGAAAAGAATGGCATTGTTCAAAAGTTTTATCAATCTGTCGCTAAAGGCTTCACCCCTGCCACAGATCTATTACCTCATTTAGAAATATTAAGCGAATCAGGTCGCCAAATCTTTTTACAAATGATAGAAAGAACGAAAAGCCAAATTCTCGCTGCACCAGAGGAAGCTTTTACATTACGAAATGCAAGTGAAGACCCAGCTAAGTGGAATTACGTTTCATCTTGCTGGGAATTTGATGCTACGCCAGAACAATTTCAAGTGTGGGTAAAAAGGTTTTATGAATTGATGGCTGAATTAAGCGAAATTACAAAAAGTGCAGATAAAGATCCGAATAGTAAACCTTATTATATTTCTACTACTGCACTTCAAATTGCTGAGAGAACAATGCACCAATTTATTAAAGAAGAAGAAAAATCGTAATACGATTTTTTTTACTGAGACGGTCAAATTTATTTTACCGAATAAATTTATTATAAAGGAGTAGATTAAATGGACATATTAAAAAACCGGAATTTCCTCTTATTATTTTTAGGGAGAATTTTTACAAACATAGGAGATAGCTTGTATTATGTAGCAGCGATGTGGCTCGTATATAGGCTAAGTGGCAATCCTTTTTATTCTGGATTAGCTGGTTTCCTTACGTTATTACCTTCTGCATTACAATTTCTTACCGGTCCATTCGTTGATAGATGGTCAATAAAAAACACCCTCGTCATCACACAAGTTTTGCAATGCATTCTTATTTTAATCATTCCTATTACACACTACTTCGACCTATTAACAGTCCAATTACTACTCATCATCATGCCCATCGTAGCCTTTATCGAACAATTCGCCTATCCCGCACAATCGAAAGCTTTACCACTTCTACTGAATAAAACACAATTATTAAAAGGAAATTCACTCTTCTCATTTGCGTATCAAGGCATCGATTTAATTTGTACAACTCTTTCTGGCATATTAGTAGCACTACTAGGTGCCATTACTTTATATGTGATCGACTCTCTTACATTCGCGATTACTGCCCTTTTATTTTTTTCATTAAAAATGCCAAAACAAACCGAAACGGGCACATCACTATCAACTAAGCAATATTTCTCTGATTTAAAAGAAGGTTTTTCAATCGTCTTCCGTTCATTAATGAGCGTATTCTTAATCGGTTCAGTAGTCGCTAATTTTTCAATCGGTATGACGATGGCCATACTCCCTTCTTTCGCTGATTCTTTAGGAGGCGTGAAATCATATGGCTTCTTCTTAGCTGCTATATCAGCAGGTAGTCTCATTGGTGCATTATTCAGTTCCTGGGTTGGCAAACGTAATGTTGGCCATGTCTCTATTATTGGCTTTGCGACTGGCGCTATCTTTTGGTTTCTCTCTACAATCGTACCGTTTCAATGGCTATCTATTCTCTTATTCGGCCTAGCTTGGATTCCAATTGGAGCCACGAACATATTATTCGCGACAATTAGTCAAATTGTAATTCCAAATCAATATATTGGACGTATCAATTCAGTGATGCGAAGTATGGGCACAATCGCTATGCCGTTCGGTTCTCTAATTGGTGGATATACGGCAAATGTATTTAGTAGCCAACTCATTTTCGCACTCGCTAGTATCGGAATTTTATTCATTTCTCTTGTATGGCTGCTTCATCCGAAATTACGGGCTTTGCCGAAAGCTGATGAGATTACAACGGATACTTTTGGGGTTCGGTTTAAGGAAGAGCGCGGGAAAGGTGCGGCTTTATAGCAAACCAAACATAACCCCGTTCTAAATTGGGGACGGGGTTAAAAATATAGTTATTTCATTTTGGATGTAAAATACTTCACTAAAAATATAACAATAAAGTCGTTTGAATATCTAAATTTTATTCAACAATAGCACCAACTTAAAACGGCAGTTAACGCTTTGATGGCCAAGCACTCTGCATTTTCCTTAATTGAATAATTTTTCCTGTATGATAAGCATCGTGAAGCATAATATCCAGTAACTTACCCTCAAGTGAATTTTGTTCAAGTTCTTTTTCAGAAATTGCACTTAATACCTGTCTTAAATTACATTGAGCATTTTCAGAACGTTCAACGACCCCCTTCCATTCCTTATCACCATTAGATTGCTTAGTAAGATAAAAGGTTTCATCACCGTCGAGATTATGTGTCCATTCACGGCCTTCCAAGTTTGCAGCAAGTCTCTCTTTGTAATAAATAAGATGATTAACGTTCTCCCAAATGGTTTTCATTCCCTCTCCAGATGGTTTCCACATAGCCTGTTCGGCTGTAAGTCCTTCTATAGCATGTTTAAACGGTGCATACCAACTCTCTTTATCGAATGTTGAATCTAGTGCGTTTAATAACACGTCAACTCGTTTCAAAGTAATTTCCTCCCTAAATAGTTAAAGTTTCAATAAAACCCTTATAACTCTGTAGAGATTCTACATTTTCAAATAAACTTCCTCCTAATCTTATTCCACAAACAAGTCCAATTATAGAATAGGATTACTCATATTTTTTCACTTTACATGTAGAATAACGGACAAAAAAGAAGAGGCGTTCGCAAACAGCCTCTTCCATCTATTTCGGAAGTTCAACCCGAACAGTCGTCCCTTCCCCTTTCGTACTATACACCGAAACTGCCCCTTTATGCAGTTCAACAATTTTCTGCACGATTGATAATCCTAAGCCACTACCTTCTACATTTCTTGCCCTTGCCGTATCTACTTTATAGAAACGATCAAAAATACGATCCATTCCTTCTTTTTCCATACCGATTCCGTTATCGGATATAGAGATTATAACGCTAGACTCTAACTCTTCGACAAAAAACTCAACCGTCCCACCATCATTTGAAAACTTAATGCTATTCGTAAAAATATTACTCCATACTTGATGAAGTAAATTTTCATCACCTTGTATTGTAATGTCTGGTACATCAAATTCAACGGCAATATCTTTTTCACGCCATTTCCATTCGAGCATAAAAATGACGTCTTTAATTTGCTTTTGTAGATTGAATTCTTTTATTTGTAATACTTTTTCTTCTTTATCTAAAGAAGCTAGCGTAAGTAACTGTTTACATAAACTAGACATTCGCTTACTTTCGCCCTCGATAATTTGTAAGTAATGGTTTCTTTCTTCTTCACTCATCTTTTCTGTTTGCAATGTTTTCGAAAATCCTTGTATGGAAGAAAGCGGCGATTGAAATTCATGCGAAACGTTCGAAACGAATTCTTGTCTCATTTCATCTAATTCTTTTATACTTTTCGTCATCTTTTGGAAGCTTGTAGATAACGTTCCTATTTCATCTTTTCGTTTTACGTCTAATTCAATTTCATATTCGCCACTTGCAATTTTTTGCGTAGCTTTCGTAAATTTACGAATTGGGCGAACGATATATCCTGCTGCAATCGCAATAAAAATAATACTTAATAACACGATAAAACCAAGTAAAACCGCTAAGAAAATTCTCATTTCACCAAATTGTTGCTGAATGTCAGGACGAATAAATAAAGCGTATTGTTTATCACCGTGTTTTAACGGTACACCGACACTATTAATTAATTCATTATCGAAGAATCCTGTAATAAAGAGCCTCGTTGGATATGTGGAAACACCATTAAACGTTTCCCCCTGCAATACTTTACGAACCGTATCATCACTTATCGTTATTTTACGAAACGCGTTGCCGATACGCTTTCCATTCATTTGGTCGTCTACAATATAAATTTCATACCCTAACTTCGCAATAGATTGTAAATAATCATATTTATTTTCTTCATTTTGCTTTTCATATAACGATTTAACTTCCTCAGCATAGTTTAAAATCTTTTCACTATTATACGGTTTTAACTTCACTTGATAATATACATTCGTTAATAAAAAACCGATAATACTACTAAGAAGCATAATACCTACTGTCATAAAAACGAATCTAGAATATAGTGATTTCATTTTATTTCAACTCCAACTTATAGCCGAGTCCGCGCACTGTCGTAATTTGAAAATCATCTGTTCGTTTTGAAAAACGGTCTCTAAGACGTTTTACATGAACATCAACTGTTCGTTCGTCCCCTTCAAAATCCATTCCCCATACTAACTCAATTAATTCTTCTCTTGAAAATGTTCTTCCAGGATAATTAGCAAGTTGTGACAATAGCTCAAATTCCTTAAGCGGAAGCAAAATCGTTTGCCCGTTACACTTTACTTCAACACCTTTACGATCAATTGTCGTTCCATGGAGTGTAATAATGTCAGCACTCAACATTTGATAACGGCGCAATAAAGCTTTCATCCGGAAAATCACTTCAGCTGGTTCAAATGGTTTTACAATATAATCATCCGTACCAGAAATGAATCCTTTTTCTTTATCCACTAATTGATCTTTTGCGGTTAATAAAATAACAGGTATATCATGATACTTCCGAATTTCTTCACATAACGTATAGCCATCAACAAACGGCATCATAATGTCTACAATTGCTAAATGAATATTTTCCTTCTCTAAAACGTCTTGCGCTACCTTTCCATCTTCCGCTTCAAAAACTTTAAACCCCTCTTTTTGTAAATGGTAATGTAATAACTCTCTAATATGCTTGTCATCATCAGCTAATAAAATATGTATCATCTTCATTAAACCCTCTCTTGTTCATCCTTCTACATCCTTACATTAAGAAAGAATTGGATTTTTTGCAAGAAAAAGAAAAACAAACCAACATTTTAAGATAAATAAAAAAGAATCTATTTTGAAAAAAGATTATTCAAAATAGATTCTTACGTTTTAGTATTAAGATTATTTTAATGAAAAGTAATTTCTATGCTTTAGAAATATCAACGAATCCTTCTCCAAATACGTCACGAACATCGTGGATAGCGATGAACGCAGCCGGATCTGTAGTTTGAACAATCCGTTTTAGCTTCACTACTTCTTGCTTATTAATAACCACATAAAGAATTTCCTTCGGAGTTTTCGTGTAATAGCCATGACCTGAGTACACAGTAACCCCTCTGCCCATTAAGGTAGTTACCTTCCCGGCAATTTCATTCGGGTTATCAGAAATAATCGTAATGGCTTTTTTCGGATTTAAACCTTCAATTACAAACTCCATCACTTTCGTTGCTACATATAGCATAATAATTGTTATCATCAGTTTTTCTGCACCAATGATGAAATAAGATGAAAACGCAACAATTAAATCGAAGAACAGTAAACCATAGCTAATGCTCCATCCTAAATATTTATGCGTCATCCTTGCTAAGATAGTAGTACCTGCAGTTGTTCCGCCAACGCGAATAATAAGGCCAATCCCGCACCCAATAAATATTCCTCCGAAAATGGCATTTACGAGCATTTCATCAGAAGCAATCGTCCAACCTTCTGTTAAATGAAGAAATAGCGAGTTCGTAACTACAGCGATAATCGTATAAATTGTTGTGATCTTGTTTAAAAATTTATAACCAGCTATTAACAAAATCGCATTTAAAATTAAGTTGACTAAACCTGGTGACCACTCAAATAAATAGTACGTAATAATCGTGATACCTGTTACCCCGCCCTCACCAAACTCGTTCGGGATAACAAACAAATTGACACCTAACGCAAAAAGAAATGCACCAATAATAATAAAAATAATGTCTGTCGTTCTTTTTTTCATACAGTACCTCACTTCTTATGTAAATATTTATTCTGCTATAAACTCTCACCATTATATCGTGGAATATTCAAATCGAACAGTGGTTTATTTTTATTTTAATATAGGGTAATAAATCAACTTTATCCTATATCCACATGTAATTTAAAAAGTAAAATAACTGTATTTATTATGTACTACAAATAAAGTTTTGATTTCACATGCAGTTCACCCTAAAAAATGTATATGAACACTCTCACTCGCACAAACTTCAAATACAAAGCAAATAGGCGAAGCTATAGAATAGACTTCGCCTCAAGCGTGTAATCATAGAGATTTATATGAGATTTTATATTCATAAATTCCAGAAATAAATTTACTTATCTTTCTCCATATATTCTTTAATCTTTCGTTCTTCCCACTCTTTTCCGAATATCCCAAATGGAAAAGTCGTCAATCCGTGTATAACGATACCAATCCCCCAACCTGCAAGTGGATATAAAAACCATAATTTACTTGAATCAGAACTTATATTTATAATAAAAAGCATTAAGTTCACTAGTATATAAACCGTTAAATGAATGTAAAATGCTTTTAAATTCTCCATTCTTTTTTTAGCTCGTAAATAAACATCATCTCGCTCCACCCTTAAACACCTCTTTCAATATTGTATTTTTAACCTTCGCTCCAGTGTTAACATCATATTCTAATCGGAAATCCAGTATTCTCAAAAAAACATAAAACAAAAAAGTACCCATCGAATTATCATACATATGATGATTCGATGGGTACTGCATGATACATTTGTTATTTACAAGCGTCTAATTAAGACCAAATCCAAACATCATCATTATTTTCAACGTCGCTCTTTACCTCATGAACTTTTTCAATGTTGTCCGTTGTGTTCCAGTTAATAGAACTTCCGCCCCATCCTACAAACTTCATATCAATTTTTACTTTCTCACCAGTATGAAATACTTGTCCCTTTGTTAAGAAAACGTCAATACTATCTTTCTTCCCATTTAGTGATGGATACTCAACTACGACATACTTAGTAGAACCGTCTCCCTCATCTTCCATCGTTCCTATTTTTGATACTTCGCCAATTACATAATCAGGTGAGCCATCTTCTTTCATGTGCATACCTAACTTGTTTGTTGTATTTTCAAATGCAGTTGCAACCATATATTCTGTAAAATTACGCATCATAGATCCAGTCGCTTTTACTTCGTCTCCTATTTTCACATTTGAAAGTGAATCCATATACACACTAACAGGCTCCTCATATTGCTTAGATTTCACAACAATTACACCGTTATCTACTTCTACTACTCGCCCTTCTAACGTCGAGAAATTTGACTCAATAGAAGCGGCACTCGCTTTTGATAGTTCTAATCCTGGTACATTCGTTCCTGATAATGCTGCGATACCTAAAGCACCTGCTAAAATTAATTTTTTCATACCCATATGTAACCTCTCCATTCATGATGATTTTATTTGTTTGATTGGCTAAGACCAACATGTAATCATTATAGTTACAGGTTATAAAAATAACAACCACTTTTCTCATGCAATGTTGCATACTGTAATTTTTAAATATAAATCGATTATTCCTATATTCAACACTACTGCTAAATTCTTGAATATCAGCAGGTAAACGGATTGATGATGAAGAAACTACTGTCATGCAGCATATTTTTCAATGCTACGGTTTGTATAATCGTAGTTCATTACATTATGTAGGGGCGGAATTCATATGTTAATAAAACCAAAGAGATTACAGGCAGGAGATATCGTAGCAACAGTAAGTGCTTCATGGGGAGGAGCGGGTGATTCTAAGCTAAGATGGCGTTATGAGCAAGGAGTAAAGAGATTAGAAGAAGTATTCGGGCTTACAGTTATCCCAATGCCAAATAGTTTAAAAGGTAGCGAATACCTTTATAACAATCCAGGGGCTCGTGCGGAAGATTTAATGACAGCATTTAAAGATACGCGTGTTAAAGCAATTATTACGAATATTGGTGGCGAAGATAGTATCCGTTTACTACCTTATATTGATTTTAATGTGATACGTGAAAATCCGAAAATCTTTATGGGGTACTCTGACGATACCGTGTCACACTTATTTTGTCATAAAGCAGGAATTTCCTCTTTTTACGGTCCAGCAATCTTAACCGATTTTGCTGAAAATATAGAGATGGATTCATATACGATTGAAACAGTGAATCGAACTCTCTTTTCAAATGAGATTATTGGTGAAATTCAACTAGCTAACGAATGGACGAGTGAGCGTTTAGAATGGATAGAAATAAATAAGGATACAAGACGTACGATGCAGCAAAACAACGGATATGAGGTCCTTCAAGGATCTAGGACTGTACGAGGGCGTTTAATTGGTGGTTGTATTGAAGTATTGGAATTCGTAAAAGGAACGGAACTTTGGCCTGAGAAAAAGCATTGGGAGAATAGTATTCTATTCTTTGAAACATCTGAAGAACATCCAGAACCAAATTATATAAAGTATTGGTTGCGAAATTATGCAGCGCAAGGCATTCTGCAAAAAGCAAAGGGAATCATCTTCGGTAAACCGAAAGACGAAACATATTATGAAGAATATAAACAGGCAATACTTAAGATTATGAAGGAAAATAATTTAGAAGATTTGCCGATTCTTTACAATTTAAATTTCGGCCATACCGAACCGAAGTTTATTTTACCTTACGGTGCGATGGCAGAAATTGATTGTGAAAATGGATCTTTCTCTATTTTGGAAAGTGGAGTGGAGTGAAACTTTCAATAAGTAAAGCCATAAGTTTTATAATTATGTTTTCCTGATCCTAGCGTATTTTTATTTTATTAGCTTGATAGCGATATGGCAGAACTCAAATCAATAAAAACACTCCTATGAGATATGACTGGGAATTGTTACTTTTTAAATGATATGGAGATTACTTATCTAATGATAAAGGGGGATTTACGTGTATGGAAGTAACATTTACAGTAAGGAAATGGGATGAAAAACCAATTGATGATACTAGAAAAGATTTCCCTATTAATATTGCCCATGTTGAATATGATATTGATGGGGAATTAAAAGGAAAAGCTTTTGTTGAATACTTATTATATTATTTAGACTCAAATATAAATGATGGTCACTTGGCTACTGCTAAAATTTCTGGATTTTTACACTTTGAAGGAATTTATAAGGGGCAACAAGGAACATTTACAGCTATAGAGCAAGGAATATTTGATAAAGGAAATTTAGATTCCCCAGGAACAATTATTAAAGCTACCGGTAACTTAGAAAGTCTGAGAGGGTCCTATAACTATCAGTTTACAGGTCAAACTAGTAAACTAATTTTAGAATTTGAAATTTAGCAAAATACCCTATAATTTAGTGGAAAGGACATTTCTTGTAATACTAAGAATGCCCTTTTTATTGACGAGCTTATTCAACTATTTTCTAATCGTTAAGAAAAGAACAGAGTATAATACATAAAATTTTCGTTATGGCTGGGAATTAAAACTCTAAGCCTGAGAGGCATGGGCCCCCACTTATTCATTACTTCTCCTACCAATTAAAGAATAATCCCTGAAAAACTCCCCTTCAATACTTCTTTTTCAAGTTGATTCATACATGTAAACATCGCAATAATCTTCGTACGATTTTTTTCATCGGGTTCAAATTTTTCAATTGTTACGTCACATCGAATCGTATCCCCACTAAAAACGGGACGTAAAAATTCAAAATCCATCTTGCGAGCTAATACGTTATAATCACCGCCAACTTTCGTAGGCAGTGTTGATGTTAAAAGTCCTTGTACAACAAATCGCCCTTGTTCATCAGGTGTAACATGATGAACTCCCTCATCCTTAGATACCTCTGTAAATAAAACAACATCTTCTCTTGTAAACGTTCGCTCAAAGGTGATTTTTTCGCCTACTTGCAATTTCATTGATACCCCTCCTCGAAAACACTTTTAAAATAAGAAAAACCGAAACTAAAAATCATTTCGGTTTTTCAATCTAAAGAAGTCTATATTTACTTTAAAGAATGTACAAACAACCCACTGCGCAGTTTCGGTTCAAACCACGTTGATTTTGGCGGCATGACTTCCCCAGCGTCTGCGATTGCTAATAAATCTTCCATTGACGTTGGATATAATGAGAACGCTGCTTTATATGCACCGCTGTTCACAAGGCGCTCTAGTTCTTCTAACCCGCGTATTCCGCCTACAAAATCGACGCGTGAATCAGATCGCGGATCATGTATTTCAAGTACTTGGCTTAATAGATGGTCTTGCAGAATAGACACATCTAAACCTTTCACAAGGTCGTTCGCATCAAACGTTTCCTCTTTCACAGTGAGCTTATACCACTTCTCGTTTATATACATACCAAATGTTTTCGGCTCATTCGGTTTATACGGAGAAACATTTGCTTCTTCTACATAAAAATACTGCGTAATTTGCTTTAAAAACTGTTCCTCTGATAAGCCGTTTAAATCTTTCACAACTCGGTTATAGTCCCAAATTGATAATTCATCGTGAGGGAATAGAACGGATAAGAAGAAATTAAATTCCTCTTCTCCTGTATAATTCGGATTTTGTTCTCTTCGCATAAGTCCTACTTTTGCTGCTGATGCAGAGCGATGATGTCCATCTGCAATGTACAAGTTCGGAATATCTTCAAATGCGTTTACTAAAGTGGCAATTACACTTTCATCTGCAACCTTCCAAGCAACATGCTCAACGCCATCTTCTGCTGTAAATGTATAAATTGGCGCATGTTCTTCTTTCCAGCTGCTAATGAAACGTTTCACTTCATCTTTTGTACGGTACGTTAAAAAGATAGGGCCCGTATTTGCATCACACACATCAACGTGACGGATGCGATCTAATTCTTTTTCATGACGCGTTCTTTCGTGTTTTTTAATTGTATCATCATCATACTCATCAATAGATGTACAAACGACAAGTCCTGACTGCGTTCTTCCTTGCATCGTCAGCTCATAAATGTATAATGCTGGCTCCTCATCTTGAATGAACACTTCTTCTCGTATAAATTGCTTTAAATTTTCACCCGCTTTTTCATATACGCGATCATCGTACGGTGAAAGTGCCGGATCTAAATCGATTTCTGCTTTATCAACGTGTAAGAAAGAATACGGATTGCCTTTTACAACTTCTCTTGCCTCTTCACTATTTAATACGTCATACGGTAAAGCCGCAACTTGTGCTGCTTTTTCTTCTACTGGACGAATGGCCCGAAACGGTCGGATTTTTGCCAACTTCCTCTCTCCTTTACACAATCATTCGAACGGCTACAACACCTGAAATTTTGCTTATATTTTCCACAACATTCTCTTTAATTATATCATCAATTCCGTTATCAATATCAATCATTGTATACGCCCAAGAATGTTTACTACGATTAATCATATCCGCAATATTTATATGATGTTCTGCTAAACATCCTGTAATTTGTCCTACCATGTTCGGAACGTTTTGGTGCATAATTGTAATACGTTTCTTTCCGATATACGGAAGTTCTACGTTAGGATAGTTGACTGAATTACGAATATTTCCTGTCTCTAAATATTCACGTAATTGACGTGCAGCCATTACTGCACAATTTTCTTCCGATTCAGATGTAGATGCACCAAGATGGGGCGTCGCTGTTACATTTTTCATCTTAATCACATTTTCATTCGGGAAATCCGTTACGTAATGTGTAATAACATCTTCTTCTAATGCTTTTTGAAGAACATTTTCATCTACAAGTTCCCCTCTTGAGAAATTGAATAGACGTATTCCTTTTTTCATCGTCTCTATAGCATGTTCACCAATAAGCCCCTTCGTTTGATTCGTAAGAGGAATATGAAGTGTAATATAATCACACGTTGCAAAAATTTCATCTAGGCTAAACGCTCTTTGCACATGTGTAGAAAGGCGCCAAGCTGTTTCAACTGAAATGTAAGGATCATATCCGACAACGTCCATTCCTAAAGCTAGCGCATCATTCGCGACTAAAGCACCAATTGCACCAAGGCCAATAACCCCTAGACGTTTCCCCGCAATTTCTGATCCAACAAATTGTTTTTTCCCTGATTCAACAAGCTGAGGTACTTCTTCACCCTCTAGATTTTTCGTCCAGCTTACCCCATTAATAATGTTACGTGAAGACATAATAAGACTTGCGATAATAAGTTCCTTTACGGCATTCGCATTAGCCCCTGGCGTGTTAAATACTACAATTCCCTTTTCCGTACATCGATCGACAGGAATATTATTTACACCCGCACCAGCTCTTGCAATCGCCTTTAAATCTTTTGAAAACTCTTCTTGATGTAAAGAATAGCTGCGAAGTAAAATGCCGTCTGGATGATCCATTCTATCCCCTACTTCATAGCGCTCTCCGCCAAGAACTTGCAAACCTTTTTCTGCAATTTGATTTAACGTTTGAACACGAAACATATCCCCATCTCCCTATCTATTTTCAAGCTCAAATTCTTTCATATAATCTACTAATTGCTGTACACCTTCCACTGGCATCGCATTGTAAATACTAGCGCGCATGCCACCTACTGAACGATGTCCTTTTAACGTAACGAACCCGCGTTCCTTCGCTTTTTGTAAAAACTGATTATTTAATTCTTCTGACGGTGTTGTAAACGGAATGTTCATAAGTGATCGATACGTAGGATCAACTGGTGAAGTAAACAATTTAGATTCATCTAAGAAATGATAAAGAAGTGACGATTTCATTCTATTTTGTTCTTCAATCGCAGATACCCCGCCTTGTTCTTTTAACCACTCTAGTACAAGCTTCGTTACGTAAATACTAAAGGATGGCGGTGTATTATATAAGGAGTTATTTTTACTATAAGTTTCATAGTTTAGCATTGTAGGACAAGAGCAATCTGCCCCGCCAATTAAATCTTTTTTTATAATAGCAATCGTTAAGCCCGCTGGCCCTAAATTCTTTTGTGCTCCCGCATATATGAGGCCAAACTTCGTAACATCATATCGTTCTGATAAAATATTTGAGGACATATCCGCAACTAGCGGCACTTCTTCGAGATGTGGAATATCCACATATTTTGTCCCCTCAATTGTATTATTCGTTGTTATATGTACATAATCTAGTTTTTCATTACCGAGTAAACCATCCAATTTAGGAATCGTAGTAAACTTCTCTTGTTCAGAAGAAGCAATCACTTGTACTTCCCCTACTTTTTCTGCTTCTTGCAGTGCCTTTTTAGACCATGAGCCAGTCAGTACATAACCTGCTTTTTTGTACGTATTCATTATATTTAATGGTATCATAGAAAATTGTAATGATGCACCGCCCTGTAAAAATAAAACTTCATACCCATCAGGAATGTTCATTAATTCACGAAGCAGGCTACTCGCTTCATCAATAATACTTTGAAAATAAGAAGACCGATGACTCATTTCCATAATAGACATGCCTGTCCCGTTATAATTTAAAAGCTCCTTTTGCACCTTCTCTAAAACTGGCAAAGGGAGTATTGATGGTCCTGCAGAAAAATTATACACTCTCTCCATCACCCGGATGACCTCCCTATTTCTCATTTTATTATTTTTTAAACTTTCTGAATTATAACCCACAATACAATATACGGTCAATTTCTTTTCTATTATTATGTCTCAAGACGCGATGGAATCGCTTGCACGTGCATACTATATGTAAACATATAAAAAAGTGTTAAGTACATAATCGTACTTAACACTTTAATAATAGAAGAATAATAGCTAATTGTCCGTAAAGAACCGATCAAAAATTTGATAAATAGCAGAAAGACCAAAGAGCCAATAAATAGTGTCCACAAGCGCCGGCATAGAACCAAACCATTTCTCAACTACATTGTAATCTAACGCTACAAACAACCAATTCAAACCGCCAAGAATCACCAAAATTACTGTAAGGTAAGACAAAAATTTCATTATGATTGCCCCCTAGGTGATAAGATGGTGAAAGGCCTTTCACTAGAAATATATGTAGGAAACTTCAAAACTTACCTATTTTATAAAATTTATTTTCGATACCATCCGTTAATAACTGCCTCTGCTTCTTTACTATGTATTTGATACGCATGTGTACTATCATTAGAGCCAATAAACCAAATTGAAAAACCTTTAAAATATGGTTTCGGTTCTAATACATCTCGGTAAGCGCGCCAGCCATTTAATTGTACATCTTTTGAAAATACATTTGAAACATCTGGATTCCATGGATTTTGTAGTCCTAGTTCACGCGCTGGTACGTTAAATCCACCAAAATAAACTGGCTTTCCTGTTGCATTATGTAATTGTTCCAGTTGTTGAACAACATTTTGTCCACGATTATATACTGTTGTCGCGAATAAACTTTGCTTCACTTCTTCGTATGATGGATTCCTTTTTCCTGAAACTTCAAACCAACTATCGATACTAACAATATCCACCTTTTTTAAATACGGACGATTTATTTTCTCTTTAAACTTCGCTTCATAAAAAGGGTCCCAGCTTGCTGTTAACCACCAGTTCATTTGATACAAAACATTTCCTTTATACTGCTGACGGACAAAATTAATCGTATCGTTCCAATATCCTTCTGCATATTCCATATTAACGAAATTAGAAGCAATCTTTAGTCCATACACATTGTATTTACTTGTAATAGAATTAAAAATATCTTGTAGAATAACCGTTTTCCAATTCCAGAAGAAATCATTAATATTACTTGGATTCCATTCTGTTTCTCCAACATTCCCCTGCTGAATATATGGGAACGGTTCCACTATAACTTGAATATTACGCTTTAATAATTCTTGAATTAAAATGATAGCCTGTTTCTTTTGCGCCTGATTAATTACCATGTTAGTAGAAGTCACATTCGGAATATCTACTTGAATCGGTACATTTACTGTATTTAAATTTAAGCGCTCTACATCAGCTAACACTTTCGCTACATTTCCAACTTCCCATACCGTTACGTTTCCTGATTTTATTTTTCCAGGTTGAACAGTATTTACATCTGCCTGTACGTTTCCTTGAAAACAAAAAGAAAACAACATAATAAACACTCCTAAAAAACTTATTAAACTCTTATTTTTCTTCACAACTTTCCCCCTATAATTTTTGACTTTCTTGATTATTTTATACAATGTTTCACATATATTCCAGAAAAAATCACATGAAGTTTTCATTAATAAAAGCATTATTCATATAATTCTCCTAAAAATAGTAAGATAAATAAAAAGAGCGGATTTCCGCTCTTTTTTATCCTTTTACAATTGAAATTATTGAATCCCTTCTGGTAACTTAATTGAATCAAATTTTTCATATGAATCAATCTTTATACTCACAACTGCATTCAACTTTTCCTTATCTGTACTAGCTTTTTTATCTGCGTTACTTTCACTCACTTTTATAGTTGTTCGCATCTCTTCAAATTTATAATCTTTTGTTATTATATATTCAATGTTAAACGCATCCATACTAAATCCTTCCGTTAATTTTTTCATATCTCCATTAATTTTTTGTAACGTATCTACTGCTTCTTTTCCCTTTAATTCAAGTGTAAGTTTATATGTGTCCTCATCCTTCTTTGCTTTCATTTTCTTAGCCAAAGCTTCCGGTAAATCTAACTCATTCAGTAAATTTTTACTGACCATTACATCATTTACATTAAATTGATCATTAGGTATCGTAACTAACTCTCCTGTATCAGGGTTTTTCACTTGAGCAGCGACCTTTCCATCTACTTCATACGTTACAATATCTGTACCACTTATTTTCATTTCAGCTCTAGAATTCTTCAGTTTCGGCTCCATCTGTATTTTCATTTTAATCTCTTCTGATTGGCTGCTCCCCTTCATTGACATAAGAGATGTCAATGTAAGATATTCCTCTTGTTTTAATCCGTCAGCTGCTTTTTTAAAAATATCCTTCGCTACTAACTCTTTTTCTTTTTTTACAGATACTGTTTTAGGTCCACTTGTTTTTTCACTGCTACAACCAGTTGTTAAACCTACTATTAGAGCCAAACTAGATATTACAACCATTTTCTTCATACTGATTCTCCCCATTTCCCGCTTAAAAATATTTTCATTTCATGTATAGTAAATCAACTGAAATAAATATATATACAATAATTATTTAACCTCTAAACTAAACCAGTTATTCAATCCGTATACTAACGTAACTAATGCTCCTATTACACCAAAAACAACAATATTTATACCAATTGATGAACCGAATAAAACAGCCATCATTGACACCATCAGTAATAGCATGGCGATACTATTTATCTTAATTTCTACTATGTCGCCATCCTTTACTTTCTTTTCTTTACTTCCAAAAAAAAATTGTTTTACTTTAATATTCGCTTCATCTAATTCAAAAGGAAGCGTATATTCTTCGTTATTCTCAAGTTTCATTACTACTTCGTTATCTACCTTTACTGCAACTCTTGCTGCTCCGCCCATTATCCCTGTTGCTCTTATTACTTTAATGCTCATATTAAATCCCCCTATTAGATTTCACTGCAACTATTAAGAAATTCCCCTTGTTGCACACTACTTCATCCTCCGTTTAATAAACATAATATTCCAAAAGGTATTATAACAAGTCCCTTTACAATATTTTGTCAAAATTTGGCGTTTTTCTACAAAAAGGATATTTTATCCATTACCGTAGAAAAAAGACTCTTACAATAGTAAGAGTCTTTTTTCTACAGTAACACTTTCATTAGCGGAAGGATTATTACTTCATTAAGCAGTCTCACCCGCAAACAAAAACATACTATCACTTCGGCTGTAAAGTTAATACTTTCCCTTCAATTCCATCTGTATTTAAAGTAGTCATATGATACGTGCCATTTACCCAATCATCTATTTGATCATGATACCAATCGCTTCTAAAATGTCCTGACTGTCCTGGCCCTACGATATGATAACCGTTTGACATATCTTTCGTATCTATGACAAATCGCCAAGAAGCACCATGATTTACAATACCGTTATCTCCATAACTCGCTGCTTGAACGGTAACTTGGCTTCCGCCAATTGGAACTGGCTTCTCACGATTAAAAGCAAATAACGCTAACATACTAGATGATTTCGAAATTGGATGTGTAAAAGCAAGTTGATGGTAATCGCCCCACTTCCACTCTGCAACATCGGTTCCATACTCCTTCTGCAATTTCTTCATTACATTCTCGTACGATTTATGCACAACTTTTGTGAAGCCTCCATACTTAGAAAACCATACACTATTTTCCCCGGCTACTTGTTTCCGAATCAATTCATCAACAACTTGTGACTTTCCTTCAAATAACTCCATCACATCTTTCGGTATTTCTTTTGAAAATAACGTATTCGAAATCTCTTTCATTAACAAATGAAAAATTAATGGTGCCGCTTCATCTTTACTATCGTAAAAGTTCCACTTTGTTAATTGTTTTACGCCTTCTTTCTCTACTTCATTTAAAGCTGTTTTATGTAACTCTTTTAAAAATATTGGAGTAAACTCTTTCCCGTATAAATTCTTTTGATCCATCTGTAATTCTTCTAAATCTTTCACCGTATACTTGTCCTTCTCTTGCAAAAACTCTTGAATACGCATTTGTCTATATGGCTGCGCCCACGTATTGCTAATATGGTATGGATAATTATCATCCACAATTTTATTATTCGCAGTTGAAATAAACCCTTGTTTTGGATTTATTACTTTTGGCAGTTGATCATATGGGATATACCCTTCCCATTCATATTCATCAGTCCACCCTGGCACTGGCAAACTCCCATCACCTTTTTTACGCACTGGTATATTTCCATTCGCTTTATAAGCAATCGTGCCATCGTTTGATGCAAATACAAAGTTTTGAGTTGGTGTATGAAAATCTTGAAGTGCCGTTTCAAACTCATTCCAATCTTTCGCTTTATTCATATTTAATACAGCCTTTAATTCAGCAGAAGGCTCCAAAGCAGTCCATTTCAAAGCGAATACTGTTTTCGTTTTCTCTTTTCCTTTATCCGCAAACTCTGAAATGACTGGACCATGCCTCGTAACCGTCACATTATACGGAATTGTTTTCCCGCCTTTTACTTTAATAGATTCGTCAACAACAGTAGCTTTTTCCCATTTATCGTTATACAAAAATTCATTTTCATTATTAGGGTTTCTCTTTTCAATATATAAATCTTGCACATCAGGACCGGTATTCGTAACGCCCCATGCTATTTTGTCATTGTGTCCTAATATAACACCAGGCACTCCAGCGAATATAACGCCACTCACATTTAAATCTTTCATTTCAAGTCTCGTTTGATACCATATAGAAGGTGTCGCAAGAGATAAATGAGGGTCATCCGCTAAAATTGGCTTACCTGACGCACTCTTCTCACCGCTCACAACCCAGTTATTACTACCGTTAAACTCCGGCGGAATGATCGTTTTTGAAAAACTTTGTGCTACGTCCACATTTGTATTTTTCAGTTCAGCGAGCAATCTAGGGGCATCTTTCGGATATGTAGGAAATAGCTCATTTGCTTGCTCTTTCGGAAGATTTTTCAGCGCCCAATAACGAAACGCTTGCCCGTGCCAATGTCCTCCTAAATCAAACGCCATATACTTCCCAATCGTTAAAGTATCAACAATTGACCATTCAGCAGGTTCATAACCTAATATAGTAAACTCAACTGGCAATCTCTTTTCCGCTTTCGCTTCACGTATAAAAGCGTTCACCCCATCAGCAAATGACTGCAAAGCAAATTTTGCTTCCCCATCATATTGACTAACAGACGCTTCTGCTGCTCGCCGTAAACCGAGCGTTCGAAACAATTTATCTCTATCAACGGCTGCTTCTCCAACAACTTCACTTAACATACCAGAAGCTTGCCTTCTACTTAAATCCATTTGAAATAAGCGATCTTGTGCTTGCACATACCCTTGCGAAAAATATAAATCATGTGCATTTTCCGCTTTAATATGCGGTACCCCGTTACTATCTCGTTTCACCGTAACAGCATGTTGTAAATCCTCTAGCTTTTTCGTTCCATCTATCTTTGGCATAGATCTCAGCGTATATACGTTCAAAAAAATCACACTGCAAATAATCAATAAAAGAACGATACTACTAGACCAAATAAAAATTCTCTTACCTCTAGTTCGTTTCTTCTTTATAACAACTTCCATATAACCCCTCCTTTCTCAAACTATTCGCTTCTATTTTGAAAGAACCTTTTAAAATAGAAAAATCCTTATATGCTACGGATCATACAAAATGAATCCTTCCTTTTCTTCACTTAAATCTACTTGCCCTTTCTTACACCAATTCCTCAAAATCCCCTTCACATAAGCGAACGTTCGCTTATTATGTTCAAACGCAATTTTAAGTGCTTCTAGTACTACCTTTCCTGAAACTCTTTGTATCCAATCCTTCAATTCCTTCACGATATATGGGGATAAACTACTAATATGTTGTTCATAAAACTTGTACACTTTACTATTGGGAACGGCCTCTTCTATACTTTCTACTTCTTTCTCTTCAATAACTTCTTGTAAACTACTAGTATCCTCTTCTTCAGGCATACCAAAATGCTGCAATAACAATGGAATCTTCCATTCTTCTTCAAGACATTTACGTAAAAACGTATGTATGAATTCTTTATTTTTCACAGTCTTTAACTCACGTAACACACACTTCTCTACATTCGTATTTAAAATAGGGTTATAGTGTAGCCAATTTAGTATGTATAACTCTTTCGTTTCCGCATCGTATAAAATCTTTCCGTATGCAACAAACCTATTTAACAGCTTCTCAACAGTCTCCATACTGTAGCCCGTTTCCAGTTCTGCCACACGCTTCGGTAATATGTAAATTCCACATTGCTTCGTTTTCGTACCAGTTAACAAATATATGTAAAAATAACGCTCCTCTGGCGTTAAATCTAATATGAATTCATCTTGCCAAAAGTTCACCTGCACATTACGGTACACCGCCATCTATTTCCCTCCACTCTTTGCTAGCAAATAAGAAATCCCAATCCTTCAATATAAATATAGGAATGTGGGAGCCGTTTTGGCATTCGAATTACAATTTTTTTTACTACTTACTGTAAAGTAACAAAAAGGTTATTTAATCTTGCTACCAAAAATCCAATAGACATCTGTCTATGTAAATGACAGATGTCTATTAAAGTCGTTTAAAAATCTAGTTGTTTCATAGACAATGGATTTTTAGGTGAATAATAAAGTTGCTTCATTTGAGAACCAAATAATGAAAATGAACCCTCATAATAAACATAACAAATAGAGTATTTGCATTTAAACTTTATAAAACTCAAATGTATTTTTTTCTAGACATATTGCTTCATCGGAACTTTTAATAATAATATCAAAACGTTGACTGTATGGATGCATAAACACTTTATACTGAATCCGACGTTCTGCATGAGACCGCCTTAAATAATTGATATCGGCTCCCCTTTCAGCAATATCTCGACTAGACCTTCTCATTAATTCCGTTTCATCATCTGTATAGAAGTAAATTTTTAAATCAAATAGATCGGGATTAATAAATGCGACACACATTCCTTCTACAATTGTCACTTTGTTTTTTGAAGAAATTAACTCGCTTTTCATATAATGCGTATCTATCGTATAAAAATCTAAACCAGCCCTTACCATCTGAACATCTCTTTCTAAAGCAGACAAATGATGCGCTGATGGATGACAAGCCGTCATTTTATAATGATGATTTTCGTTTTGATATGTATAGTCAATAATTGCATGCTTTCGTATGTCTGAACTAACAATATATGGATCTGTATTAATATAATTCACTTCATTTTGATCTAGTAGGTCTACAAGCATATTAGCAAACGTTGTTTTTCCAGCAGCGCCATGTCCTGAAACACCAATAACAACCTGTTCATTAGTCCTACTAATCCAATTTATGATTTCTTGCAATAACTTATCCATCCTTCTCCCCCTTTTACTGATATACTGCCCTTATTTTAATTAGTTAAATATTGAGATGTCCTCTCATCTTATTATACATGAAAGAAAAAATAGCATAATGATCCATCGTACCATCTCTATTTTTGAACAACTATATTATTTGTGAACACTTACAACGACGTTTTATGTTTTCGCGCTTGTTTTGTTCTTGTAGTTGTTTTTTTTTTGTTTTTTCTTAGTGATTTATTACTTGGAAGGGGCTATATAGCGTTTTATTCCCGTCTAATTTAATTACACACGCCTCCTACAATCTTCTTATACTGTGTACACCTATAAAATTATATTCTTTCCGAAAATAAAAGTACTGAATTTTCTTCGTATATCCTTTTACTCTTCATATCTTTTTTATTACATTGGAATTTACCTACTCTTGAACATAAAAGAATAACAGCTATTGGTGCATTCGGCCTTGCTGGAGTTGCAGGTGCATTAGCTGCTACGAAAGCGGGACGATTAGCTGATAAAGGATTAGGACAACGAACAACTGGCATAGCCTTATCTTTATTAGTACTTTCATGGCTCCTAATTAAATTTATTAACTACTCTCTATTGTTACTAATTTTCGGCATTATCCTTTTAGATTTAGCTGTGCAAGCTGTACATGTCACCAATCAAAGTATGCTTTTCACAGTGCGCCCTGAAGCAAGAAGTCGAATCACTGCCAGTTACATGATTTTTTATTCTATCGGTAGTGCAACGGGTGCCATTCTTTCAACAAATGTTTATGCAAAATACGGATGGAACGGAGTATGCCTATTAGGTGTATCCGTTAGTGCTTTTGCTCTTTTATTTTGGGCAATGACCTTACAGCAATCATCACAACTAAAAAAAGAATAATTCATTTATATATTTTCTAATATGCATTTTTCTACAAGACTATAGAATACCATTTACTTTTTAAAATAAATCAACGGCATTTTCATATTAAAAATGCCGTTGATTCCAAACTTTTATGTATGCGATTCGCCATGTCATGTTAATGGTTCCTATACTAACGAAATACCTCTATTACAAATTACCTTTAACTTGTCCAACAATCTCATTTATCGTATTTCGATCAAACTTATCACTAATTTCGTATGGCTTACGATCTTCTACTAATTGTACCCCTACGATGTCTTTTCGGTCTTTACCATATTGCACTTCAATAATAGATCCACGCTCTATTTGTTTCCAAATGAGACCTGCTTCATCTTTATTATCTAAAATAATGCAGTCCTCAATACTTTCGTCAATCCCAATTAGCTTATTATCATCCATATATCCAATCTCGTATTGTTGCCGTTCTTTCGCTTTGCCACTTACTAATATACCTTTGCTACCATATGAATAATCCATATAGTCCTTTTTCTCAGATTGTACCACTTTCGGCTTTTGTGCTTCCGTTTTTTCAGCAGCCCCACAACCTGTAATAAGACCAATCGGCATAGCCACCGTTAATACTACTCTAGTAAATTTCTTTATCATTTGTAACCAACCTCACATGTTAAACTTTAAATTCCATTTATCCCCTTACCAAATAATAACATAACACTACAGAGAAGATGCCAAAGATAAAATATTATTTACATTCTCCCACTTTAAAAACCGATGCGGAAAGTTATACATCTATTTTGTCTCTTTCCCGTTTACCTTAATGTAATATTCTCATGATTATAATTAGATGGAAGGTCAAAATCACAAACTGAATTGCCAAGGAATTATAGAAAGTAGACATCCTACTCACATACGATTAGTATTAAATTTGAGAGGTATGGAAAACTCGATAAAAAATATAAACTATATCATTACAATTAAAATGGTCTTTATATTAAGGAAGGAAGTGCACAGCTATGGATTTTAAAACAGTTATGCAAGAGCTTGAATCCCTCGGTAAGGAAAGAACGAAAAAAATATACATATCTAACGGTGCACACGAGCCAGTTTTCGGCGTAGCTACGGGCGCTATGAAACCAATCGCTAAGAAAATAAAATTAAATCAAGAGTTGGCTGAGGAACTTTATGCCACAGGTAACTACGATGCTATGTACTTTGCAGGCATTATTGCAGATCCAAAATCTATGAGTGAGTCTGATTTTGATCGCTGGATGGACGGGGCATATTTTTATATGCTATCCGATTATGTAGTGGCAGTAACTTTATCAGAGGCAAATATTGCACAAGATGTTGCTGATAAATGGATTACAAGTGGGGATGAGCTTAAAATGTCTGCAGGCTGGAGTTGCTACTGCTGGCTTTTAGGGAATCGCAAAGACAATGAGTTTTCTGAAAGCAAAATTTCCGATATGCTTGAAATGGTGAAAAATACAATTCATGATTCACCAGAACGAACAAAATCCGCTATGAATAATTTCCTAAACACTGTGGCAATTTCATATGTACCGCTACACGAAAAGGCAGTTGAGACTGCAAAAGAAGTTGGTATAGTTGAAGTAAAACGTGATAAGAAAAAAAGCAGTTTACTAAATGCTTCAGAAAGTATTCAAAAAGAACTTGATAGAGGCAGACTTGGTTTCAAACGTAAATATGTAAGGTGTTAAAAGTATGAAGGTGTCAATCTAAGTGAGATTGACACCTTTTTTTATGGACATTACTAGATTAATGGGACTCAAAGTTAAAGAGAACCAATCATTCATTTCCCTCTATACATCTAAAACTTCTTCTTTCAATTTATATACTCTATCTCTTTTCTCATCATCTTTGATAAAAATAAGTTTTCCTTCTTTAACAAAACCTTCTAATATTAAGCATACTTGACCATATGCTTTAGGCTTATTTGTTGTGAATCTTTCATCGGGTATTTTACCAGATCGTATTAATCGTTCGCATAGCTCAAGTACACTTATTTCTTCAGAATTAAGTAATTCCAAAATAGCTTTTTGCAATGGCGATAACGGTACGGGTATCTCAGCTACCTCCACCTTCTCTTTTTCTTCTTCAAATAAATCTTCAAATGAAATTTGATTCATTACATCTTTTCCTTTCTCACAATTGATTTATATAACATGAACTGAATCCTATATGTACTGGAACTTTAAATATTATGTATTGTTATGTAGTACTTACCTTATTACATGAATTTCAAACTCATGTCCGTAATTCCATATAGTATGTTTCGATTATACCAAATATACGTTCTGTCTTCTATTGTAGAATTTTTTATAACAGGAATGAAAGTAATAGTGAACATTTATCTCCTTTTCAGTTTTATAAACCATGTAAAAAAACAGAAGAAGTTCACATAATAAAATTATAGTTCCTCATTAATTTTCTACGCTAAAACGCAAAAAAGCACTTGTTGCCTTTAATTGACAATCAAGTGCTTTAAGTTCATATGTTTTTAAGTAGCGTAAATTTGTAGTAACAGTATGACACCTTTTGTACATCATGACAAATACTATATTAAAACTTACGAGTTTGTACGAGTTCGTTAGTTTAATATACATTCCATGTTGTTTATATTTATCGCCCGTTAAAATGTCATCTCGCCTAAGCTCGTACTTTATTTTCTATTCTATCATTGCACACAGTACTCCATGACGGTACAACCATCATGAGTCTTTACTTTTTAACAGCCTGTTTTAAATTGCAACATCCTGATAACCTACTTCAATTATTTTTTCATTTAATAGACGAAGCCCTAATCCATTTTCTATATCCCATGTACAGTTAAATGTAATTCCAATATCTCGCCCTTCAAAAATATCCGCATATGGAACAACAATTCCATCTAAAGTTATCATTTCTAGTATTTGATCAGGTGTTTCAATTAATGGATAATTTTCATTTAATCCAATATCATAACCTAGTTCATGTCGCTTTTGTTTGTAATAGTCTAATATTGATTGCAATAAACTTGGCTGTAAATCCTCCCAATTCTGCATTAATGCTTGATATGCCATATACTGCTCTTCATCAAACTCTCCATCTTCTTCACCATCTATCATCAAAGATATCTCAGATTCTTTTCCAAAAAAACGAATAATGGTATCCTTAGTCCAACCATACTCATACTCAAGTTCACCAAAAATCGGATCGTTTATAGTCATTTTAAAATCTCCTCTTTTTATTTATTAGCAACCCCTCCAGGTTTAAAAGCTCCTGCGTTTATTTCCCCTACACCACCAAGGTGTCCGAATTCACTATTTATTTTTGTTGGCACGAGTTGCATTGTTTTAACATCATTTAATTCATGCCATGTTAATTTATTTTTTTCTCGATATTTTTTTATATCTCTTGCACTGATTTTACCAGATTCCATCCCAAATTTACTTGCTAATTCAGTTGAACCATTAATCTGGTCAGCTAATTTTTGGTCTGATTGAACAAAATTAGCTCGTCTGGCTTTCCCTCCATAAGTTCCTTTTCCTCCAAGCATATAGTTGATTTCAACTTGTGCCTTTGCTGTTGGTGAAAAATCAGGAACTGCATTTTTATATTGAATACCCTCCATCCCAACTTCATCTAAAATTTGTTTTAATTGACGGTCTGGTGGTGGCTTAAGTATGCACTTAGATTCACCCCGTATTCCCTCAAATTCAACCTTTGGATTCTCTAATGCAGGTGTCTGATTAAGCCTTGCCTCATAAGAACTAGCAAAATCAGTTTGCCTAAAAGCAGGTGGAACTTCAGCCTCTCTATTACCCGTACCCTTAGAAACTTCATCGACTTTCCTTTCGAACTTGCTAATTAGATTTCCAAGCTTTTCCGTATCAACTTGGAGGGACCTCAATCCGAATAAATCAGCCGTTTGACTAAGCCTAACCTTAACAGGAATTGGAACATTCTGATATTCCTTTTTCCACCGTTAAGCCGTGCTCATTCCGTCATAAACAGGAAGCTTGTATTTAACTTCATAAATACCTAGAATATCCGGATGTGGCGTTTTTGTTACACCTTGATTAATATTCTTTATCGGATCACCGAAGTTGTCTAAAATGTACTATTCAAAGTTTTCAAGGTTGTGTCCACCTTTTATACCTATAGTCGGTTTTGCTTTAAAACCTTTTACTTCAATTAAATGCTTATCATAACCAGTCTTAAAATTCACTTTAATTTTCGGATTAACTTTAGGAACTTCACCCGTCCCCTATGTTGTACTTTTAAATAATTCGGGGAAAAAGAAGAGGCTTTCTCTAGGTCGTTAGACCACAAAGAAAGCCCCGTTTAAATTAAAGAGATTAACCAACTATTAACTAATTCCAATCAATAAAATCCTATCATTAGTTTTCAGGAATATATAAATTATCTACAAATTCAGAGAAACTTTTAGAAATTAGTCGGATGTATTCCTCTCTTAACTCGTTATCTTCTTCAAAGTAATCCATATCACAATGATATACACTACCTCTATCTTTCCCATCAATTGATAAACAAATCAAACTCCCCGCTGGGTCAATTCCAATTGGAAGCAAATTACTTGGTACCACTTGCACCAAATTATAACTTCTTAATTTCTCTTCTAGATTTATTTCATTTTCTATTGATAGAGGAAAAAACATTGAAACAGACGATGTTATTACGCCTTTCTTAGTTGTATCATTAGTTTTAAATCTTCGTTGCTCAGTTTTTCCTCCATTTTTAGACAGCAAAAATTGTTTATAATCATCAGGTAACAATATACCATACTTATTTTCGAAATCTTCGATATCTTCAATGCCAATAGGGGTAAAAGTATATTCAAAATCTAAATTCCTCATACAATTAACCTTCTTTCCTGTTCATTTTGTTTTTCTCAATCAGAGTATAATCTCTCAATCAATTCAGAAAAAGAGTCGCATATTAATTTAATTTTATCCTCATTCACTGATTCCTGATCATAGAAAACTACTGACGGAGAATCTTTAGTATCACAGTAATTAAAACAAATAAGTCCCCCAAATGGGTCTCTTGCAAATGGAATAATACCTTCCGGAAGTGAAGTTAATTCATAAACAACTTCTATATTTGCATCTTTGCTTGTAAAACTTAATAGACAATCAAAGACTGCTCCACCCTCATCATCATTAATATCATAAATATTAGGCTCAGGATAACCACCGTTATTTTTTTTAATGCATTCACGGTAGTCATCTGGAAATCTGACACCAAATGAATTCTCCACAGCAATAATTACTTGCTCATCTATCGCTCCATCCGTAAATAGCCAAGTTACTCGGCTCATTTTATCATCTCCAAAATAATTTTCTTCAGTTTACCTGTTCTACCGTCATCTCCACCACCCCAAATTGCTCTACCACCTGTATGACCCGCAACCTGATGTTCATAGTAATCAACAAGTTGCATTTTACCAGTCTCTTGATGATGATGCCATGTGACTGATTTTGGCTTCTTACCTAATTTGAATAACTCAATATCTGTTTGGCTGAATTGTTTTGCTAAGTTTGGATCTTTCATTATATCGTCATATAATTTTTGTGAGAGATATTTAACCTGCACTGAGTCAGGCTCTAAATGATATGACTCTGATAAAGATGTTTCATATTTTGAATTAAAAATTGGGTAACCATCTTTATCATATTTAACTTTATAAGTTTCCCCATTTTTCTTAGATGTAAATGTATAAGTAGTAATTCCTGTAGAATCATCTACTACTTTTTCTTCAAAATCTCTTGGTTTATTAGGTTTTCTACTATAAGGAGGTAAATCTCTAGCTGCTTTTGTCATAGCTTCTTCATATTCTGCAGTTCTTTCATTAGTCGGTTTAATTTTTTTAGTTTGAGTACCTTCACCCGTACCCTATGTTGTAATCTTAAACCCTCACAATAAAAAAGCAAACCATGTAAACCTTATTAAACTACTTCTTTTTCTTCTACTATCGGCAATTCATATGCCGTTTTATATTTCATCATGCCATATACAATGTTTACAAGCCTTCTCATAATACATACCAATGCTTGTCCTTTTGTTTTTCCCTCTTTAAGTTTCTTTTGATAATATGCATGAAACACTGGGTTTCTGGGTAACTTACTTCCTTTCGCTACTTGCACTTGCTGTACTGCTAAATTATAAAATAAAGCGTGTAGCGCCCTGTTTCCTTGTTTGCTTTTGTGTGTCTTACCTTTCCCACCAGAACCAAAGTAAACAGGCGCAATCCCCGCAAATCGTGCTAATTTGTTGGCATTTGGAAATCGCCTTACATCCCCAATTTCTGCAATTAATGCTGATGCCGTCACAAGTTCTATTCCCGGCATCGTTTCTAATTGATAATCTAGTAGTTTTACTAGCTGGTTTAATTCTCTTTCGATGTATTTCATTTCCTTCTTTTTAAACTCAATGTCCCTTACAATACTTCTTACTAAAAAATCTCGCGTTTCCTGATACTCTTTCATTGTTTGTCCATCTTCTTTTACAAGTTTTAATATTTCGCTTGCTTTCTTTACTGAACATGTATTGTTGCTAACATCTAATAAAAAAGCTGTTAATTGCTTTATATTAGCCCCCTCTAAACAAGAGGGTGACGGATATTGCTGCCAAAATGCTAATGCTATTTTTCCATCTAACTCTGAGAAAAACTTTTTATAGCTTGGATAATGATGGTTTAATTGAATATGTAGTTGGTTCTTTAATGCACTTTGTGCTTTTACTAATGCATTCCTTCTTGAAACTAGTTGTTGTATCGACCAAAATAAATCGTTTGGCTTTGCATCTGGTAATTGATTTAACTTATTTATTAGTATACGGACTACGCATTCCGCATCCCAACTATCACTTTTTTGTGTCGTCACATGGCTTTTTCGCTCTAAAAATGATAAAGCTGGATTTACTTCTTTCACTACTTGTTCATGATCTACTAAATATTTCGCTAACGCTCTTCCATAACCACCAACATCCTCTAAACCAAATACAACTGATACCCCAGCACTCACATATGTCTCTACTTCTAATAAAAACTTCGAAAATGCAGATGGTTTATTCTCAAATTGTATTTCTCCTAGTTTCTCTTGCCAACAATTAATAATAACAGCCGTATGATGCTCCTTATGTAAATCTACTCCTACATACAAATAATTCTGTCTATTATGCATAACTCATCCCTCTATTCAATGATTTAGTCATATATAAAAATGTCGGCAACCTTAGTTCGAGCGTTCATCTTCCGATGCGCATAGGTACGCAAGCCTATCCATTTTTCATAACTCTAGTAGTATGTATAGTAAAATGAGCTAATTTTTTAAGTGAGTTTATAAAATAATTGCTGGATGTTTCCCAATTGTTTGTATTTGCCCGTATGTATATACCCCTCGATAAAAGTTCTCTCGGTCTAACATACGTTTCACTTGCACTTTCGTAAACAACTTTCCTTTCTCAGTACAATACCCTTCCCTATTTAGTCGTTCTGCCAATTGAGTTAGCGACCAATGTTTAAAAAAGTGTCTTAATTCAAATAGTCTACGTACAACTATCGCTTTCTCCGCATATACCTCTAACACTTTTTGTCCTTTCTTTACTCTATAACCAAACATCACACCGCCCCCCGCATATCCACCTTGTTCTGCTTTTTTCTTTCTGCCTCTACTTAGCTTTAATGCAATCTCAAGACGTTGATATTGATCTAATAGCTCTAACATACCATTTACTAAAAAGTCATTTGGGTCATGCGTGTATATACTATAATTTGGTTGTTCAATTGCTTTCACATCTACCTCATATTTCTTTAGCTCTCGTTGTATTAACACTTTTGCCATATCAGAGCGCCATAACCGAGATGTATTTAGTACAATAACTTTGCTCACTTGATGATATGCAATATCCGACAATAGCTCTTGTAGACCTTCACGTTCAACTGTTAATCCATCTTCATCTACTGTCGCTCCGCTGATTCCTTTATCTTCGTATATGTGAAGCAGTTGTAATTCATTCTCGTTACAGTACCGCTGAATTTCTTCTACTTGATACGTCAAGCTGTACCCTTCACGTACTTGTCCTTCTGTTGAAATTCGTACATAACCAACAACTTTCTCCTCCATATCAAACTCCCTCTCGTTACAGCAATGAAAGTCCCTGTAACGTTTACCCGTTTTTTGCGGATAACTTGTTTGTAACATGCATCCGTTAAAACGTACTTTACGATGACTTCAAAACATAACACAACCCTTTATTTTTTCTTCTACTATCGTCGTATACTGTACATAGCCATTACAATCTATAAAATTTAACAATTAATACACTTATAAAATTATAATCCTCTTTTAAACTTTCACGTTAAAACACAAAAAAGCACTCATTGCCTTTAGTCGACAATCAAGTGCTTTAAGTAGCATTAATTTTGTAAGTTTTATTGTAACAGTATGACACCTTTTATATGTCGTGACAACTACTACGTTAAAACTTACGAGTTTGTACGAGTTCGTTAGTTTAATATACATTCCATGTGTTTATCATCATCGCCCAGTAAAATGTCATCTCGCCTAAGCTCGTACCTCGTTTTCTATTCTATCATTGCACATAACACTCTATGATGGTACAACCATCATGAAGTATGTACTTTTTAACAGCCTATTTTAAATTGCAACGTCTTGATAACCTACTTCAGTTACTTTTTCATTTAGCAAACGAATCCCTAGCCCATTTTCTGTATCCCATGTACAATTAAATGTAATTCCAATATCCCGACCGTCAAAAATACCTGCATAGGGAACAACAATCCCATCTAAACTTATCATTTCTAATATTTCATTAGTTGTTTCAACTAATGGATAGTTTTCATTTACTTCAATATCATAACCTAGTTCCTGACGCTCTTGTTTGTAATAGTCTAATATTGATTGCAAAAAGCTTTGTTGTAATTGTTCCCAATTTTGCATGAGTGAAGTATATGCTACATATTGTTCTTCATCAAACTTACCATCCTCATCACCTTTTACTATTAGTGCTATCTCGACTTCATTTCCCAAAAATTTAATGCTAGTATCCTTAGACCACACAAAATCATATTCAAGCTCACCAAAAACCGCATCATTTATTTTCATCTTACTTCTCCTTTTTATTTTTTAGCAAATCCTCCTGGCTCAAACGCCCCTGCGTTTATCTCACCTACTCCACCAAGATGCCCAAATCTTTTATTTATCTCTGTCGGTACAAGTTGCATTATTTTCACATCATTTACTTCATGCCATGTTAATTGATTTTTTGTTCGATATTTGTCTATGTCTTTCGCGGTAATCCCACCAGGTTCCATTCCAAATTGGCGAGCTAGTTCAACTGAGTCATTTAGCTTATCTGCTAACTTTTGGTCTGCTTGAGCAAAATTGTATGTCCTAGCCTTTGTACCATAATTTCCTTTTCCTCCAAGCATATAGTCAATTTCAATTTGAGCCTTTGATACTGGTGAAAAATCAGGAACTCCGTTTTTATATTGAATACCTTTAATGCCAGCTTCATCTAATATACGTTTCAATTTAGGGTCTGGTGGTGGTTTAAGCGTACTTAAAGATTCTCCTCTGATTCCTTCAAATTCAACCTTCGAATTAATTGGTGAAGGTGTCTGATTATACCTTGCTTCATAAGAACTAGCAAAATCAGTTTGTCTAAAAGCAGGTGGAACTTCAGCCTCTCTATTACCCGTACCCTTAACCCCACCACTCTCCAAATTCGAGATCCTACTCTGAATACTCGCCTTTGAGGCATCATGGGCTTCCTGGAATTTCCCGCTATAGTTCGTTCCAGATCTAACGACACTTCCATCTGGCATTATTTCTACACCTTTAACGAATGGGGTTACGGAGTCCACACCTTTTGCTACCAAACCTTTAATGAAATAGTCCGCATCATTAATCTTATCTACGGTTTTCCAGCCTTGTATTTTTAAATTTTTTAATAGATTATTTTCCTTAAGCGATTGTACCACATTTTTACCCAAATTTGGATTAAAACCAGGCATTCCTTCTTTGAATTTTAATAATTTCGCTAAATCTGCTAATTCACTCGTTCCTTTGAATGCTTTTACTCCTTTTCCTACTGCTCCAACAACTGGGATTGCGTCTAATCCGCCAAAAATGATGTTTCCTACCCGCTCTTCTTGGCTCAATTTCCTATGTGTTCCCCAGTCTTCTCCGTCGATACCACTTTTGATTTGTACAGCTCCGTATACTACTGCGGCAGCGGCCCCAAGTGGTGGACAAAGGATTGTTGTGATGATGATTCCTACGCCTATTCCTATGTCTCGCACCATTTCTAGTTTTTTCTGTTCATCTTCTATCGATTTGTATTCAAATCCTCTTGTGGATGGGACTACTTTCTTGTATTCTTCATAATTTAGTTTTGCATCTGGATTTTGTTTTTTTAGTTCTTTGTATTCCTCTCTCAGTACGTTATCAAATGCGGGTGAATCTTTAAAAATATCTTCTACTGTTATTTTATCTTTTTTTGTTTTTATTGTTTGTGGTACACTTCCGTACCCCGCGTGCGCATCTGGTAATACTGTCGTTGTTGTGGAGCCAATTCGGTTATTTGTTTCAAAACTAAGAATAGATGTATCTCTCATTTTTTGAGCGAATTTATCCATTTCTACTAAAAAAGGTTTATCTATATGTTCAGACACCAATCGCCCTGCTTCTCCGCAATATTTTTGTAATGTCGAATAGCTAT
>Ga0209025_1000499_pt1 | contig 75420 bp, 69 predicted proteins | sample AraplaMF_Col_mLB_FD_184256 | JGI IMG/M metagenome (GOLD analysis project Ga0209025, IMG submission 184256) | Arabidopsis root microbial communities from the University of North Carolina, USA - plate scrape MF_Col_mLB (SPAdes) (version 2) | ecosystem: Host-associated > Plants > Roots > Endosphere... | reverse complement strand
CACTCCCCATGGACCGACTGTCCCGCCCTGCCACCCTCGCCTCCCGCATCGCCCAGACCCTGCGCGACGACATTGCCGCCGGCCGCTTTGCCACCGGTGCGCGGCTGCCGGCCGAGGCCACACTGGCGGGCACCTTCGACGTCAGCCGTCCGATCGTGCGCGAGGCGATTGCGCTACTCAAGGCCGACGGCGTGCTGGTGACGCGCAAGGGATCGGGGGCTTATGTTTCCGAAACGCCCGGCGGGCAGGTCTGGCGTGTGGCCAGCGCGCCCGAAGGCGGGCCGACGCTGGCGCAACTGTTCGAACTGCGCCGTGTGGTGGAAACGGCGTGTGCGGAGATGGCTGCGTTGCGCCGCACCGATGCGGATATCGCCGCCATGCGTCAGGCGCTCGACGCCATGCAGCGTCAGGCCGATGATTTTCCGAGCGCCGCAGCCGCCGATATTGCCTTTCACCACGCCATCGCCCAGGCCGCGCACAACCCGTGCTTCACGGGCCTGACCGATTTCGTCAGCCAGCAACTGCTGGCCGCCCGGCAGCGGGCCTGGGAAAACACCGCGCGCCTGCGCGACACCGACGGCCAGCCACGGGCGGCCGATGCCGAACACGCGGCGCTCGTCGATGCCATCGCCCAGGGCGATCCCATCGCTGCGCGCGCTGCGGCTACCGCCCACCTTGGCGCGTCGGCGGCGCGCATGGGCCTGGCGTGACATCGGACCCGAGTACCGACTCGGAAAAATCAGCATCCAGGATCAGGAATCAGGAATCAGGAGCAGACAGATGGAACAGGTAGATTGCGTCGTGATCGGCGCTGGGGTGGTCGGGCTCGCCGTAGCCCGCGCCATGGCGCTGCAAGGCCGCGAAGTCATCATTCTCGAAGCGGAGAATGCCTTTGGCACGATCACGAGCGCGCGCAACAGCGAGGTGATCCACGCCGGCATCTACTACCCGGCCGGCTCGCTGAAGGCCGAGCTTTGCGTGCGCGGCAAGGCCATGCTCTATGACTACTGCGCCAGCCATCACGTGGTGCACCAGCGCTGCGGCAAGTTGATCGTGGCCACCAGCGAGGCTCAGGTCGCCACGCTCGCCGGCATCCGCGCCAAGGCCGAGGCCAATGGCGTGCACGACATGCAACTACTGACGCGCGACGAAGCGCGGGCCATGGAGCCGCAACTCGAATGCCACGCCGCGCTGCTGTCGCCGTCGACCGGCATCATCGATAGCCACGGCTTGATGACCGCACTGCTTGGCGATGCGGAACAGGCCGGTGCGATGCTGGCCGTGCAGTCGCCCGTGCGATCGGGGGCGGTGACGCCCGATGGCATCCGCCTGGACATCGACAGTCCGGACGGCGCCACCACGCTGCTGGCCCGCACGGTGATCAATTCGGCCGGGTTGACCGCGCCCGATCTCGCCCGTCGGATCGACGGCATTCCCGCCGCGCACATTCCACCGCAGTTCTACGCCAAAGGCTGCTATTTCACGCTGGCAGGCCGCGCGCCATTCTCGCGTCTGATCTATCCGGTGCCCGAAGCAGCCGGCCTTGGCGTCCATCTGACGCTGGACCTGGGCGGCCAGGCGCGCTTCGGCCCGAATGTGCGATGGATCGACGACATCGAATACAGCGTGCCGCCGCACGACGCGGATAGTTTCTATGACGAGGTTCGCCGCTATTGGCCGGGGCTGGCGGACGGTGCCTTGCAGCCGGGCTACGCGGGCATCCGCCCGAAAATCAGCGGCCCAGGCGAGACGGCTGCTGATTTCAGGATCGATGGACCGGAAACGCATGGTGTGCCGGGGCTGGTGAATCTGTTTGGGATCGAGTCGCCGGGGCTGACGTCGTCGCTGGCGATTGGGGAGAAGGTGGTGGGGTTGTTGGGCTGAATTCGACCTTTCGGCTTTGCTCCCCTCTCCCGCATGGCGGGAGAGGGGCTGGGGGAGAGGGGCGGAGGCTCTGCTTGCCGACCTGTCTCAGTTTGCACCGCCCGCCCTCTCCCCCGCCCCTCTCCCGCTCGCGGGAGAGGGGAGAAAACCACGCGGGAGGAGTTAACGCTCCCTCCCCTCCCCCCGAAAACTCATCACCGCACACCCCGCCCCCAGCATTGCCGCTACAGCCGCGAGCCCGAACGTATGCATGGGCGCGAGCGTCTTCCACGTCCAGCCCATTGCGAGCCCGCCCAGCGTGCCGCCGAGTCCGTAGGAAATGCCCGTGTACAGCGCCTGTCCTCTGCCTTGCAGGGGTCCGGCAAACCAGCGTTGCAGCCGCTTGAGGCTGGCGCTGTGGTGCGCGGCAAACGTGGCGGCGTGCAGGATCTGCACCGCCGCCATCAGCCACGCGAACTGCGCGAAGTAGCCAGTCAGGCCGAAGCGCAGCGCCGCCAGCACGAACGTGCCGGCCAGGATCGTGCGCAGTGCCAGTGCGCCGAACAGCCGGCCCTGATAGAAGAAGAACACGATCTCCGCCACCACGCCGATGGTCCACATCGCGCCGATGGCGATCTTGCTGTAGCCCAGCCGTTCCAGATAGAGCGAATAGAAGACGTAGAGCGCTGCGTGCGCGAACATCATCAGGAAGGCCGAGGCAAGGAACCACGCCACGTCAGGGCGACGCAGCAGAGGCAGCGCGGGCGGCGGCTTGACGCGTGGACCTTCGTCCGTGGCATCGCGCATGCCGAAGACCACCACCGCGAACAGCGCCAGCGTGGCGCTGGCCAACCACGGGAAGGCCGGCATGCCGAAGTGCTCGAACAATGCCCCGCCCGTCAGCACGGCCGCGATGAATCCGACCGAGCCGAACATGCGCACGCGGCCGTAGCGATGATCGAAAGCGCCATGGCGGCGCAGCGTGGAAATGGTCAGGGCATCGCCCAGCGGCGACATGGCGCTCGTAATCAGGTTCAGGCCGATCATCATCGCCATCATGCCGCCGTAGCTGGTGATCCCCGGTACGGCCAGGAATGCGAGCAGCGCCGTCACGGCCGCGAGCCGCAACAGCTTCACGCGCGTGTGCATGACATCGGACAGCCAGCCCCACAGATAGGGGCCGACGATGCGACTCAACTGAAAGCACGCCATCAGTACGCCGATCTGCACGGGCGAGAAGCCCCGGTCGGCGAAAAACAGGCTCACATACGGCGAGATGACGCCGACGTAGGCGTAGTAGCCGAGATAGAACAGCCCGAAACGAAGGTAGGTGGCTCTGTCGATCGAACCCGACGGAGCCGTCGTCGTGCCCAGGGGGTGGCTCAGGGCGTGTCCTGAACCGGGACGTGAGCCGGAATGCGCGGCGTATCGACGTGGACATCGCCACACTGCGCGCGATGGCGCAATGCGTGGTCCATCAGCACCAGCGCGAGCATGGCCTCCGCGATAGGCGTCGCACGGATGCCCACGCACGGATCATGACGGCCAAACGTCTCGACGCTGGCCGTATTGCCACCCTTGTCGATCGATTCGCGCGCGGTGCGGATGCTGGACGTCGGCTTGATCGCCAGCGATACCGTGACGTCCTGACCGGTCGAAATCCCGCCCAGCACGCCACCTGCATTGTTCGTACGGAAACCCTGCGGCGTCAGCTCGTCACCATGGACCGTGCCGCGTTGTGCCACGCTGTCGAAGCCCGCGCCAATCTCGACGCCCTTGACCGCGTTGATGCCCATCATCGCGTGTGCGATATCGGCGTCGAGCTTGTCGAACAGCGGCTCGCCCAGCCCCACGGGCACGCCGCTGGCCACCACCTCGATGCGCGCGCCCACGGAATCGCCATCGTGGCGCAGCGTGTCCATATAGGTTTCGAGCTCGGGCACGATATCGGCATTCGCCGCGAAGAACGGGTTCTCCGGCACGTGCTTCCAGTCGGTGAACGGCACTTCCACTTCACCAAGTTGCGACATGTAGCCGCGAATCTCGGTGCCGTACTGCTCTTTCAGCCATTTCTTGGCAATTGCCGCCGCGGCCACCACGGGCGCGGTGAGGCGGGCCGACGAACGGCCACCGCCGCGATAGTCGCGGATGCCGTACTTGTGCCAGTAGGTGTAGTCGGCGTGGCCGGGACGGAAGGTCTCGACGATGTTGCCGTAGTCCTTGCTGCGCTGGTCCGTATTGCGGATCAGCAGGCAGATCGGCGTGCCCGTGGTCTTGCCTTCGAACACACCGGAGAGAATTTCGACCTGATCGGCTTCCTGGCGCTGCGTCACATGGCGCGAGGTGCCGGGCTTGCGGCGATCCAGGTCGATCTGGATATCGGCCTCGGTCAGCGACATTCCCGGCGGGCAACCATCGACGACCGCGCCAATCGCGGGCCCATGCGATTCGCCGAAGGTGGTGACTGTGAAAAGCAGGCCGAGAGTATTGCCAGACATGATCGAAACCGCGCAGGAATTGGGGACGGCCTACATTGTACGGCCATTACCCGCTTAGGCGGCGACACCAACCTCGCCGCCCTGCCCCACCAGCGCCGGCGCAAACACCCCGCTGCCCGCGAAGTCGGGGTAGTACTGCTTGCGCATGCGTGCCAGATACGCCTGGAGGTTCGCATGCGTTTCAGCCGCTGCGCGGATCGGGGTTTCGAACACGGGCGACTGCAGGCTCGCCGCGAATGCAAACAAAGTGGCGTCTGCACCGCATGGTCGATCACCCATCAGGTACGGTTTGTCGCCCAGGATATCGGCCACCGATTTCACGCCATGGGTAGCCATCGTCGTCATGTCGGCCTCGCTATGGCGCCCCAAACCCTGCGCCCACAGCATTTGGCGAACCTTTCGCCGCACCATTGTCTTGACCAGTCCTCGCACTGGCGCGGGCACGATGTTGAAGAACTGCGCGGGGCCGCGTTCGAAGTTGCCGCGCTCCAGCCAGCGCACCCGCGCCACGGCCCAGTACAGGTTGTCTTCCAGCAGCTTCTCCACGGCCCACGCCGTACCGCGCTCGGCGGGCGACAGGCCTTCGTCGAAATCGATGTGGTAGGTCTTTTCCAGGTGCCAGCGGATCAACGTGGAGTCCGCTACCAGCCGGCCCATGTCGTCCAGATACGGCAACTTGCCCTTGGGGGCGCGCCGCACGTCGCCACGCTTCGTCTGGTACGGCAGGCCGGCGAGCTTGAGCAGCATCTCGGCCTTCATCACGAACGGGCTGGCATCGGGCAGCCCGAATGCCGGGCCAAATGTGTAAAGCGTGATCATGGGCGGGTTTCCGTTCATTTCCAGTCGCCGCGCAGGGCGAGCACCATTTGCTGCAGGGTTTCGGGTGTGGCGGCTTGCGGTGGCACCGGCTCGCCCACCACCAGCTCCAGACGATTCAGGATGCCGCGCCGGAATGGCTTGGTCATCGCCGACCCACCCTTGCGCGAGAAGAAGCTGCCCCACAGGCCGCGCAGCGCCATCGGCACCACGGGCACCGGCGTGCGCTGGATGATCTGGTGCACACCGTTCTTGAACGGGTTGAGTTCCCCCGTGGCCGTGATCTTCCCTTCGGGGAAGATACAGACCAGTTCGCCATCGGCAAGCGCCTCCGCCACGGCGTCGTAGGCGCGCGCCAGCATTTCCGGATGCTCGCGCGCCGGGGCGATCGGAATCGCCTTGGCCTGGCGGAAGAACCATGACAGGCCCGGCACCTTGAAGATGTTGTGATCCATCAGGAAGCGCACCGGCCGGGGGCTGGCCGCCATCAGCACCACGGCATCGACAAAGCTCACGTGGTTGCAGACCAGCACGGCGGCGCCTTCCTCCGGAATGCGCTCGGCGTCGATGCGGCGCAGCCGGTAAAGGGTATGCACGAGCAGCCAGGCGATGAAGCGCAGCAGGAACTCCGGCACCAGCGTGTAGATATAGATCGCCACCACGGCATTGAGCAGCCCCACCACCAGGAACAGTTGCGGGATCGAGTAGCCGGCCTGCGTCATGAACACGCCAAGCAGCGAGGCGGCAATCATGAAGAAACTGTTCAGGATGTTGTTGGCGGCGATGATCCGTGCGCGGTGCGTGGGCGCCGAGCGGCTCTGGATCAGCGCATAGAGCGGCACGCTGTAGAAGCCGCCGAACATCGCCAGGAAGAACAGGTCGAACAGCACGCGCCAGTGCCCCGGCTGGGCGAGGAAGCCGCTCACGCCACTCAGTGTGGCGCCAGTCGACTGTCCATGCGTGGCGAAGTAGAGATCTACCGCAAAGACCGTCATCCCGATGGAGCCGAATGGCACCAGCCCGATTTCCACATGCCGGCCCGACAGCCGCTCGCACAGCAGCGACCCGATGCCGATGCCGATCGAGAACACCGCCAGCAGCAGCGTGACCACGTTCTGGTCACCGCCGAGCACATCCTTGGCAAAGCTGAAGAACGAGGTCAGGAACGTGGCGCCCAGAAACCACAGCCACGAGATACCGAGCAGGCTCAGGAACACCACGCGGCGTTCGCGCGCCAGCATCAGGTTGCGCCACGTTTCTGTGATCGGATTCCAATTGATGCGCAGGTCCGGTTGTGGCGCCGGGGACAGCGGCACGCCCTGCGACACCGCGCGGCCCGCCACGGCAATCACCACGCAGGCGATGCCCACATAGAGCGGGCCCACGATGGTGCCGTCGCCCTGCGTCAGCCCCGCCATCTCGCCGCCCAGCAGCGTGCCGAGCAGGATGGCCACGAAGGTGCCCATTTCCACCAGTCCGTTGCCGCCCACGAGTTCGGTCTGGCCCAGATGCTGAGGGAGGTAAGCGAACTTGACCGGCCCGAACAGCGTGGAATGCAGGCCCATCAGGAAGGTGCCCAGGTACAGCAGCGGCGCGCTGTGCAGGTAGAAGCCAGCCAGCCCAAGGAGCATGATGCCGATCTCCAGCGTCTTGACCAGCCGGATCAGTTTCGATTTCTCGATCTTGTCGGCGATCTGTCCACTGGTTGCGGAGAACAGCACGAATGGCGCGATGAAAATCGCAGAAATCAGGAAAGCCGCACTATGAGGATCTACGCCCTCGAAGAGCGCCGCGTGGTACGTGACCAGCGACGTAAAGGCGACCTTGAAGACGTTGTCGTTCATTGCCCCCAGGAACTGCGTCCAGAAGAACGGGGCGAAACGGCGCAGACCCAGCAGGCGAAACTGGCTTTGTTGGCTCATGAATGGCAATCGGATGGCAACTGCAATGGGCCCCGGTGACCCGCCGGGGCATCAGTTCGCCGCCATCATGCCAGCAGCCGGCGGTTGCGGCTATGGGACGATTCTCAATTCGGATAATTCAGAGAAAAACGACGCGGCCCGTGGAGGGCCGCGTGTGAGTGCCGTGGGCGCCGGGGAAAACGCCAGGAGTCGTCAGCCGACGCGGTCCGGCTCGCTCTTGCGTTCGCCACCCTCTTCCGGCCAGTCGCGGATATACGCCTTGAGCATGCGGTTCTCGAAGCTCTGCTCTTCCACCACGGCCTTGGCCACATCGTAGAACGAGATCACGCCCATCAACGTGCGCTTCTCCAGTACCGGCAGGTAGCGGGTGTGGCGCTCCAGCATCATGCGGCGCACTTCGTTGACGTCGGTTTCGGGGGTGCAGGTCAGCGGCGCGTCGTCCATGACCTTGCGGATGCTGTGGGTGCCCAGCGTGCCCTTGTTGGCGGCCACCGTCTCGATGATCTCGCGGAAGGTCAGCATGCCGACGAGATCGCCATATTCCATTACCACCAGCGAGCCGATGTCGTGGCTGGCCATGGTGTCGATGGCCTCCTGCAGCGGCGTATCCGGCGTAACGGTATAGAGCGTATTGCCCTTGATTTGCAGGATGTCGCTGACTTTCATGGTGGTGTCTCCGCTGCCTCGATGCATGTGCCCGTTGGCGGGCTTGAAATACGGATGGGGGGCTCAGGCCCGATGATGGCCGATCCTAGCCCAATTTGACGCCGCAAGTAAAGCGAGGGCGGCCTCGGGGCCAGACTGCCTGGCGGGACAGCCCCCGAGCGGGCCTCCCGGCGCCGCGTATCCCCCGATGGCGCTGGCGCCGCATGGTGCTAGGATGCCGGGCAGAGACAATCCATCGATCGAGAGAAGCCCAATGTCCGGTACCCGATTCGACACGCTGGCGCTGCACGCCGGCGCCGCGCCCGACCCCGCCACAGGGGCCCGCGCCACCCCGATCCACCTGACCACGTCGTTCGTGTTCCGCGATAGCGAGCACGCCGCGTCGCTCTTCAATATGGAGCGCGCCGGCCACGTCTATTCCCGCATCAGCAATCCCACCGTCGCCGTGTTCGAGGAACGCGTGGCCGCGCTGGAGAACGGCGCCGGCGCCATCGGCACCGCCTCCGGCCAGGCCGCGCTGCATCTGGCCGTGGCCACGTTGATGGGCGCGGGATCGCACATCGTGGCGTCCACCGCGCTCTACGGCGGCTCGCACAACCTGCTGCACTACACGTTGCGCCGCTTCGGCATCGAGACCACGTTCGTCAATCCGCGTGATATCGACGCCTGGCGCGCCGCCATCCGGCCCGAGACCCGCCTGCTGTTCGGCGAGACGCTCGGCAATCCGGGGCTGGATGTGCTGGACATCGCCACGGTGGCGCAGATCGGGCGGGACCACCGCATCCCGCTGCTGGTCGATTCCACGTTCACCACGCCTTACCTGCTGCGTCCGTTCGACCATGGCGCTGGGCTGCTGTACCACTCGGCCACCAAGTTCCTGGGCGGACACGGCACCACCATCGGCGGCGTGCTGAGTGAAGGCGGCACGTTCGATTTCGAGGCATCGGGCAAGTTTCCGGAGTTGTCGGAGCCGTACGAAGGCTTCCACAACATGGTGTTCACCGAGGAAAGCACGGTGGCGCCGTTCCTGCTGCGCGCCCGCCGCGAAGGGCTGCGCGATTTCGGCGCCTGCCTGAATCCGATGGCGGCGTGGCAGTTGCTGCAGGGCATCGAGACGCTGCCGCTGCGCATGAGCCGCCACGTGGACAACACGCGCCGCGTGGTGCAGTTCCTGGCCGGGCATCCGATGGTGGAATCGGTGGCCTATCCGGAACTGGAAACCCATCCGGACTACGAGCTGGCCAAGCGATTGCTGCCCAAGGGCGCGGGGGCGGTGTTCAGCTTCAACCTCAAGGCCGATCGCCAGGCCGGCCAGCGCTTTATCGAGAGCCTGTCGCTGTTCTCGCACCTGGCCAATGTGGGCGATGCGCGGTCGCTGGTGATCCATCCCGCTTCGACCACGCACTTCCGCATGGACGCCACCGCGCTCAAGGCCGCCGGCATCGGCGAAGGCACGATCCGGCTGTCAGTGGGACTGGAAGACCCGGACGACCTGATCGAGGATCTCAAGCGCGGCCTGAAGGCGGCGGAGAAGGCCATGGAGAAGGGAGGCAAGCAATGAAGCTCGACCTCTCCGGCAATCCGGCCTACGCCTACACCGGCGGCAAACCCTTCGACGCCGCCCTGCCCTGCGCGGTCTTCGTGCATGGGGCGCAGAACGATCACAGCGTCTGGGCGCTGCAGACGCGCTGGTTCGCCAACCATGGTTTTTCGGTGCTGGCCGTGGACCTGCCCGGCCACAACCGCAGCGAAGGCGCGCCGCTGGACACCGTCGAGGCCATGGCCGACTGGGTCATGGCGCTGGTGGCTGCAGCCGGCGTGACGGCACCCGTGCTGGTGTTCGGGCACAGCATGGGATCGCTGATCGCGCTCGAATGCGCGGCGCGCCATCCGGCCGCTGTGCGCGGCATCGGCCTGCTGGCCACGGCCTATCCGATGAAGGTGTCGGATGCCCTGCTCGACGCCGCGCTGCACCGCGAGCCGGAGGCCATCGCCATGGTCAACCAGTGGTCGATTTCCAGCCTCGCCAGCAAGCCATCCTCGCCGGGACCGGGTGCCTGGATGCACGGCGGCAGCCAGCGGCTGATGGAACGGGTGGCCGCGCGCAATCCGGACGTGCGCGTATTCCACAACGACTTCTCGGCCTGCAACGGCTACGCGCACGGCGAGGAAGCGGCGGTGGCCGTGACCTGCCCGGCGTTGTTCGTGGTCGGCAGCAAGGACATGATGACGTCGCCCAAGGCCGCGCAGGCGCTGGCCGGCAAGATGCGGCAGGCCAGCATCGTGACGGTGCCGAGCGGGCACGCGATGATGGGCGAGAAGCCGGACGAGGTACTCGACGCGCTGGCAGCCTTTGCGCGCAAGGTTGTGGCAGCCCGATAGCCGGCTGCCTGCATTGCAGTCCCACCAGAAAAACAGGAGACCGCCATGGCCCACGCCCCCACGAAGGAATTCGCCAGCTTCGCCGAGTTCTACCCGTTCTATCTGAACGAACACCGTGATCGCACCTGCCGCCGCCTGCATTTCATCGGCTCGACGATTTCGCTGCTCTGCCTGGGCGCACTGGTGGCGACGGGCAACCTGTGGTGGCTGCTGGCCGGGTTCGTCTCGGGTTATGCCTTCGCCTGGGTGGGCCATTTCGGCTTCGAGAAAAACCGCCCCGCCACCTTCCGGCACCCGTTCTACAGCTTCATGGGAGATTGGGTGATGTACGCGGATATCTGGCGCGGCCGGATTCCCTTCTGACCCGGCGCGGTCAGGGCCTCAAACCTGGCCGTGCCAGCCCGGCGGGACCACCTCGACGAGCTTGCGCGCATCGCCCTGAGGTCCCGGCACTTCACCCGCCTCGTTGGCGGCGGCATTGGCCGTCTGCTGGCGGAAAATGGCTTCCAGCGGCTGATCGAGCTGGGGATTGTCCAGGATGCCGCGCAGTACCTCCACACCCTGCATCTGCTGGGCCAGCGCGGTTCGCGGCAACCGCGCCATGTTCAGCACCAGCCGGTCATGCAGCATGCGCAGCGTCACCTGAGACGGATCGCAGAGCAGCGCCCAGTGCGCCTGCCCCCGGTCCTGCTGGAGCTTGCCCACGAGATGCATCGCCTTGAGCTTGCCAAGCAGCACAGCCAGATAATCGGCCTCGACGCGCAGCTTGCGGCCCAGGTCGAGCTCGCCCACGCTGCGCGGCACGTCCTCCCGCGCGCGGTACAGCACGTACAGCACGCCCAGCGCGTCAAAGAACTCGCTGCCCGCGAACGTGCGCCGGCGCCAGTGCCCTTCGCGGATCACCGGCAGGTTGGCCGCGATGGTGGCGCCCAGCAACGTTACCAGCCAGCTGACATACATCCACAGCAGGAACAGCGGCAGGACGGCGAACGTGCCATAGACAGCGGTGTAGGTCGGGATATGGGTGATGAAGTAGCCAAAGGCGCGCTTGGCCACCTCGAAGGCCACGGCGGCCACGATGCCGGCGGTCAGCGCATCGCGCCAGTCCACGTAGGCATACGGCACGGCCATGTACAGGAATGCGAAGGCAACGGCCGACAGCAGCACTGGCACCACGCTGACAAACATCGTCACGCCGAACGGGAGGTTGCCGACGTATCCCATCGAGATCGACAGCAGGTAGGAGCTCACCGAGAGGCTGGCACCGATCAGCACCGGGCCCATCGTCAGGACGGCCCAGAACACCAGTACCCGCTGCGCCAGCGGCCTGCGCCGTTTGACGCGCCAGATGGCGTTGAGCGCATCCTCCACGGTCAGCATGGTCAGCACCGAGGTCACCATCAATCCGCCCAGGCCCAGTGCAGTGAGGCCGCGCGCGCTCTTGGAGAACTGGCCGATGTAGCGCGAGACCGAATCACTGACGTTGCCACCGGGAATCAGGTTCTGGAACAGGAACATCTCGATCTGCCCGCGAAAATCGCGGAACACCGGGAACGCGGCCAGCAGCGCGAACGCCACGGTCAGCACAGGCACCACGGAAAGGAAGGTGGTGAAGGTCAGGCTGGCCGAGACCTGCGGCAGACGATCCTCCCCAGCGCGACGCAAGGCGTAACGTGCCAGCGCACGCACCTTCTGCAGATTCCATTCCCTGCGGAGGCGGGCGATACGGGCAGCGGCAGCAGACATGCGGGGGCGAACTCCTCGATGAAGACTATTCTCAAAATGGCAGCCGACGTGCCATCGATACGGCACCTGGAGCGGGGGCACAACTATAATACGCGGATTGTTTCGCGGCGCCTTTCGCCATTTTTCGTTGCAAATTCACGGCCTTGACCCGGTAGAACGTGCCATTTTGCCGATCACCCCGTCGCCGATCCCGATGACCGACATCCTCGTTCTCTATTACAGCCGTCACGGCAACACCCGCAAGCTGGCCGAACTGATCGCCGCCGGTATCGACCGTGTGCCGGGCGCCCAGGCGCGGTTGCGTACCGTGCCGCCCATCTCCACCGTCTGCGAGGCCACCGCGCCGGATATCCCGCCCGAAGGCGCGCCGTACGCCGAACTCCGTGACCTGGAGGAATGCGCGGGCCTGGCGCTGGGCAGCCCTACCCGGTTCGGCAACATGGCCGCGCCCATGAAGTACTTCCTCGACGGCACCATCGCGCAATGGCTCTCCGGCGCGCTGTCGGGCAAGCCGGCCTGCGTGTTCACGTCGACGGGCAGCCTGCATGGCGGACAGGAAACCACTCTGCTGTCGATGATGCTGCCGCTGCTGCATCACGGCATGCTGATCGTCGGCCTGCCCTACTCCGAGCCCGGCCTGATGACCACCGCGGCGGGCGGCACGCCTTATGGCCCTAGCCATCATGCCCACGTCGACAACGCCGGCCCGCTGACCGACCACGAGGCGTCGCTGGCCATCGCCATGGGTCGCCGGCTGGCCGAATCCGCGCTGAAACTCGCCGCATGACGAACCCATCCCAAGCCACCGCTTCCGTCGAGTCCGACGGCGCCCTGCACAACCCGGCGCTGTGGCGCCTGAGCGTGGCCAGCCTTGTGGCGCTCATCGTGCTCTGCATCGCCTGGGAGTGGTTCCTCGTCCCATTGCGGCCGGGTGGATCGTGGCTGATCCTGAAGTTCGTGCTGCTGCTGCCCGTGCTGCGCGGCGTCTGGCAGCGCAATCGCTATACGATGCAGTGGTCGTCGATGCTGATCCTGCTGTATTTCACCGAGGGCATCGTCCGCGCCACCAGCGACCGCGCGCCTTCCTCGTGGCTGGCCTGGGGCGAAGTGGCCCTGACGGTGCTGTTCTTCGTGGCGACGGTCTGCTACCTGCGCCCCTACAAGCGCCGGGCACGCGCCACCGCCAAGGCTTCCGCGCAATCTTCGTCCTGATTCGTTTTCATTTCGTCCTGACCGCCATGACCGCTGCGCATACCGATTCCTTCCTCGATCTCTGCCGCGCCGCCGTGGGCCCGCAGAACGTGCTGACCGAGCCTGCCGACAAGGCGCCCTACCTGACCGACTGGCGAAATCGCTATCGCGGCGACGCCCTGGCCGTGCTGCGCCCCGGATCGACGGAAGAAGTGGCCGCCGTGATGCGAGCCTGCCACGCACACAAGCTCGCCGTGGTGCCACAGGGCGGCAATACCGGACTATGTGGTGGCGCCACGCCGCAGGCTGGCGAGAGCGCGGCGCGCGGCACGGTCGTGCTGTCGTTGCAGCGCATGAACCGCGTACGCCAGGTAGACCCGCTCAACAACACGATTACCGTGGAGGCTGGCGTGATCCTGCAGCAGTTGCAGGAAGTGGCCCAGCAGCACGGCAGGTTGTTCCCGCTATCGCTGGCGGCCGAAGGCAGTTGCACGATCGGCGGCAACCTGTCCACGAACGCTGGGGGCACGGCGGTGCTGCGCTATGGCAATACCCGCGAGTTGTGCCTGGGGCTGGAAGTGGTCAACGTGCGGGGCGAGGTCTGGGACGGCTTGCGCGGCCTGCGCAAGGACAACACCGGCTACGACCTGCGCGACCTGTTCATCGGCGCCGAAGGCACGCTCGGCGTCATCACGGGGGCGGTCATGAAGCTGTTCCCGGCACCGCGCGCCCGCGTCACGGCGCTGGCCGCCGTGCAGAGCCCGCGCGCGGCGCTGGCGCTGCTGGCTATCGCCCAGTCCCATGCCAACGCCATGCTGACCGGCTTCGAACTGATGTCCGCAATGTGCCTGCAACTGGTGACAAAGCACTTCCCGCAACTGCGCTATCCATTCGACGCCCCGCATCCGCAACTGGTACTGCTGGAACTGTCCGATAGCGAAAGCGAAGAGCATGCACGCGGCATCTTCGAGAAGATGATGGAAGCCGCGTTCGACGCCGGCGTGGTCACTGACGCCGTGGTGGCGGAGTCCGTGCAGCAATCGCGCGATTTCTGGAACCTGCGCGAACACATCCCGCTGGCGCAGGTAGAGGAAGGCAAGAACATCAAGCACGATATCGCCGTGCCGATTTCGCGCGTAGCGGATTTCATCGAGACCACCGACGCGCTGCTGCAGGACGCCTATCCCGGCGCGCGCATGGTCACGTTCGGCCACCTCGGCGATGGCAATCTGCATTACAACGTGTCGCCACCCGTGGGTGTGGATCACGAGCATTTCCTCGCGCATCAGGACGCCATCAACCTGATCGTCCACAACAGCGTCCATGCCCACCACGGCTCCATCTCGGCGGAACACGGGCTCGGACAACTCAAGGTCGAGGAAAACCAGCGCTACAAGAGCATGGTGGAGCTGACGATGATGCGTGCGATCAAGCATGCATTCGATCCGCAGGGCCTGATGAATCCTGGGAAGGTGGTCTGACAGTTTGGTGAGGACGGCAATTGTGCAGCAGGCTGCTGCACAATTGGCGAAGGCGAAGGCTAGTGCACCGTCTGGTTATCCTGCCCCTCTTCCCCCTCCCCAAACAACTGCCCGCACAACGCTTCGCCCTCCTCCGTCAACCGGGCCGTACCACGTCCGTCTTCCTCCATGGCAGTCACCACGAGATCGGCTTCGGATAGTTGGGTCAGCATGCGTCGCAACACGCTCATCTGCACGCTGGCGCGCTTGCTCAGGCGGGCCAGCGAGAGATCCTTCGCCGCGGCTTCGGGCTGCGCGGCGACGCTGCGGGTGTGGTCCCATAGCGTCTGCAGGATCGCGCCGAGCACCGGATCGAGGTCATCGTCGGCATCGTCGTTTCGGTTGCTGTCGTCGCTCTGGTTGTTGTCGTCGTCTGCCATGTCTGTCATATCGTCTCCCGTTGCTGCAAGGTCGCCACGAGCTTGCCCAGCGTGACCACGGCAGCTTCCACTTCCGCAGTCCAGGCGCCGCTGTAGTTCAGGCGAATGCAGTTCGTATAGGTCGGCACCGGCGAGAAGATATGGCCGGGCGCCACGGTGATCTGCCGCTCCAGCGCGGCGTGGTACAGCGACATCGCGTCTACCTCTTCCGGCAACTCCACCCACAGCACGTAGCCGCCCGCCGGTCGCGAAACCCTTGTTCCCGCCGGGAAAAAGCGCCGCACCGCCGCCGCCATGATATTGGCCTGCTGCGCGTAGGCCTTGCGCACGCGGCGCAGGTGGAAGTCGTAGCCATCCTTTCGCAAAAACTCCGCGATGGCAAGCTGGGGAATCGTCGAGGTTGTCAGCGTGTTCAGGAACTTGAGCCGCTCCACTTTCTCCTTGTAGCGGCCCGGCAGCGCCCAGCCGATGCGGTACGCGTTGGTGAGCGTCTTGGAGAACGACGAGCAGTGCAGCACGATGCCGGCCGTGTCATAGGATTTCAATGACGTGGGATGGACGTCGCCGTAGTACAGCTCGCCATAGACATCGTTCTCGATAACCGGGGTATCGCGATCCGTCAGCAGCTGTACCAGCGCCTGCTTGCGTTCGTCGGACATTTGGAAGCCGAGCGGATTCTGGAAATTCGGCATCACCATGCACGCGGCCACGGGGCGCTCGTCGAGCAGTCTGGCCAGTGCTCCAACGTCGATGCCTTCCACCGGATCGGTCGCTACCTCCACGGCCTGCATGCCCAGCCGCTCGATGGCGTGCAGCATGGCGTAGTACGTGGGAGATTCCACGGCGATGGTGTCGCCCGGTTTGGCTACGGCCTGCAGGCAGAGGTTGATGGCCTCGGTGGCGCCGATGGTGACGATCACCTCGTTCGGATCCACGGTGTAGCCGTTTTCCAGATAGCGGCGCGTGATCTGGCGGATCAGTTGCGGCGAGCCGGGCGGCAGGTCGTCGAGCACGCTCCAGGTGTCGTAGCGTTTGCCGATGGCATTGGCGTACTGGATGATCCGCTGCCACGGGTAGAGCTTGGGGTCCGGATACGGCGAACCGAGCGGAACGGCATCGTCCGCGCGGATCGAGCGCAGCGTGGAGAGCACCAGCGCGCTGACATCGACGGCCGAGGGCCGCGCGGCGGGGCGGCTGGGCTGCAGGTCGATGGCTGGCTCGCCGGGGCGTGCCCGCACGAAGTAGCCCGATTGCGGACGGCTTTCGAGGATGCCGCGCGACTCCAGCAGCAGATAGGCACGGATGACCGTGGTGATGCTGAGCCGATGATGCTGGGCGGCCTGCCGCACGGACGGGATCTTCTCGCCGGGCAGCAGCACGCCCTGCTGCACCAGCGCTTCGATATCGGCGGCAAGCTTTTCGTACAGGGTGACCAACGGGGGCGCCTTTCAGGTTATCCGGCCGCGCCGGGCAACCCTGGGCGGTCAGCCTGCGGTCACCGGCGGATCGGTAGCGATCTCGGAATCTGTCGAAGTGTATTCGACGTAGCCGTCCTGGCGGCAGAAACTGAGCAGGCGCAGCCCCGCCTGTTCCGCGATGCGGATGGCGAGCGAAGTGGGCGCGGAGATGGTGGCCAGCATCTGGATGCGCATCCGCGCGGCCTTGCGGACGAGTTCGTAGCTGGCGCGGCTGGAGAGAAACACGAAGCCGTCGCCGAACGATTCCCGCGCACGCGCGAGGTGGCCAATCAATTTATCGAGTGCGTTGTGGCGCCCCACGTCCTCGAAGATGGCACGCACCTCGCCATCGGGACCGCACCACGCCGCGGCATGAACGCCGCCCGTGGCGGCCATCAGCGGCTGGCGGGCCCGCAGGGCGTCCGCAGCGCGGCGCATCAGGGCCGGGGTTGGCGTGATGCGATGCACGGGGCGGCCAATCGGATCGGGAATCAGATCGAGTAGCGCGAGACTTTCAATCCCGCACACGCCGCACCCGGTGCGCCCGGCCAGCGTGCGCCGCTGGGCCTTCATCGCCATGAAGGCGCGTTGCGAAATCTCGATGCGGACCTCGATGCCATCGCAGCCCGGCTCCACCTCGATATCGTAGATCTCGCCGATACCGTCGACGATGCCTTCCGTCAGCGAAAACCCCACGGCAAAGACCTCGAGATCGAGCGGCGTGGCCATCATCACGGCATGCGAGATGCCGTTGTAGACCAGCGCCACGGGCACCTCGTCGGCCACCATGTCGATTTCCAGCGCCGTGTTGTCGCCCTGGTGGCGGCGGATATCCCGCGCGACGTAACCTCGTTCGGCCATGATGCCCTCCTGCAATCCGGGGATGGAATCCCGGCGCGTCTACCCGCGCTATTACGCCGATACCGCCGCGCGTTGCAGCAGTACCGGGATCGACTTCGACGTTGGCGTACCGGACCGGTCGCCGATGCTTTCCAGCGGCACCAGCGGATTGGTCTCCGGATAGTAGGCGCCGAGGCAGCCGGCCGGAATGTCGTAGTCCACGAGCAGGAAGTCTTTCACATGGCGCGTGATGCCGTCTTCCCAGACACTCGTGACATTTACGCGTTCGCCCTCTGCAAACCCGAGGCGCTCACGATCGGCACGGTTGATGAAGATGACGCGGCGCAGGCCGAACACGCCGCGATAGCGGTCGTCCGGACCGTAGATCGTGGTGTTGTACTGGTCGTGCGAGCGCGTGGTCATCATCACCAGCAGGTCGTCGCCATAGCGGTCGCGGGCGCGCTGGATCGGCGTGTCGCGGTCGATGGGGTGCACCAGGAACTGCGCCTTGCCAGACGCCGTGCGCCACACGCGATTGCGCGAAGCCGGTGTCAGGTGGAAGCCGCCCGGCTTTGCCACGCGTTCGTTGAAGCGCTCGAATCCCGGAATGACCTTTTCGATGGCATCGCGAATGCGCGCGTAATCCTGCGCATACCAGCGCCAGTCCACCTTCTCGGCACCGAGCGTGGCCTCGGCCATGCGCGCCACGATCATCGTTTCCGACAACAAATGCGGCGAGGCCGGCTTGTTCATGCCGTAGGACATATGCACCATGCAGACCGAATCCTCCACGGTCACGCCTTGTGCCACGCCATCCTGCTCGTCGATCTCGGTGCGGCCGATCGTCGGCAGCAGCAGCGAGTCACGGCCGATCACGAGGTGGCTGCGATTCAGCTTGGTGGCGATGTTCACCGTCAGGTCGCACTGGCGCAGCGCTTCCCAGGTACGCGGCGTGTCAGGCGTGGCGATCGAGAAGTTGCCGCCCAGCCCCACGAATACCTTGACCTTGCCTTCGAGCATGGCGGCGATGGCGGCCACCACGTCCTGGCCGTGCTCGCGCGGCGGCTCGAAGTCGAACACCTGGCCCAGGCGGTCCAGGAACGCGGCATCGGGTTGTTCCTCGATGCCCATGGTGCGGTCGCCCTGCACGTTCGAATGGCCGCGCACTGGCATCAGGCCCGCGCCGGGGCGGCCGATATTGCCGCGCAGCATCATCACGTTCGACAACAACTGGATGGTCCGCACGGACTCCTTGTGCTGCGTCAGGCCCATGCCCCAGCACATGATCGTGCGCTCGCTCTTCACGTAGACGCCGGTCAGCGCGTCGATATCCTCGCGCGTCACGCCCGACTCGGACACGATATCGGCCCAGCTTTCGGCGCGAAGATCGACGGCGAAGGCTTCGTAGTCAGCGGTGTGTTCGGCGATGAAATCGACATCCACCACGCGCTTGCCGCCCGTGGCCACGGCCTCGTCATCGAGCTCGATCACGCGCTTGGCCATGCCCTTGAGCAGCGCCAGGTCACCAGCCAGCTTGGGACGCACGAACATCGAGGCGATCTTGGTGCCGCCGCCGCCCAGCATCTCGGTCACGTGCTGCGGGCTGACAAAGCGCTCCAGGCCGCGTTCCTTCAGCGGATTGATCGAGATGATCGTGGCGCCCCGTTTGGCGGCGTCGCGCAGCTCATTGAGCATGCGCGGATGGTTCGTGGCCGGGTTCTGGCCCCAGACCATGATGGTGTCCGCCAACTGGAAATCGTCGAGCAGCACCGTAGCCTTGCCCACGCCCACCGTCACCGGCAAGCCGCGGCTGGTGGCCTCGTGGCACATGTTCGAGCAATCGGGGAAATTGTTCGTACCGTACATCCGGACGAACAACTGGAACAGGAATGCTGCTTCGTTGCTGGCCCGGCCCGACGTGTAGAACGTGGCCGCATCGGGATTGTCCAGCCGCTGCAGATGCGCGGCGATCAGCCGGAACGCCTCGTCCCAGTCCACCGGCACGTACTTGTCCGTGGCGGCGTCGTAGCGCACCGGATGCGTCAGGCGGCCGTGCTGCTCCAGTTCGTAGTCCGACTGCTGCATCAGCTCCGCCACCGTGTAGCGGCCGAAGAACTCGTTGGTCACGCGCTTGCTGGTGGCTTCGGCCGCCACGGCCTTGACGCCGTTTTCACAGAATTCAAAGGTCGACGCGTGCTGGCGATCCGGCCAGGCGCAGCCCGGACAATCAAAGCCATCCGGCTGGTTTTGCTTGAACAGCGTCTTGTACTTGCCGCCAGACACCTTTTCCTTGACCAGGTTGATGGCGACCTGCTTGAGCGCGCCCCAGCCGGCGGCCGGGTGCGTATAGGGCGAAACGTGTCCCTTTTCGGGTGTCGGGGTACTCATCGGGGGCGACTTCCTGCAAAACCAGCAAAAGACCTGGGCGCCCGGCCCGGTTTTCCGTGTGCCCAGGCGCCCGCAACGATGGATGCAGACTATTGCCGGAATGTGATGCGGGAAACGTACAGTGTCAGGGCAGCACGAAGAGTACAGTTTGCACGGTTGCAGTGCACAATCTGAAAACTGTGCTTGTCAATTGTGCATGGGTGTGTTGGATTCAGTCCTATGAAGCATCAAACCGCTCGGGTTTTCGTTCCCCTCTCCCGCGCAGTGGGAGCGGGGTTGGGGGAGAGGGCGGGAGGGTCTGCTTGCCGGCCATGTCGCAATTTGCACGGCTGGCCCTCTCCCCCGCCCCTCTCCCGCATGCGGGAGAGGGGCGAAAACAATCGGAAGAGTGAGGCCGAGGCCCCTACTCCGGCTCCTTCGGCGTCGCCGCAATGATGTCCTCCAACTGCGCGCTCATCGGGATGCCGAGCCGTTCGCCAGTTGGCAACCTGTTCAGGAACCACTGCTTGTAGAGCCGTTCCAGTTCGCCGGAGGTGATCAGGTCGCGCACGGCCTTGTCGACGATGCTGGCAAACTGCGGGTCGGCGCGGCGCAGCATGATGCCGTAGGGGTCGTAGGAAAGAAAATCGCGCGTGACCACGAACTGCTTGCCGGCGTCGGCGCGGGCGAGAAAGCCGTAGAGCAGCACGTCGTCGCCCGCGTACGCATCGGCGCCGCCGTGGCGCAGCACTTCGAAGGCATCGGCGTGATCCCTTGCGCGGATCAGCTTTGTGCCGAGGTTGAAGCGCTGCGACAATTGCTCGATGGCATCCGCATTGGTCGTGCCGGCCGTCGCCACCACGGTCTTCCCTTTGAGATCGCGGAAAGTCTTGATGGACGAATTACGCGGCACCATCAGCTTGGTGCCCGCCACGAAAATGACGGGCGAGAATCCGACGGTCCGCATCCGCTCGGCGTTGCGCGTGGTGGAGCCGCATTCGAGGTCTACCTTGCCGGACGTGATCGCATCGAAGCGGTTCTCCGATGTCACCGGCACCCACTGCACCGTCAGGTCCCGGCTGATCTCGGCGGACGCTGCCGTGACGATGGCCTGGCAGATATCGATCGAATAGCCAATCGGCCGCTTCGCCTGATTCAGATAGGAGAACGGCAGCGAAGACTCGCGGTAGCCAATCACCAGCACGCCGGTATCGCGCGCCTTCTTCAGCGTGCCGGCCAGCACCACGGGTTCGGGTGCGGTGGTCTGCGCCGTCACACAAGGCGCGAAGATGCCGAGCCACGCGGCCAGCGCGGCAGCCAGGACGTAGTGCATGGCGTCAGGCTCCGGCCGATTCGGGCTTGGTGCCGGGGATGTCCTTCTCGGTCTCTGGCACCGGCCCCGTGGTCAACTGCCCTTCCCACTTGGCCACCACGGCAGCGGCAATCGAGTTGCCGACGGCATTGGTCGCGGAGCGTCCCATGTCGAGGAACTGGTCCACGCCCATGATCAGCAGCAGTCCGGCCTCGGGAATGCCGAACTGGTTCAGCGTGGCCGCAATCACCACCAGCGACGCGCGCGGCACCCCTGCCATCCCTTTCGACGTGAGCATCAGCAACAGCAGCATGGTGATCTGCGTCGCCATCGGCAGGTGGATGTCGTACGCCTGCGCGATGAACAGCACGGCGAACGTGCAATACATCATCGACCCGTCGAGATTGAACGAGTAGCCCAGCGGCAGCACGAAGCTGGAAATCTTGCGACTCACGCCGAAGCGATCGAGCGAGTCGAGCATCTTGGGATACGCCGCTTCCGAGCTCGCCGTCGAGAACGACAGCAGGAACGGTTCGCGGATCAGTCGGATCAGGTCGAATATGCGCCGCCCGAGGAACACGAACCCGGCCAGCGCCAGCAGCCCCCACAGCACGAACAGCGCCAGATAGAAGCTGCCCATGAACTTGGCGAAGGTAATCAGGATGCCCAGCCCCTGCGTGGTCACGGTGGACGCTATCGCCGCGAACACGGCCAGCGGCGCCATCCACATGACTGCGCCAGTGATCTTCAGCATGATCTGCGCGAGATCCTCGATCACACCGGCCATGCGATGTCCGCGCTCGCCCAGCGTGGAGAGCGCCGTACCGAAGAAGATCGAGAACACCACGATCTGCAGGATCTCGTTGTTGGCCATGGCCTCGGCCACGGATTTCGGCACCAGGTGCGAGATAAAATCCTTGAGCGTGAACGCGTTGGTTTTCAGGTTCGTGGCAGCGCCCACGTCAGGCAACGGCAGGCCGATATTGACGCCCGGCTGCAGCAGCGTGGCCATGATCAGCCCCAGCGTCAGCGACACCAGCGATGCGGTGATGAACCATCCCAGCGCCTTGATGCCCACGCGCCCTACCGTGCTGGCATCGCCCATGTGTGCAATGCCCATGACGAGCGTGGAGAACACCAGTGGTGCGATGATCATCTTGATCAGCCGCAGGAACACGTCGGTGATGATCGAGATATAACCGGCGATGTCCTTCGCCACCTTGGGGTCAGGGAACGCGGTATTGCACGCGTAGCCGACCCCTGCGCCGAGAACCATCGCTATCAGGATCCAGGTCGTGATACTTGACTTGCTCATGGCATCTCCAAGGAGTCGACCGATGGCCGCGGTGCCGGGGCCCGTGGATAACCATAGGTCGCAGAAGCGCCTGAACGCAAATCTTCACGCACACCGCCGCGCACCTGAGCACGCGGAAAATGCACGGGATGCCACCTGCTGAAGCCCTATACCATCGATTCGTCACATCGCAGCGGCCTACCGCTTCTGCCATACCCTCAGCCCGAACAGCGGCAGCACGCCATAGACGTGATCGAACAGGTCCGACTGCGTCTGTTCATACGATTCCCAACGCGTGTCGTTGACGAACAGGAAGACTTCGAGCGGCAGTCCCTGACTGGTCGATTGCACGTGGCGCACCACGAGCGGCAGGTCCTGACGGATGGCGGGATGCTGGCGGAAGTAGCCCAGCATGTAGCGGCGCAGCAGGCCCAGGTTGGTGAGCCGCGCCTCGTCTGCCTGCATGGCGAGCGGCACCTTCATCTCTGCATTGACAGCCAGTTGCGCCAGCAGGTCGTCATCGCAAAACCGCACACTGTCTGCATCCACAGGAATGCTGTGCCGCACGCGCCGCGCGCCGGACTCCAGCATGCCGCGCCAGTTTTTCACGCCGCTGGTCAGCAGCACATAGCTTGGCAGCGTGATGATGGTGTTGTCGAAGTTCTGCACCTTGATGGTGTTCAGTGCGATGTCGGTCACCACGCCATCGGCCACATAGCCGGGCACCTCGATCCAGTCGCCGATGCGCAGCATGTCGTAGGCGGCCAACTGGATGCTGGCGACGAAGCCCAGCAATGAATCGCGAAACACGATGATCAGCAGCGCCGTCATCGCGCTGACGCCGGTCAGGAAGTACGTGGGCGAGCGGTCTAGCAGCAGCGACACGATTGCGATGAAAGCGACGAGGTACAGCACGATCGTCGAGACCTGCAGGAAGCTCTTGATCGGCCGCGTGGCGGCATGCGGAAAATGGTTGTAGCGGTCTTCGATGCTGGCGAGGAACGCAAACCCCGCGCGCAGCCCTGCCACCACCATGAAGCTCGCGGCCAGCACCGCAACCGGCGTGCCCAGCATGGAGATCACGGGAAACGTCACGCCCTTGAGCAACGGCGCCGACAGGTAGACGATCAGCGCGGGCACGATCGGCGCCAGTCGATGGAACACGCGTCGATGCGCGGCGGCCCGCAGCCATTTGCGATGTTCGCCACGCGCCAGGCGATGCACCGCCCACAGCATGATCCAGCGCGTCAGGTAGTAGCAGAACACGCTCGCCAACACGATGGCGATCAGCAGCCCCGCCACGATCACGATGGCTACCGGCAGGCTGTCGGTATGTGCGTAGATGTGATGCGCACCGTCCGGCCCGGTCTCGATGCGGAACATGTCTCCCAGCATGGCACCTCGCGTCTGCCGGGGCTATGGGTCAACGTCGATGTCGGCAGATCGGCCACCTTGACGCATCGCGCGCGCGGGATCGGTGCGGTGGCATACATGCCGATACAAAAGCCGCCCTGCGCCACACATGACAGATACGCCACGCCGCGATCATCGCCTCACCCCAGAGGACACCCCCGATCAGGCCCCATGCGCGAATATCGCCATCCGCCGCTCGATGAAATCGAGCACCTCCAGCACCGCCGCAGGCAATGGCCTGCCTGCCTTCACGAGCAGTCTCGCCTGGGTGCCACGGAACAGCGGATGATCGATGGGCACGGTCGCCAGCGTCCCGGCGGCCACTTCGCGATAGGCGGCGAACTGGCCGATCAGCGTCACGGCATCGCTATTCGCCACGAACTGCTTGAGCGCCGCCAGCGAGTTGCTCACCAGCGTGGGATGGATCGACAGGTTCTCGGAAAATTCGAGCATCCGGGCCGCATGGCCAATGCCGTACGACTCGGGCATCAGGGCCAGGGGATACTCCAGTACCTCACGGATAGTGGCCGAACCGCCGCGCACCGCCAGCGGATGGCCCTGGCGCGACAGCATCACGATGGGCTGCGGCGAACTCGCGCGATACTCGATGCGCGGATGCAGCGGCGGGTTGTAGGCCAGCCCGATATGCGCACGGCTCTCGGCCACCTCGTCCAGCACATCATCCACGGGCAGGATTTCCATGCGGATATCCACGCGCGGATACTGCGCGCTGAACGGTGCGATGACCTCGTTGACCAGCGCATCGACATAGCCTTCGCTCAAGACGATGCGCACCATGCCCTGCTGCAATCCCTGCAGCGCATGCAGTTGATCTTCGAGCTTTTCCTGATGCGCGCGATACCCGCGCCAGAACTCCAGCAGATGTGCGGCGGCCTCGGTGGGCCGCACGCCGCGCGGCTGGCGCTCGAACAGCGTGATGCCGAGTTCTTCCTCCAGCAGCCGGATCTGCCGCGTGATCACCGACGGCGACGTATTGAGGCTTTCCGCCGCGCCCCGGATCGTGCCGTGGGCCAGCACCTCGCGGAAATAGCGCAGCCGCTGCTGATTGATCTCTCGCATCCCTCTACCCTTTTATCTTTCTTAAGTCACATTTTCGCGAGCACGCGGGGCTGCGTTGCTCTGGCAAGAACGATCTGTGGACTTTGTTGCTGTTGGTGCAAGTCTAAGCCGCTGCCACTATCCAAGCCAATCCCCCAACCATCACAACGCTCTGGAGACTGGCAATGTTAGTGATGTCGAATACTGGCGCCCTCGACGGCACCTCTGCCCTGTACAACAAGATCAACCTGCGACTACTGCCCTTCCTGCTGGTCTGTTACCTGTTTGCCTATCTGGATCGCGTGAACATCGGCTTTGCCAAGCTGCAGATGCAATCGGACCTGGGCTTCTCCGATGCCGCATACGGGGTGGGCGCCGGCATCTTCTTCATCGGCTATGTGCTGTTCGAAATCCCGAGCAACCTGATGCTGCCGCGTGTTGGCGCGCGCAAGACATTCAGCCGCATCCTTGTCTTGTGGGGCATCACCTCGGCCTGCATGATGTTCGTGCGCGACGTGCCCACGTTCTACGCGATGCGCTTCCTGCTGGGCGTATTCGAAGCGGGCTTCGCGCCGGGCATGATCTATTACCTGTCGTGCTGGTACGGCCCGCAGCGCATGGCGCGTGCGATTGCCATTGTGTTCCTGGCGGGTCCGATTGGCGGCATCATCGGCGGCCCGGCTTCGGCCTGGCTGATGACGTCGCTGGCAGGTCACGGCGGACTGGCCGGCTGGCAGTGGATGTTCCTCGTCGAAGGATTGCCGTGCCTGCTGCTTGGCGTGCTGGCGCTCAAGATGGTGCCGGATCGGCCCGCCGACGCCAACTGGCTGACTGCCGACGAAAAGCGCCTGCTGGAGCAGGAACTGGCCGTGCCCGCTGCACACAAGCATTCGTTCGGTGCCGTGGCGCGCGACCCCAAGGTCTATGTGCTGGCCACCGCCTACTTCTGCGTGATCGCCGCCATCTACGCGCTGAGCTTCTGGCTGCCGACGCTGATCAAGGCGCAAGGCGTGACCGATACCGTGCGGCTGGGCTGGTACACGGCCCTGCCCTATCTGGGTGGCGCCATCGGCATGGTCTATATGGGCCGCCGTTCAGATCGCAAGGGCGAGCGCCGTTTCCATGCTGCCATTCCCGCGATGGCCGGTGCCGCACTGCTCGCCGGATCGACGCTGGCCGACGGGCACCTGTTCATCACACTGGCGCTGCTGACGCTGGGCACAACCGCACTGTGGATGACCTACACGGTGTTCTGGGCCATGCCGCCCGAGTACATCAAGGGCCCGGCTGCGGCAGGCGGTATTGCGCTGATCAACACCATTGGCCTGTCAGGCGGATTCTGGGGTCCAGCCATCATCGGCTGGGCCAAGACGGCCACTGGCAGCCTGCATCCCGGCGTATTGGTGATGGCGGCGATGCCGCTGGCCGCCGCGCTGATCATCCTCGCCAACAAACTTCCCAAGCGCCACTGAAGCGCGACCCCACTCCTGGAGAACATCATGTTGCTGCACCTTTCCACCTGGTCCGAAATCGAGCAATACCTGCAACGCAGCCGGACCATCGTCATCCCGATCGGCTCCAATGAACAGCACGGCCCCACGGGCCTGCTCGGCACGGACTGGCTGTGCCCGGAGATCATCTCCCGCGCCGCGCAGGCACACGGCGACATCCTCGTGGCACCCACGTTCAACATCGGCATGGCGCAGCATCACCTCGGTTTCGCGGGCACGATCTCGCTGCGGCCCACCACGTTCATCGCGGCGATCATCGACTGGGTGCACTCGCTGACGCGCCACGGCTTCGAGAAAATCCTGTTCCTGAACGGGCACGGCGGCAATATCGCCTCGATCGAGGCCGCATTCTCGGAGATCTATGCCGAGTCGAGTTTCGCCGGGCGCCGCGCCGGCTTTGCATTGAAGCTCTGCAACTGGTGGGATCTGGAAGGGGTGAACGAACTGGCCCGCGAGATGTTCCCCACGGGACACGGTGCGCACGCCACGCCGTCTGAAATCGCGGTCACGCAGTTCGCGTTTCCGGATGCGATCAAGCACGCGGACTACGCGCCGAAGATCGCGCCGTCGGGCCCGATCCGCGAGGCGCTGGAATTCCGGGGACGCTTCCCCGATGGCCGCATGGGTTCGGACCCGAACCAGGCCACGCCGGAGAAGGGCCAGGCGCTGGTGGAACTGGCCGCGCGCAGCCTGGTGACCGAACTCGCCGCGTTCACCGACGAGTTCGTACCGGCCTGATCGGCTGGATTGCCTGGAGGGTCAGGCTTTCTCGCGGGTAATCGACAGCGCGCTGAACGATTGCGAGACGGGCATGACTTCCAGGAAGTTGATGTTGACGCGCGAGGGCAGCGTCGCGGACCAGAACACGGTTTCGGCAATGTCCTCGGGCGTCAGCGCATCGGCGCCTTCGTAGATCTTCGCCACGCGCGACTGGTCGCCATCGAAACGCACCGCCGAAAACTCGGTGCCGCCCACCAGGCCCGGCGCCACGTCCGTCACCCGGACGCGCGTGCCGGTCAGGTCGGCGCGCAGGTTCAGCGAGAACTGACGCACGAAGGCTTTCGTCGCGCCATACGTATTGCCGCCCGGATACGCGTATTCACCGGCCACCGAACCGATGTTGATCACGTGGCCGCGATTGCGCGCCACCATGCCCGGCAGCACTGCGCGCGTCATGTAGAGCAGGCCCTTGATATTGGTGTCGACCATCGCGTCCCACTTGTCGAGATCCGCGTTCTGCGCCGATTCCAGACCCCACGCCAGACCGGCGTTGTTCACCAGCAGGTCAACTTCTGCGAATTCGGCCGGCAACGCAGCTACGGCAGCGGCCACGGCATCACGGTCGCGCACATCGAGCACGAGCGGCAGCACCTTGTCGCGGCCCAGGGCATCGGCCAGCGCTTCGAGCCGGTCTTCACGCCGCCCCGCGGCAATCACGCGATGGCCGGCCTCGGCAAATCGACGGGCAATGGCAGCGCCAAATCCTGCGGTGGCGCCAGTGACGAATACGATCATGGTTGCTCTCCAGCATGTAAACGGGTTCGGGGGCGATGGTACACCGGGTTGCGGGAGATGGTATGCGGAGAGTGCATGAGGATAGTTGGTGGGCGGTTTGCTCCCCTTCTCCCACTACTGGTTTGCTCCCCTCTCCCATGAAATGGGAGAGGGGTTGGGGGAGAGGGCCGGAGGGTCTGCTTGCCGGCCGCGTCGCAGTTTTCACCGCCGGCCCTCTCCCCCGCCCCTCTCCCGCCATGCGGGAGAGGGGGGAAAACCAGCGCGGGGAGTTAACGCATCACTCCGTCACCCACCCTCCACTCGTCGCCACCATCATCTGCTTCAGCTCCATCGTCCCGCTGCCTTTCACCACGCGCGCCAGCACCGGAAACGCCTGCTGCACCATCGTGTCCGCAGCCCATGGCGCCGCATCCAGCGTGTAGGTATATCGCACCGCAGTCGTGAGCCGCGATGCATTGTCGTGAACCGGCTTGTCCCAGCCGGTCACCTTCGCCAGCTTCACATGACCGTAACAAAGGTCCGGCGTATCCGCTTCAGCACCATGTGCCGCCGTCTTCGGATGCGCATTCACAAATCCGCGCCCTGTCTCCGTCAGGTCGTAGCGCAACGCCTTCACAGTCTCGCTCGATCCATCCTGATGGCGCAGCGTCATTTCCGCTGCCACATGCGACACCAGCCCAGCATGCTCCAGCGCGGGCATCTGGATGCCGTCACGCATCTGGGCGGCCACGGGCAAGTCGGGCACATCAACGGGCCACGTGTGCCGGCCGATGCAGAGATCGCCATGCTCGGCAAGCTGCTTTTCAAGCCCGGCGCGGAAGTTGGCTTCGTTCGCCGCGTCGGGATGGCCACACGCGGTCAGGGCGATGGCCGTACACAAGAGGATTCTCTTCATTTCGATTTCACGGCATGCGCGCCATGTTCGGCGGCGAATTCAGCGGCGGCATTCGCCACGGTGTTGGCGGGCTGCGCTGCGTTGGCCGGCGGCACAAAGCCATCGGTCAGCGTTTTCAGGAAGGCGATGAGGTCCTGCGTCTCCGCATCGGTCATCGGCGTCTTGCTGCCGGCGCGGCGCTGGTCCAGCGGCATTTGCTCGTCGAGATTGGCGCGATACTGCGCGGGCAGATCGTCGTACTTGTTGACGCGGCCCTTGCCATCGCTCGGATACCATGTCTGCGGTGCTGTATCGCGCGTGTTGTAGAAGCGGACCACATCCTCCAGCGCGTGGAACACGCCGTTATGCATGAACGCCTGACGCGTGGCCACGTTGCGCAGCACCGGCGTCTTGAACATGCCGCACGTTTCCTTCGCACCCTTGTCGCGGCCCGGCCGATGGTCGGTACGCAGCGGTCCGCACAGGCCCAGGTCGAAGTATTTCGGATCTGCATTGGCGGGAATCTCGCGATTGCGTGGCACGCCGATGGCTGCGAACGAGTAATCGCTCGTCATGTCCTGGCTGCCATCGTTACCACCACCGATCAAGTGGCACGCCATGCAGTTGCCCTTGTTCGGATCGAGGAACACACGCAGGCCGCGCAGTTCCGCATCGGTCAAGGCACCGCCCACCTTGTTGGTGCGATAGCGGTCGAACTTGCTGCTGTATGGATGAAAGCTGCGGTCCTCCACCTGGAATGCCTGCAGCGCCGCACCCACCAGTGAGAACGCGCGCTCCGTGTCATCGAACACATTCGCGCCATACGCCTGACGGAACGCCTCGGCATGAACGCCGCGCCGCACGGCATCCACCACAGCCGCCTTGCTGTCCGCTGCCATCTCGTTGGGAGCCAGCAGCGGAATGGCTGCCTGCTCGGCGATGGTGTTGGCGCGGCCATCCCATGTCAGTCCGCCACCGGGACCGGGCGCGCTGATCATGTCGGGATTCTCGAACGTATCGGAATACGCGTTCGTGTACTCCTTGTACATCAGCGTGGGCACGGCACGCGTGCCGGGCTGCTTGCCATCCTTGCCGCCCAGTTGCACGGAGAGGTTATTGGCCGGTGCATAGGCGTGATTGGGATCGTGGCAGGTGGCGCACGACATCTTGCCGGAGCCCGACAGCGACGGATCGAAGAACAGCTTCGCGCCGACCTGTGCGGCGGGTGTCAGTGCGGGCGAGGCGGGTGCCGATGGGGTGACAACCTGGGCCACCTGCACGACAGCAGGCTTGGGAAGCACGGCGGCATGGGCCGCAGCGTGCGGTGCATCGTCGGCAGGCTTGCAGCCTCCCAGCACGGCAACGCACGCAGCCGCCAGCAGGCCGGCGGCATAAATGGAAATACGCATGATGCTCGATGATCGGTAACGACAGGACAGCGGAACGGCGGGGGGCGAACCCCCGCCGTGCGGGCATCGGGACGATTACGACTTGATCGCCCAGATGCTGGTCTGCGTGGCATCCGGCCCTGCAGCCGTGTTGCCGCCGCTCAGCGAGCCGCTGCCGCTGACGCCCTTCGTCGCGCCGCCGGAGACGATGTCCCCGGACTTGACCACGTACTTGTGGTTCATCGGACGTACCGAGTCAAAGTGCGTGTTGGCGCTGCCCGAGTATTCGGCCAGATTGGCCAGGTTCTGCGCGATGTACTGCTCGGTGTACTTCGAGCGGTTCATGTACGACGTGGCCACACCGGGGTCTGCCAGCGCGAACATGTCCTGCATCGTGCGCACGAACGAGAAGTGGCTGTAGGCATCGGAGTCGATGACCTGCTTCGGCGCGTTGGGCTGGTTGGTCAGCAACGAGAAGATGGTGGGGCCATCGCCCTTGTTGCCGCCGTTGTAACGCGCCACGGCCGTGCTGATGCCTTCGCCAAGCGGCCAGCCGCTGGTGGCGCCACCGCCCACGTTCCAGCCGCAGCACGACGAGCTGCCGTAGAAGCTCGAACCTTCGTCAAACAGCATGACGATGGCCGAGCGGCGGTTTGTGTTCTTCCAGATGGGCGAAGCCTTGATGGTTTCCACAAGATACTTGGCGTAGGCATCGCCCCGCTTGATACCCGCTGCGGCGTTCGTGCAATCCGCCACCGCCGAACCCGTGCCGTGGATGTCATCGCACTGGTCGGGCACGATGTAGTTCAGCGCGCCGATGTCGCCGCTCTTCAGGTCATCCTCGAACTGGTGCGTGTTCCATGTTATGCCCTTGCTCTTGGCATAGGTGTCGATAGCCGCATCCCACTGGCCGCCACCCACCGTGCGGTTCAGGTTCTTGAAGAAGTCCGGGCGATTGCGCACTTCATCGAAGTTCACCGCCGGATGGTGCTTGGTCTTGTAGAGGCTGGAAATCATCGGCTCGGTCGCGCCAAGGCCCGACGTCACGTTGACTGCCGTGATGGCCGCATTGCCGGCGCCATCCTTGCGCGGGTCCTGGCCCGGGTCCATCGATTCGCTGTAGACGCGCGCGCCCATGCCGGCGTTGTACAGCGCCGTGAACATATTGCGGCGGCCCTTGAGGTTGTGGACCTTGGTGTCGGCGTTGCAGGCATTCACCGGCACATAGACATCGGTCGGCTGATTGGCGGTGTCGCCGGCCGGCAGGCAGTTCCACGCGTTGTCGTCGGCCACGCCCCAGTCGTCGGCACTGGCCAGCGAGATGTAGTTCGGCTCGCTCGGATTACCCGTGGAGAAATAGTTGGCCGCCTTGTTGCCTTCCTGGTTCAGGTACTTGTAGAAGTTCGGATAGGCAGGATCGTCGATGGTCTGGTTGCTGTGGTTCTCGAACACGACCACGAACAGGTGGTCATAGCGCGGGATACCCTCCGGATTGAACGCGGCGTCCTGCGCGGCCTGGATCGTCGTGACCGGGTCGGCGGCCACGTCGCTGGCATAGCCGCGATCGAGAATCTTCGATGCGAGCTGGAAGCGGCCTGCCAGCGTGTTGGCTTCCGTCAGCAATGCGGCGGAAGCGCGGGCGTCAGCCACATTGGCCGGCAGCGCGACCACATCGTCGGCCTTGACCGTGACATCGGCAGTGCCGCCCGTCAGGCTCAGACGGCCCGCGATAGCGGTCTTGGCATCGGCCACGCTCAGGTGCTCGGCTTCGACCAGACGCACGACTTCCGTCGACAACGGACTGATGACAACCTTCGCGCCGTTGGCGGCCTGCTCTGCCACGCTGCGCAACACCATCTTGCTCGCGACCTTGGTCGTGGCGCCGCTGGCGTCGGTATAGGTGGCGTCGGTATCCACCACGGCCACGAGGCTTGCCGCCGGCGTGGTCAGTGTGAAGCTGCCATCGGCGGACGAACGCGTGGACGCCTCGCCGTTGTCGCACAGGCCATTGCCGTTGGTGTCTGCACAGACCGTGGCATTGGCGTAGACCGTCGGCACGATCTTCTGCTGCACGTCATCGCCCGTGGTGCTCTTTGCGTAGTCGACGCCCGTGGCCGACGATGCCGCAAAGCCAGTCGGGTTCTTGATCGCCGTGCCGCCAACCACACCGCTGACCGTAGCAGCGGGCGTGGTGCCGCTGGTGCCGGAAGACGGGGTGGAACTGCTACCGTCGCCGCCGCATGCGGCGAGCGTGGCGGCTGCCGCGAGCGCGGTCAGCAGCGGGACAAAGCTGGAGTTTTTTGGGTGCATGTTCTGGCTTCGCCTGGACAAGGGCGAGTTTTTTAGTGGGAGGTAGGACTGCAGCGATGGTGGGCATGGCTACAGCGGCCCCGATCCTAGAAGCCGAATGTGACGGTTTGATTGCGCCGCATGTATCAACGTTGACGCATCAAGTTACGGAATATTTCATGGCGGACGGCATTGGCAGACATCGTGGAAAAGCGCATATTTGCGGCCTTTCCAAGCCTTTTCGTGGCCCCGAACCTTTCAATGACTGAAAGGTTTTTCCTCTCGCTCCGTCATCGATGTCAGCCCGCCAACTCGCCACCCTCCACTTCTCGAACGAACTCCGCGACTGGATCGTCAACGCGCTGCGCCGTGGCAGTTCCGCGGACGACATCGTGCGTGCACTGGCCGGGCAGCGCTTCGATGCAGGCGTGGCGCGCGAACTGGTGGATGCGTTTGGGCGGGTATTACGCGACGGATCGCCGATGCCGGAAGGCAGCCTCACCATCGAGCGCGAAGCCGCAGGCCCTGCACTGCCGAGATTGCCGCGCAGCGCGATACTGCACGGCGGCGACCGGGATATCCACGTCCTGACACGCACGGACAAGCCGACCATCGCCGTCCTTGAAAGCGTGCTGACCCACGACGAATGCGACGCGCTGATGGCCGCCGCGCGTCCGCGCCTCGAAGCCTCGACGATTGTCGATCCGCGTACGGGCGAGCAGGTGGTCAGCTCCGACCGCACCAGCCATGGCATGTTCTTCCGTCTGGCGGAAACACCGCTGCTGGCTACGCTCGATACGCGTATCTCGGCACTGATGAACATGCCAATGGAAAACGGCGAAGGGCTACAGGTATTGCAATACGCGCCGGGCGCGCAGAGTCGTCCGCACTTCGACTTCCTCATGCCCGGCAACGCGGCCAATCAGGCATCCATTGCGCGCAGTGGCCAGCGCATCAGCACGATGGTGATCTACCTGAACGATGTGGAAGACGGCGGCGAAACGGTATTCCCCGAGACCGGCCTGTCAGTGGTGCCGCGCAAGGGCAATGCGGTGTATTTCGAGTATTGCGACAGCCAGGGACAACTGGATGGCCGCACATTGCATGCGGCGGCCGAGGTGCTACGCGGGGAGAAGTGGGTAGCGACGAAGTGGATGCGGGAGAGGAGGTTTGTGGCGGCGGGGGAATGAACTACCTCTCGGTTTTCTCCCCTCTCCCTGAGGGAGAGGGGAGAAACCAGAGCGCGGCGAGAAAACCTACCGCTCCACCACCCCCCTCGCAAACCCTGCAAACACCACGCCCAACGCCCCCCAAAGCACCGCCTGAATCCCGAACGTTGCCACCCTGTATTGCCACAGCAGCGTAGCCGGGAAATGGTCAGGCACTTCGTTGACCGTCGGCAGCAGCGTCTGCATAAGCACGACCAGCAGCAGGAACACACTACCGGCGCCCAGCCACGCGTGCCATGCACCCATCCGCACAATGAGCTTGCGTGCGACGATGACCGATACCACCAGCGCAGCCAGTGACAGGCCGATCATCGTGAAGAACAGTGCGGTGCGCAGGCCGATGGTGGACGGGTCCCCGATGGCCGGCGGGTTCGGCGGGTATTTGACGAACGGCACCAGCACGATGCCGATGTAGCCGAGCGTGGCCATCAGCATCGCCGTGGCCCGTGCGCCAAGCGCGCCGATGCGGCCATACACATACGCGAAGGCCAGCGCAAACAGCCCGCCCACTGCGGCGCCGAACACGGCCAGGCCGACGAACAGGCCGAGCCCGGACTGTGTTTCGCGGCTCACCAGTTCGGGCATCTCGTGCGCGTGGCTGCCGCCCATCGCGTGCGTGGCCTGTTCCTCGAACGCGATGGCACGGTCCACCTGGGGTTCGCCGACGACATGGGCAAAGGCAAAGGCCAGCAAACTGGCCAGAAAGCCCGCGAGCATGCCGCGGACCAGCAGGTCTCTCACCATGGTGCTACCGGTTCAGTGGCACGGAAAGCCGAGCAGGTGCCGGCCATCGTGAACGAACTCGTGCACGTACATCGTGTTGAAGATGGCAGCGGCGCCCTCTTCCACCCCGACGAAATAGATCGCCAGCAGCATCAGCATGCCGCCGAAGATGGCCCATGGCAGCAGTTCGCGCAGCGGAATGGAAACGGGGACGATAGCCGGCACGGCGACCGGATGATGCAGCGTGGCTTGCATGGAAGCTCCTGAAGGATGACGCGTCCTGTGGAAGGAAGATTCGATGCAGAGGTCTGGCTTGTCTTCCCGCGCATCGCTGTCTGGCGATGGTCAGGTTGATATACAGTGGCGCGACCGCGCCGGATTTGAACCGGCTTCCCCGCATCGAGAGTCCGCGCATTATAGACCCCTCACCATGACCACGCCTACCGTGCACCGGATCACGTTGTTCTGCCCGCCCGCCACCGCGGCATTGCGCGCCGGCCGCTTTCCCGATGACGACGCGCTGGATGACGACGCCGTGGCTGGCATCACGGCATGGAAGGTGGGCCACGCGGTGTGCAGTCCCGCACGGAGCGCGCAGGAAACCGCCGCCGCTTTGGGATTCACGCCATTCATCGCAACGGATCTGCGCGAACTCGACTATGGCCGATGGACGGGCCAATCGCTCAAGACGATCTCCGAAGAGGAACCGGAGGCGCTGGCCGCGTGGCTATCGGATGCCGATGCCAAGCCGCACGGCGGCGAATCCATTGCCGAGGCGTTGCAGCGGGTGGCGGCATGGTTCGGCACCTACCCATGGCAACCCGGCCATACGCTGGTGATCGCGCCACCCGCCATCCTGCGCGCCATCGTGCTGTGCGCGCTCGATGCCCCGGCGCGCGGCTACTGGCACCTCGACATCGCACCGATGAGCATCAGCACGCTGTCCGGGCATCCCGGGCATTGGCGGCTGTCGTCACTGAGCGTACCGGTCGCGACTACAGCAGCACCGTCAGCAGCTTGAGCAACGTGGCCTTGAGCGGATACTGCCCCGCCACGAGCAGCAGCATCGGCAGCGCCGCCGGCACGGCAATGGCCAGCAGCACGCCCTTGTTCAGGATGATGGGACGGATCTTTGTCACGGATTCGTAGATGGTCTGCGTATCCGCCGTCGCACCCAGTTCCGGCGCATTGAGCATGGCGTCGTCGTCGAGTCCGGGCTCACGCGCCAGCCAGCGCCGCTGCACCTTGCGACCGTGCTCCGACAGCAACGCGCCATATTCGAGCATGGCGATCTTCTTCGTGCGCAGCAGCAGCGGCGTGAAGCACAGTAGCGGCAGCGCCACCAGCATGATCAGCACGATGGCCAGCACCACCATTTCGATATAGAGCGATGGCACCGACGTACCGTGATAGGCCACCTGATGCGCCCAGGAGGCGGCCACCACCGACGACACCGCCAGGGTGAACGGCGCAAACACCACGGGCAGCCGCGAGAGAAAGCCCAGCCCGCCGACATGATCGGGGTGGGTCGGCACCAGATGCAGCGGCAACTTCGCCACGCGCCACAGCACCACGGCGGCCAGCACCAGGCGCCAGATCCACGCCAACAGCAATACGGTAAACAGCGGCCTGACCACCAGCAGGAGCCACCACGCGCCGAAATTGCGACCCGTCGCGTCGCCAGACCAGGCGATCTCATCGGGATTCGGAGCCACCATCACCGAGGCCGTCCAGGCGACGACCAGCGCGCCGATCACGACCCACGGATAGGCGCGATCCCGCAGACGCGTGGCGGAACGTATCACCGCGTGGAAACGCGGCAACAGTGCCTCGTCAACGATCCCGTTGCGAACGAACTGGCGGAAGCACAGTGGCACCAGTCCCTGCGCCAATGCCTCGCCAAGGATCATCAGCGGAATGGCAACCAGACACCGCACATGCACGCCGTAATGCCCCAGCAGCGGCTCGCCCGCACTGCCCGGCATCATGCGCCCCGCCGACCATGCCCAGATCACCAGCGGCAGCCAGCACAGCATGCTGTAGAACAGCGCACGTCGCCCGATGCCAAGCCCTGTGGCCGGAATCAGCCCGAGCCCGCGTTGCAGGCGAAACAGCAGGTCATTGCGAACGAGGGAAAAGCCCTCGGAGTCGGCGTCCCCCGCCTCGGCTATGCCTGTCGAAGCCCGCATCATCGCGCGCTTGCAAACTCAGAAGCGCCCTGGCGATGCGCGGCTCGCCAGCGCACCACCGCCCCGCTGCGCGAACCGGCCAGCCAGCAGCGCTGCCACCCGCGTACGTTTCCCGGCGTCGCCCGCCATCACGACCAGTCCGTTGTCCACCGCCTGCTGCCACGCGATGGTGCCGTCCAGCAGGCCACGCAGCACCGCTTCGCCCGTCACCACGACGACATCGCCGTCTGCAGGACCCGCATCGTGATCGGCATGCACATCTGCCGCGCGCCTGGCGCCAGGCGCATAGCGCGTCCACAGCCGCGACTCCACCAGCAACAGCGAGACAGGCGGCAGCTTCGACTGGATGGACGCCATGCGCTGCTCCAGCCTGTGGGCCGCGTCATCTGCACTCAAGCGCGCATCGGCCCCGGTTGGGATGGTTGCGGGCGCCAGCGTGCCCGCGTTTCGCGCATCGAGCATGGCGAAGGCAACACCGATGGACGCCGGATGTGCCGCCCCGACTTCGTCGCCAAGCACGAAGTCCGAGCCGCAAGCCGATGCGTGCAGTGGCGCCAGCGCGAGACAGGCGGCGATGGCAACGAGAGTCGCTCTCATGGCGTCACGATGTTGAACCAGAACGGGAAAGAATCCAGTAGACCGAGGAATTCTCCCAGTGCCTCGCGCCGGCCTTCCACTTTCATGTCCCCCTTGGCAATGGCGTTCTCGATCGTGGTTTCCTTCAACTGGATCGAGTCGAGCGTGGCTTTCGACAGCGTGATCTTGGCGTCAGCCTGCGGCAGCGGCTTGCCGTAGTTCAGCACCGCGTTCTCGACCGCCAGTCCGTATTGCTTGTTCAGATCGGTGAAGTCCATGTTCAGCGCGATCTTCTTGCCGGCCGCCTTCGGGCCGTTCAGCCGCACGGCAAGGTAGTCGAACAGCATCTCGGGCGGCATCGCCTTGATCGTATCGGGGCTTGCCACGTCCGTGCCGCCAGCCTTGGGCACGCCGTTACGCAATTCGTATGCGCCCATCAGGTAGACACCGCGCCACGGGCCGCTCTCGGCCTGGTAGCCAAGCTGTTCGAGCGAATCGGCCAGCAGGTCCTTGCCGGCCTTGCTGTTCGGATTGGCAAAGACCACGTGCTTCAGTGCCTCGGCCGTCCAGCGGTACTCGCCCTTGTCGAAATCGGCCTTGGCCCGGCGCAGCACCGCCGCCTCGCCGCCCATGTACTCGACATACTTCTTCGCGGCCATCTCGGGCGGCAGGTTGTTCAGGTCCGATGGATTGCCGTCATACCATCCCATGTACCGTTGATACACCGCGCGCGAGTTGTGGCGCAGCGTGCCGTAGTAGCCACGGTTCGGCCAGAACTTGTCGAGTTCGGGCGGCAGCTTGATGATCTCGGAGATTTCCTCGCCGGTGTAACCCTTGTTCATCAGGTTCACCGACTGGTCGTGCGTGTACTTGTACAGGTCGCGCTGCTTCTTCCAGTAGTCGATGATCTTGGCGTTGCCCCACATCGGCCAGTGGTGCGCCTGGAACTTGAAATCGACATCCTTGCCGTAGAGGTCGATGGTCTCGTTCAGGTAGCTCGACCACTTCAGCGCGTCGCGTACCTGCGCACCGCGCAGCGTCAGGATGTTGTGCATCGTGTTGGTCGTGTTCTCGGCCATCCACATGCCCTTGAACTGTGGAAAGAACGTGTTCATCTCAGAAGGCGCCTCGGTGCCCGGCGTCATCTGGAACACCATCTTCACGCCATCCACCGTGATCTCGGTGCCGGTCTTGCCGATGATGTCGGATGGCACGATCAGGCCGGCTGTACCGGTCGATACGGTCTGCCCCAACCCGCCGTTCACACCGCCTCGGTCATTGCGCGGCAGCAGCGCGCCGTACATATAGACCGCGCGCCGGCCCATCGCGTTGCCCGCGATCACGTTCTCGCTGACCGCGTGTTCCGTGAAGCCTTCGGGCGCGAAGATCTTCACCTTGCCGGATTTGACGTCGGCCTCGTTCACGATGCCGCGCACGCCGCCGTAGTGATCGATGTGCGAGTGGCTATAAATCACGGCCACCACGGGCCGCTGCCCCAGATGCTGGCTCACAAAGTCATACGCGGCCTTGGCAGTTTCCGCCGAGATCAACGGGTCCAGCACGATCCATCCCGTGTTGCCCTGCACGAAGGTCACGTTGGAGAGATCGAAGCCGCGCACCTGATAGATGCGATCCGACACCTTGAACAGCCCGTTCTGCATCGTCAACTGCGCATTGCGCCACAGGCTCGGATTGACGGTATCGGGCGCGGGCTTGTCGATGCCGATGTACTGCTTGTACTGCTCCAGATCCCAGACCACATCGCCTTTGGCATTGCGGATGGTCAGCTTGTCGGGCGCGGCCACCAGGCCCCGTTGCGCATCCTCGAAATCGGATCGATCATTGAACGGCAGCTCGTTCTGCACGGCTGTGTTCGCCGCCTTGGTGGCTGCCGTGGCGGGCTTGCCGCCAATGGGCTGGGGCTGGGCCTGCCCCCAACCGGCCGAGGAATACACCATGCCAACTGCGGCTACCCATGCCCATACTGCTCTCATTGTTCGCTCCAGGTCGAAGATGCTATGCCATGAGGAGGGGGTCATTCATGTGGCGTCACAGGTCCATGGGCCCGTGGGTCCGGCTTGATAGTCGGCCATTGACGGAGCACTCAGAAGTGAATTTTTTATTTACTGCCTGAAACGCTTTCGAACGCAAAGCAGGGAAGCAAGCGATTTACACTGCCGGCATGCGCGACAACCACGCTCCCCGTCCATCCGTCCTGCCGTCCCCCCTCACCGCCTTCTTCTGGAGCGGCGATGCCCTGCGCGGCCGTCGCCTGGGGCAGGCCGTGCTGTCCGCAAAGGTCGACATTCCCGAGGCACCGGCACGTCTGCGCGCGGACTGGGCACGAGAGATCTCGACGCGGATGACCCTTGAACCCGGAGACGTCGAGGTCATGCCGCTGGCGCGCGCACGGACGCGCTGGCCGGAATATCCCGACTGCGTGCGCGCGATGTCGGCGTGGCTATCCACGCACGGCCTCGACGGCCTGCTTGCCGACGCCGACGTGGCACTGATGGCGTGCCGGGGTGCGCGTTATCACCACGATGGCGAACAGTACGGTGGCGCGGCGTTCTGCAATCTCTTTGTGAGCGAGGGAAAGGGGCAGGAGGTTCACTTTCCAGCGCTGGACCTGCGCATCCCCATCGTGCGCGGCACTGCGCTGGTGTTCGATCCCAGCCAGCCGCATGCCGTGATTGCCAGCGGCAATCACGGCTTCGACGCGGCGGATTTCCCCGTGGAGCCGGATACCACGCAGCTATTCCTGACGTGGGAACTCCCGATCGACCATCCGGCGGTGGCAAGAGCACTTGGCGTCTCCTTCGACCCCGACCAGCCCGTGCCCGCGACCGTGGAAGACGAGCAGATCTGGCGCGATGGCGCGAAAGCGGATGTGTGTCCCAATACGGGAGCATGGCAACGCGCGCGGCGTGCCGGCTAGCGGCAGCGCCCCTTGTTCAGAAAGCGCCACATGAATAGATGCTGACCCTGCCGTGATTTTTTTGCCTCATCGGAAGGCTGGTGCCTAGACTGTTACCTTGTACGGACCTGATCGCCTGCGCATCCCTGTCAGGTCACGTCAGCGGCATCGGCGCGCCGCGACAGACTCGCACGCGTGGCCGTTGCTTTTCGCGATCCGACAGGAGTACAGGAGTCAATAACATGAAATATCCGATCCTCGCCGTTCTCGCCTCTGCCGTTGTTGTGGCAGGCTGCGCAACCTCTCCGTACATTCCACCGCCAACCCCGGAAACCCGGGCAGTCGGCCAGAGCAAGCTGGCACCCAAGGAAGCCGCGCAATGCATCGGATCGCAATGGGCCAACAGTTCCAGACAGCAGGTGTGGATGCAGTACATGCTGGCCAACGACGGTGCCTACGATGTCTACGTGCCGGGGCAGAACCCGCCCTCCGGCTCGGCCGCCATCGTGCGCAGGTCTCCGACCGGCCAGGGTTCGTGGCTGGGCTTCCGGGGGAGCGATAGCGCCGCCGCCGGTGCCTTGAACCAGTGCATGTAGCGCGCCACGGGATGTGAGTTGCCCCCGCGATGGCCACGCCGGCCATCGCTTTCCCGATTTCGTTTTCTATTTCGTTTTCGATATCGACGCGCCGTGCCGTATGATCGATGGCATTCCGCCCTTTCCTGCCTGACGGAACGCCCCCGATGACCAACGCCCCTCACCTGTCTCCCAAGCTTCACCTGACCGCGCAGCACGGATTCGCGCTGCACGACAGCCGGCAGCCTTCCTTTCAGCGGAACTGGCACACCCATGACTGCGGCATGCTGCTATGGCCACGCGTGGGCAGGCTCAAGGCCGTATGGGACGACACAACCGAACCATCGGCCAAGGCGGGCGCACTGCATGCCACGTCCCTGGTGCGCGGCACGGCGGTGCTGCTGCCGGCATCGACCGCGCATCTGACGGCTTCCGAACACGAGCGGCAGCAACACGGCGAGTTGTATCTGCCGCCGGATCGCCTGCCCGGCTCGCGGCCATTCGGCGCGATGCATCTGGATGGCGCCACCATCGCGATGCTCGAAGCCCTGCTGGCCCCGACCATCTCCGCAGGCAGCGCATCGTGGCTGGTACGCGCCATCGTCGAGCAACTGGTGGGCAGCAAGCCGCTGGCAATGCCCGAGGAACCGGCTTCCGTGGCCCTGCGCATGGTCCGGCGTTTTCGACACGCGCTCGAACGCGACCTGCCACTGCCATCGATCGATGCCGTGGCCGAGGAACTTGGCACCTCCATCCGGCAATTGCAACGCGCCTGCCAGATCGAATTCGGCGCCACGCCCGTGGCCGTCCGGCGCCGCGTGCTGGCCGCGCATGCCCGCGCATTGATCGCGCAAGGCCAGTCCGTTGCCAGTGTCAGCGTGGATCTTGGCTTTGCCTCCAGCGGGCATCTGCACCGGCTACTACGCGAAGCCAGCGATATTTCCTGACAGCAATCGTTTCAGCCCATTGCCACCAGCGCGTCGATCTCGATCTCCGTCCACGCGCGATCCGGCAGGCTGGACACGCCCAGCGCGCTGCGTGCGGGTAGCGGCTGGTCGGGGAAGGCCGCGCGCAACACGGCGGAGGCGGCATCGAGCACGGCCGGATGCCGGGCGAAGTCCGGTGCCGCGCGGATAAAGCCACGCAGCCGCACCACCTGGATCACGCGCGACAAATCGCCATCGCAAGCCAGCCGCAGCGCAGCCAGCGCGTTCAGCATCGATACCTCGGCGGCACGGCACGCAGGTTCCACATCGTCGTCGTCCCTGCACTGTCCTGACATGGCGATCCCTGACTGCCGACACACTTGTCCGGCAATCGAGACCCATTGCGTTGTGCCCATCCGCACCACGCTATACGGCGCATAGTTGCCGCGCGGCGTGGATACCTCGGGCAGCGTGAAACCCGCTGCAGCAAGCCGGACTTCGGGGGCGTCGATTGTCATGCCTCGCCCCATGCCACGCTGCCGCTGAGCCAGCAGCCGTCAGGCTCGCCAGAATCGGTCTTGCGCGGCGCGACCAGGATTTCCGAGGGGCTCCCCATGGCATCGCCCTGCCACACCGCAATGGCGCCACTCACTTCACCTGCCGCATGCAAGTATCCCCACAACGCGGCCGCTGCAATACCGGTAGCCGCATCCTCGGGATAGCCCGACGACTTCGGAAACTGCCGCGCGTGGACCACGCGCATGCCGTCCGCCTTGGGCACGCCGAACGCATAGGGATACAGCCCGGTGGAATCGATCGATGCGCACAGCGATTCCATGCTTGAGAAATGGGGATCGAGGCTGTCGAGCATGGCCACGGACGGCAGCTCCACCAGCGTCTTCACGCGACTGGTAGCGGCGTTGATGGCCGGATAGCCCTTGCCCAGCAGGCCGATCTGCATGGCAACGCGGTCCGCCGCCTCAGCGTTCAGTGCGCCGATCCGCACCGCCGGCTGCGAGATCCAGACACGTTGCGCGGCATCGTCCCAGTACGCCTGCACGATGCCGCTCATGGTTTCGATACGCGCGGTGGGCGTGGTCCATTGCCCCCATTGCCGCATCGCCCACAGCGTACCCACGGTGGCATGGCCACACATCTCCATCTCATGCTGCGGCACGAAGAAGCGGAAACGCCAGTCGCAGCCGTTATCGCTCGGCAGTACGAAGGCCGACTCATGGCCATGCGTCGCGGCCACATCCTGCATGGCTGGCGCGCTCATGCCCCGTGCATCGGCCACCAGCGGCACCGGATTCCCGCCCTGCCCGTCGCGCACAAACACGCGGATCATGCTGACTTCACTCACCTGTGGCTCCCACGGACTTGGCGATCTTGCCCCAGTAGGGAATGTCGGATTGCACCGTCGTTTGCAGCGAGGCCGGCGTACCAGGACGCGCCGTCACGCCCTTGCTGGCGAGGTCGTCGGCCACGGCCTTGTCGGCCAGGACCTTGTTCAGCGCCGCGTTGAAGCGGTCGACAATGGCAGTGGGAGTGCCCTTCGGGAACGCGATGCCGTACCACAGTTGCTGGTCGAAACCCGGCACGCCCTGGCTGGTGAAGGTCGGCACACCGGGCAGCAGCGGCGTAGCGGCGGTCACGGCAATCGCGGAAATCTTGTGCGCCTTGATATAGGGGGCGAGTCCCACGGGATTGTCGAACATGATCTGCACCTGCCCGCCGATCAGATCGGTATAGGCCGGCGCCGCGCCGCGATACGGCACGTGGGTCATCGGCACATTGACGAGCTTCTGGAACTGCTCGCCCATCAGGTGCGACACGGTGCCCACGCCCACCGATGCAAAGCTGTGCTGCGACTTGTCAGCCTTCAGCTTCGCAACCAATGCCTTGGCATCGGGCACCTGCAATGCGTTGTTGACTGCCAGTACGTAGGGCGAGGTGCCGATGAAACCCGCATAGGCGAAGTCCTTCGCGGGGTTGTACGTCAGCTTGGGATAGAGCGCCACGCTGACCGCGTGCGTGCTCGTCGTGACCACACCGGCGGTGTAGCCATCCGCCGCGGCACGCGCCACGAAGCCCGACCCGATCGTGCCGCCCGCGCCGCTACGGTTGTCGATCACCACAGGTTGGCCAAGTTCACGCTGCAGCAAGGGCTGGATCGTGCGCACCACCAGATCGGTGCCGCCGCCAGCGGGAAATGGCACCACCATGGTGATCGGCTTGGCCGGCCAGGTTTCCGCATGGGCGGCAACGGATGACGCCGCCACAGCGCCGGCCAGCATGACGCGGGCTGAAATAGACAGGATAGACACGCGCACTCCCCTTGTTTGGAATGCATCGAGTCTAGAAATGGGGCGAACGGCCTTCAAACCGGAATGCGACGTGGGGTGATCCGGAATGCGGCAGTCTCTCTCCCCTCTCCCTCTGGGAGAGGGGTTGGGGGAGAGGGCTGGAGGGTCTGCTTGCCAACGCAGCCGCAATTTGAAGCGCCGGCCCTCTCCCCCGCCCCTCTCCCACCGCGCGGGAGAGGGGAGAAAATCGAGGGTACTTGATGAGCCTGGTGTGCTCCCCTCTCCCACCGCGCGGGCGAAGGGAGAAAACCGAACAGGAGAGGGGCGTAAAGCAGCACATCAGCGACGCGGGCTTTCCCGATAACCCCGCGCGCTTTATCATGCGCCTCTGACCCTTCGAGCCGACCTATCTGCGTACGCACCCGCCATGAATGCCACCCCGGAACCGCAGCCTGCCAACGAAAGCAGTGCGCCGCGCTCGCCCCTGCTGCTTGCCATCGGGGAGCGCACGCGCAGCCTGCGCGCCCGGCGCGGCCTGACGCGCCGGGCGCTGGCGGAAGCCGCCGATGTGTCCGAGCGCCATATCGCCAATCTCGAACATGGCACGGGCAATGCATCGATCCTGGTGCTGCAGCAGATTGCCAACGCGCTGCAGTGCGCGCTGACGGAGTTGCTCGGCGATGTCACCACGAGTTCGCCGGAATGGCTGCTGATCCGCGAGTTGCTGGAGAACCGTTCCGAATCCGATCTGCGGCGCGTGCGGATTGCCGTGGGCCAGTTGCTTGGCACCGATCCGGCAGACCCGCTGCGCTCGCGCCGCATCGCATTGGTGGGCTTGCGCGGCGCGGGAAAGTCCACGCTCGGACGCATGCTGGCCGAGGCGCTGGACATGCCCTTTGTCGAACTGAACGCAGAGATCGAACGTGTGGCCGGGTGCAGCGTGCAGGAAATCCACGGGCTGTATGGCACCAACGCGTATCGACGCTATGAGCGACGCGCGCTTGAAGAAACGATCCAGTTGTACGGAGAAGCGGTGATTGCCACGCCGGGAGGCATCGTGTCGGACCCGGCCACCTTCAACGAACTGCTGACGCATTGCACGACAGTCTGGTTGCAGGCCGCGCCCGAGGAACATATGGCGCGCGTGGTGGCGCAAGGCGATACGCGACCCATGGCCGACAGCCGCGAGGCGATGGAAGATTTGAAGCGCATCCTGGAAGGCCGAGCCGCGTTCTATTCGAAGGCCGATACCATCGTCGATACCAGCGGCAAGCCACTGACCGAAGCGTTTGCAGCGCTGCGCGAGGCGGTAGTAGCCGCCACCTCGGCGCAGCAGGCCCTGATCGGTCAGTAGGTTTCCAGATGCAGCCGGCCTTGCTGCTTGAGGTCGGCGCCGAGCTTGTCCCAGTCCATCCCTGCCTGCACGGCGATATCGCGCAGCGCCAGCACCACCCCCTCTTCCATACTCTTCAACCCGCAGACATAGAAATGGCTGTTGGTGTCGGCGAGCAGCGCGGCCAGATCCGCTGCGCGTTCGCGCATGGCGTCCTGCACATAGCGGCGCGGCTGCCCCGGCGTACGCGAAAACGCCAGGTTCACATCGATGAAATCCTTCGGCAGATTCACGAGCGGACCAAAGTACGGCAGTTCCTCGCGCGTACGGGCGCCGAAAAACAGCATCAGCTTGCCGCTCTCGAACTTGCCTGACTTGCGCAGGCGGCGGCGCCACTCGGTCATCGCACGCATCGGTGCGCTGCCCGTGCCGGTGCAGATCATGACGATATGCGAGCGCGGATGGTTCGGCATCAGGAAGCTGTTACCGAACGGGCCGATCACTTCCACGGTGTCGCCGATCTGCAGGTCGCACATGTAGTTCGAGGCCACGCCGCGCACGGCATTGCCCTGGTGATCTTCCAGCACGCGCTTGATCGTCAGCGAGAGGTTGTTGTAACCCGCCCGTTCGCCATTGCGCGCGCTCGCCACCGAATACTGGCGTGCATGATGGGGCCGACCGCTGGCATCCACGCCGGGCGGCACGATGCCGATCGATTGCCCTTCCAGAACGGGAAATGGCACCGTCCCGAAATCGAGCACGATATGGTGCGTGTCGTAGTCGCGCCCCACTTCGGTCGCACGCAGATTGCCGGTCACCGTGGCGCGTGCCGTGGTGGCTGACTTGCTCGCCTTGCCGCCGTAGAGATTCGTATAGGCATGCGCCGCCGACCACGGCGGCACCGTGGCGCCGTATTGCGCGCTCTGGAACGTCTCGCCGCCTTCGAATGCCGCAGGCAGCGTGACCACTTCCGGCGCGGGCGGCAGGCTGGCTGCTGCCGAGACACCGGCCGCCGCGAGTTCATCCTCGCTGAGTTCGGCAGGCAGTTCGTCCCAGCCCAGTTGCTCGTCCACGCTGTAGGCGCGGGCACGCGGCATGACGCGCCAGTTGTCGATCGATCCCGTGGGGCACGGCGAGATGCACGCCATGCAGCCGTTGCACGTCTCGGCGTCCACCACGTAGTTGCGGGAATCGTGCGTGATCGCGGCCACGGGGCAAGTGGCCTCGCAGGTGTTGCAGCGGATGCAGATCTCGGGATCGATCAGGTGTTGCCTGATGACCTGGATGTCGGACATGTCCATGGTGTTCTCCGGGTAACGCGGCGCGCCACGGCGGGCGCGCCTCCCGACGGGTCAGTTGAAGCGCACGTACTCGAAATCCACCGGCTGGCGGTTGATGCCCATGACCGGCGGCGCGATCCAGTTGGCGAACTTGCCGGGCTCGACCACGCGCCCCATCAGGCCCGCCACGAACGCGCGGTCTCCCGGCGTGGGCAGCCATTGATCCACGTAGTCGCGCCATTCCGCATCGGGAATCACGCGCCCTTCCGGCGACACCTTCACGCCAGCCAGCGCGCCGATATTGCGGTGGAACGCCTTGTGCGGCACCTTGAGCCGGAACGGGATGCCCGCTTTCTCGATGACCTTGTTCCAGCGTTCCACACCGGCCACGCTGTCCTTGATGTAGTCATCGCGCAGCACCTCGTTGAGCGCGTTGAGCATCGGCACTTCCTTCTCCACCAGCTTGCCGCCCACGGCCTGCAATACCTTGTACGTCTGGTTCTTGAGTACGTGGTCGTCAGTGCGCTTGCCTTCCTCGTACCGACCCTTGAGACCCGTGCTGTAGAACGTGGCCGCATTGCTCGACTCATCGGCGCCGAACAGATCGATCGTCACGCTGTAGTGGAAGTTCAGGTAGCGCTGTATCGTCGGCAGGTCGATCACGCCCGCGGCGCGCAGCTTGGCCGGATCATCGGTCTTCAGTTCGTTCATGACCTGACAGGTGCGCTGGATCACGCGCGACACGCCGCTCTCACCCACGAACATGTGATGCGCTTCCTCGGTCAGCATGAACTTGGTGGTGCGCGCCAGCGGATCGAACGAGCTTTCTGCCAGGGCGCATAACTGGAACTTGCCGTCGCGATCCGTGAAATACGTGAACATGAAGAACGAGAGCCAGTCCGGGGTCTGCTCGTTGAACGCCTGCAGGATGCGCGGATTGTCTTCCTGACCGCTGCGCCGTTCCAGCAGTGCCTCGCCTTCCTCGCGGCCATCGCGGCCGAAGTACTTGTGCAGCAGATACACCATCGCCCACAGGTGGCGCCCTTCTTCCACGTTCACCTGGAACAGGTTGCGCAGGTCGTACATGCTCGGCGCAGTCAGGCCCAGGTGGCGCTGCTGTTCCACCGAAGCCGGTTCGGTGTCGCCCTGCGTGACGATGATGCGCCGCAGGTTGGCGCGATACTCGCCCGGGATTTCCTGCCACACGTCTTCGCCCTTGTGATCGCCAAAATGAATCTTGCGATTGGCCTCGGCCGGGTTCAGGAAGATGCCCCAGCGATAGTCCGGCATCTTGACGTGACCGAAGTGCGCCCAGCCCTGCGGGTCCACGCTGATGGCCGTGCGCAGGTAGATATCGAAGTCCTGCGAGCCATCGGGGCCCATGTCGTTCCACCAGCTCAGGTAGTTCGGCTGCCACTGTTCGAGCGCGCGCTGCAGGGTGCGGTCTTCGCTCAGGTTGACGTTGTTGGGAATCTTGTCGCTGTAGTTGATGCCGTTCATCGTGGTCTCCAGATTCGCTTGTCGCTTGTGCGGCGGGTTCAGACGCGGTTCCAGTCGAAGGCGGCCTTGTCGCCCTTGCCGTAGACCTTCAGCGCACCCTTCTCGCCCACGGCGTTCGGGCGCTGGAAGATCCAGTTCTGCCATGCCGTCAGGCGTCCGAAGATCCGCGTGACCATGTTTTCCTGGCCGTTGAAGCGCAGGTTGGCTTCCATGCCGGTCAGCGCATCGGGCGACATCGCCGCGCGTTCTTCCAGCGCGATCCGCACTTCGTCGGCCCAGTCGATATCGTCCGGATTCGATGTCACAAGACCCAGCGCGAACGCAGCATCGGCATCGAGCGGCTGCCCGGCCTTTGCGCGCACGGCTTCCATGGCGGGGACTTCGTCGTAGAAGCGGCGGCCCAGGCGGCTCTGGCCCGTGGCCATCGGATACAGGCCGAAGTTGGCGTCCGCCACGGTGATGGCCGGTGCGCGCGCTTCATCGTCGGGCAGCGCGAGGTGATAGATGCGGTCGCAGGCCAGCGCCAGTTCCAGGAACGATCCGGCAAAGCACGAACCCGGCTCCACCAGCGCGAACAGGCTGCGCGACGAGACATCGAAACGCGAGAACGTACGGCGCAGCAGGCCGATGGTTTCGCGTACCAGCCAGTGGTCCTTGTGGGCGAGCAGCGTCGCGTCCATCGCCAGCACATCGGCGGCATCGCCTTCAGTCTTGATCAGCCAGGTGCCAATGTCGAGTTCGTTGGTGCGCATCGACAGAATCGCGTCTTCCAGTTCGCGCGCCAGTTGCAGCGGATACCACGCGGCGCCGGCTTCGGCGATGGCGGCGGGGGTGGACGGCTGCGCGCCGCTCGGTCCCTTGACGATAAACGTGGCGCGGCGCGCGGGACGGTCGATCTCCACGGTGACATAGGCGTAGCGCAGGGCATCCGCTTCGATCGTGCGTTGCACCGGTACGAGCGCCACGCCCTTGGCATCGGCGGGACGATCGCTCTGTGCGGCCAGTGCCTCGGCGCGCTCGCGCACCTTCTGTGCGAAGACGGCGGGCTTGGCGATATCGTCCACCAGACGCCAGTCCTTGGCACGCTGTCCGCGTACACCTTCGTTCGTCGTGCAGAAGATATCGGCCAGGTCATGGCGCACATGGCGCTTGTCAGTCACGCGGGTCAGGCCGCCCGTGCCGGGCAGCACGCCGAGCAGCGGCACTTCGGGCAGGCTCACCGCCGACGACCGATCGTCGATCAGCAGGATTTCATCGCACGCCAGGGCCAGCTCGTAGCCGCCGCCCGCGCAGGCACCGTTGACTGCCGCCAGGAATTTCAGGCCGCTGTACTTTGACGAATCTTCCAACCCGTTGCGCGTTTCGTTGGTGAACTTGCAGAAGTTGACCTTCCACGCGTGGCTGCTCACGCCGAGCATGAAGATATTGGCGCCCGAGCAGAACACCTTCTCCTTGCCGCTGGTCACCACCACCGTGCGCACTTCGGGATGCTCGAAGCGGATACGGTTGGCCGCATCGTTCAGTTCGATATCCACGCCAAGGTCATAGCTGTTCAGCTTGAGCTTGTAGCCATCGCGCAGGCCGGCGTTCTCGTCGATGTTCAGCGTCAGCGTGGCAATCGCCCCGTCGAACGACATGGTGAGGTGCTTGTACTGGGAAGGATCGGTCTGGTAATCGACGCGGGGCGCTGCAGTCATTTGGGTCTCCTGGGGAAGCACGATAGTTCGGTGTGCGGCCGTGTTGTGATGGAACTATAGTTCATCTCCATTCAGAATTTCAAGCATTATTTTGCATGTCTCGCGTTGAGCGACCGAAGCGGCACACTCCCGCACCGCGCACGTCGCACTCCTCACAAATCCAAGGCTTCCCGGGCCATTCCGGCGTTTCTTGCTCGTAGCGTGGCCCGCCAATCGTTAACCCTGCGCCATGCAATATATTGCTTGACACCCCTCCTGCTGGCCTCTATGTTTCAGACCTGCACAATAGTGCAGTCACAACATTGGCCCGCGCCCCATGCGAGGCCAGGCTGGAGATCACGAATGTCCCTACCCGAATTGCTTCCCAACTATCTGGCCGGCCAGTGGCAACATGGCACCGGCGCTGGCGTGACGCTGGCCGATCCGGTGACCGGCGCATCGCTGGTGCGCGTGGATGCCACGGGCCTCGATCTGCGCGCCGGATACCGTCATGCCCGCGAGCGCGGCGGCGTGGCACTGCGGGCCATGACCTATGCGCAGCGCGCAGCCATGCTCGGCGCCATCGTCAAGGTGCTCCAGGCACACCGCGACACCTATTACGAGATCGCCACCGCCAACAGCGGCACGGTGCGCAACGATTCGGCCGTGGATATCGATGGCGCGATCTATACGGTCGGGGTGTATGCGAAGCTCGGCGAATCATTGGGCGATCGCCATTACTTGCTTGATGGCGACAGCGTGCGTCTCGGCAAGGACCCGTTGTTTGTGTCGCAGCACGTTCACGTACCGAATCGGGGCGTGGCGCTGCTGATCAATGCGTTCAACTTCCCCGCGTGGGGACTTTGGGAGAAGGCGGCGCCCGCCCTGCTGTCCGGCGTGCCGGTCATCGTCAAACCCGCAACGGCCACCGCATGGCTCACGCAACGCATGGTGCGCGACGTGATCGATGCGAACGTGCTGCCGGAAGGCGCGCTGTCCATCGTGTGCGGCAGCGCCGCGGGATTGCTCGATCCGCTGGAACCGTTCGACGCGATTTCGTTCACAGGCTCGGCAGATACTGGTGCACTGATTCGTTCGCACGATGCCGTGACACGCCGCTCGGTACGCGTGAATGTGGAAGCAGACAGCGTCAACTCCGCACTGCTGTTGCCCGGCGAAGGATCGGACAGCGAGGCGTTCGATCTGCTCGTACGCGAAGTGGTGCGCGAGATGACCGTGAAGTCCGGCCAGAAATGCACGGCCATCCGGCGCATCTTCGTACCCGAATCTTTGTATGACGCTGCGGCGCAAGCCATCGGCGCCAAGCTAGGTCGTGTCTCCGTGGGCAATCCTCGCAACGACGCCGTGCGCATGGGCGCACTGGTCAGCCGCACGCAATTCGATGCCGTGAAAACCGGCCTTGCCCATCTGCGCGAACAGACCGAGGTGCTGTTCGATGGCAGCGCCACGCCGCTGGTGGATGCCGACCCATCCATCGCCTGCTGCACCGGGCCCACGCTGCTGGGCGCGCGCGATGCCGATGGTGCGGTACGGGTTCACGAGACCGAAGTCTTCGGCCCCGTCGCCACGCTCGTGCCTTATCGTGACTCCGCGCATGCGCTCGCCCTGATCCGGCGCGGAGAAGGCTCGCTTGTGGCATCGCTCTATGGCAGCGATACCGCAGCGCTCGCGCAGGCTGGCGTGGCATTGGCCGATAGCCATGGCCGCGTGCATGTGGTTTCACCCGATGTCGCATCGATCCACTCCGGCCACGGCAACGTGATGCCGCAATCGGTACACGGCGGACCGGGCCGCGCGGGCGGTGGCGAGGAACTGGGCGGATTGCGCGCACTCGATTTCCACCATCGCCGCTGTGCGATTCAGGCCAGTAGCGCCGTGACTGCACTGCTCTGAAGCTTTCCACCTTCCTTTACCTTCCACCACCCACAACAATAAAAACCACTTGGGGAGACAACCCATGCAAGCCCACCCTGCTGCCCTGCCCCCGGGCACCCCGTTCAACCTGGCCGATCATTTGCTGGCCTGCAACGCTGCACGTCCTGACAAGACCGCCTTTATCGACGATGCCGGCGCGCTCGACTACGGCACACTGGCCGACCGCGTGCGACGCATGGCCGCTGCACTCAAGACACTGGGCATCCACCGCGAGGAACGCGTGCTGCTGCTGATGCACGACTGCAACGGCTGGCCCGTGTCGTTCCTGGGCGCCATGTATGCAGGCGTGGTGCCCGTCGCCGTCAACACGCTGCTGACCGCCGACGATTACGCGTACATGCTGCGGCATTCTCGCGCGCAGGCGGCGCTGGTATCGGCATCGCTATTGCCGATCTTGCGCGAGGCCATGGCACAGGGCGGGCATGAGTTGCAAAACATCCTCGTCAGCGGCGAACCCGACAGCGGGCAGAGCGATGAAGTCAACGTCCACACCATCGACGATCTGCTCGCCACGCACGCGCCATTGCCTGCCCCTGCCGCCACGCATCCCGACGATCCCGGTTTCTGGCTGTACTCGTCAGGCTCCACAGGTCGCCCGAAGGGCGTGCTGCACAGCCAGGCCAATGCGTACTGGACCGCCGAACTCTATGGCAAGCCCGTGCTGGGCCTCACCGAGCACGATGTGTGTTTCTCCGCCGCCAAGCTGTACTTCGCCTATGGTCTCGGCAATGGCCTCACGTTTCCGCTCAGTGTGGGTGCCACGGTGGTGTTGATGGCGGAGCGTCCCACGCCCGATGCCGTATTCCGTCGCCTCACGACGCATCGCGCCACCGTATTGTTCGGCGCGCCCACCGGCTATGCGGGCATGCTCGCCTCGCCCGCGTTGCCCGCGCGGCAGGACGTGGCGCTGCGGTTGTGTTCGTCTGCGGGCGAGGCGCTGCCTGCGGAAATCGGTGAACGTTTCACGCGGCATTTCGGGTGCGAGATTGTCGATGGCATCGGCTCCACGGAGATGCTGCACATCTTCCTGTCGAACCGTCCTGGCCAGGTGCGCTATGGCACCACGGGCTGGCCCGTGCCCGGCTACAGCGTGGAGTTGCGCGACGACGACGGACAGCCCGTGCCCGATGGCGAAGTGGGCGACCTCTATATCCAGGGCCCGAGCGCCGCGCTGATGTACTGGGGCAATTGCGAGAAATCGCGCGATACGTTTCGCGGCACATGGACGCGCAGCGGCGACAAGTACCTGCGCAACGCCGATGGCACCTACCAGTACGCGGGCCGCAGCGACGACATGCTCAAGGTCAGCGGCATCTACGTCTCGCCCTTCGAGGTGGAAGCCACGCTGATCCTGCATCCCGCCGTGCTGGAAGCGGCCGTGGTGGGTGTGCCCGATGCCGAAGGACTGACGAAGACACGCGCATACGTGGTGCTCAAGCCGGGCGCCGCCGTCGAGGAATCCGAACTGAAGGCGTTCGTGAAGGATCGGCTCGCCCCGTACAAGTACCCGCGCACGATCATCTTCCTGCCCGTGCTGCCCAAGACCGCCACCGGCAAGATCCAGCGCTTCCGGCTTCGCGAACTTGAAGCGGTGCCCGCCTGAATCCAGACGTCCTTTCCAAGGAGCCCCTCATGCGTCAGATCGACATGTATCGCCTTGCCGACGAGGCAAGATTCAATCGCTTCCACGCGTCGCTGCTGTTCTGGTGTTCGATCATCATCATCTTCGACGGCTACGACCTGGCCGTGGTGGGCATTGCCCTGCCGTCGATCATGAAGGAGATGGGCGTCGATGCCACGCAGGCCGGCTTCATGGTCAGCTCTGCACTGTTCGGCATGATGTTCGGCGCCGTGGTCATGGGCACCATCGCCGACCGCATCGGCCGCCGCCTGACCATCGCCATCTGCGTGGGCCTGTTCAGCGTCTTCACCGCTGCCGCAGGCTTTACCTCCGATCCGGTGAGCTTCAGCATCACGCGCTTTCTGGCGGGGCTCGGTATCGGTGGCGTGATGCCGAACGTGGTGGCGCAGATGACCGAATTCTCGCCCCGCAAGATTCGCGGCACCATGGTCACGCTGATGTTCAGCGGCTATTCGGTGGGCGGCATGCTCGCCGCGCTGCTCGGCAAGGGCTTGATCGAAAGCCACGGCTGGCAATCGGTGTTCCTGGCCGCCGCCCTGCCCGTCGTCGTCATTCCTGCCGTGCTGCGCTCGATGCCGGAATCGCTGCCCTACCTGATCCGTCGCGGGCGCATCGGCGTCGCGCAAGCCATCCTGCATCGTATGTCACCGGGCTATGTGCCGCAGGCATCGGACCACTTCGCGCTGCCATCGACGGACACAGCCGCGCGCGCGCCGATCCGCCAGTTGTTCGAGGACGGACGCGGCTTCAGCACGCTCATGTTCTGGGTGGCGTTCTTCATGTGCCTGTTCATGGTCTATGCGCTGAGTTCGTGGCTGGCCAAGCTGATGGCGGGCGCCGGCTACAGCCTCGGCTCGGCCCTGACGTTCGTGCTCGTGCTCAACTTCGGCGCGATGGCGGGCGCAATCGGCGGCGGCTGGCTGGCCGACCGCTTCAACATCAAGTACGTGCTGGTGGGCATGTACGCGCTGGCCGCCGTCTCCATCACGCTGCTGGGCTACGGCATGCCCACGGGTGTGCTGTTCGTGGTGGTGGCATTGGCGGGCGCTTCCACCATTGGCACGCAGATCGTCACGTACGCCTATGCCGGGCAGTTCTATCCGGCCGCGATGCGTGGCACGGGTATCGGCTGGGCATCTGGCGTGGGCCGCAGCGGCGCCATCCTCGCGCCAATCGTGATCGGTGTGCTGGTGGGCATGCAACTGCCGCTGCAGCAGAACTTCATGGCGATGGCCCTGCCGGCCGTGGTCGCCGTGGTGGCGGTGCTGCTGATCGACCATCGCCGGTCGGCGTCGGGCATCGCGACGGAGGGGGGTGAGCCAGCGGCCACAAAGGTCTCCCGCAAAGCCATTGCCTGACGTGTCCTACCTGTCCACGAATGTGGACATCTCATCGCGACAAGCGTGGCATGAGCGCCGCGGGCACGTCTTCGCTATCGCTGTGCGTCCCGGATTCGCATGATGGTTGGCGCGAGACCGGACACGCTGGCGCTGGAAATTGTGGCGTGACGAGGCATCCGTTACGTAACACGTAACGCCATCCGCCCTGCTGGCGCTCACGCCCGGATCGAGGAGAGCGACCCGCCAAGCCTTGCCCAGCAAGGCTTGGCGCAAACAAACACCGGTTTGAAGCGGCGCTGCCCGCCGTGGCACGGTCGTTGCGCTATTCGTGATACCGGCATCCGCCCCTTCATCACGACACCGCGCCATGACCATTCACACGTCCGATCACCGGTCCGCCCTGCGACCCAGCCGTGCTGTCATCACCTATGGCACGTTCGACCTGTTCCATATCGGCCATGTCAGGTTGCTCGAACGCGTCAGGCAAATGGGAACCACGGTCATCGTCGCCGTATCGACGGACGAGTTTGCCGCCGAGAAAGGCGAGCGGACCGTGGTCAGCTACACGCACCGTGCGGAGATCGTGAGGAATTTCAAGGGCGTGGATTTCGTGATTCCCGAGACGAGCTGGGACCAGAAGGCCAAGGACATCGCGGCCTACGATATCGACACGCTGGTCATGGGAATCAGGTGGCGCGGCCAGCTCCGGCACCTGAACGACCTGTGCGACATCCAGTATCTGCAGGAAGATCGCGGCGTCTCGGAAGACATCCTCACGGTACGTGACTCTCGTCACTTCCACGCCGCCACGCTCTCCCTGGCCATCAGCATGCATTGAATCGGCTGATGTTGCCGCCACGCAGGTGTCAGGCGGCGTTCGTCTGTCGGCCTACGCTGCGGATCAGTTGCGTGACCCGGTTCATATAGCCGTCGAACGCCTGGTTCGCCTGCGCCTGCGAAGTGATCGGCGACGCAACGGTGCGGCCTTCCGCCTCCAGCTTTGCGCGAATCTCCGGATTTGCCAGGGCTTCACCAATCGCCTTGCGCAGGACGGCCACACGATCCTCGGGCGTGCCGCGCTTCACGAAATATCCTCCGCTGATCGCATACTCGAAGTCGGGCACCTGCTTGCTCTGGGAGATCAGCGGGATATGCTTGAGCTGCGTCGGCACCGCCTTCGAAAAGCAGGTCAGGAGCTTGAGCCGGCCCTGCCCTGCCATGGCGTCGAAGCTCGTCTGGTACGGCAGGATCGCAAAATCCACCTCGCCACCTGCCAGCCCCTGCAGCGCCGGGGCGCCGCCCTTATAGGGCACATGCAGGAACGGCGCGCCGATGCGTGCGCCCAGTGCATCGCCCATCAGGTGATACATGGAATCGACACCCACGGTGGCGTAGGTCATCGGCTTGCCCTTGTTCTGTTTGGCGAGGTCGAGGAACTTGTCGAACGTGTCGGCAGCCAGACCATTGCGTACCATCAGGACGATCAGGGTTTCGCTGATCGGCGCGGCCAGAGAGAAATCCTGCGGCTTGTAGCGTGCGGCGGGATTCAGCATCGGCGCCAGGAACACCTCGTTGATCGAGCCGTGGAAGAACGTGTAGCCATCGGCGGGCGCGGACAGCACCTTGTTTGCGCCGATCAAACCCGTGCCGCCCCCGTAGTTCTCCACCACCACCTGCTGCTTGACGCTGCGGCCAATCGATTCCCCGAAAATCCGTGCGGACGTGTCACTGGCACCGCCCGCCGGATACGGCACCACCAGTGCCAGCGGACGACTGGGGAACACGTCTGCGGCCCACGCGGGCAAGCCAGCGAGCATCGATGCGCCGGCTGTCAGGCCTGCGTGTTGGAGGAAGCGGCGGCGTGGCTGCGATGTCATGGTTGTCTCCTTGTTGTCTTCTGGATCAAGCGGCTCGGATCAGGCGGTTTGTATCAGGCGAGGTAGCGCGTGGCCAGCGCGGCCCAGAACGCGGCACCGATGGGCAGGGCGCGGTCATTGAAGTCGTACAGCGGGTTGTGAACCATGCAGCCGCCATCCTCCCCGAGACCATTCCCCAGGCGCACGTAGGCCCCCGGTCGGTGCTCCAGCATGTACGCAAAATCCTCGCTGCCCATCACTGGCCCACGTGCGACGACGTTGTCCGCGCCCAGCAGGTCGATCGCCACCTCGCGCGCCCGCGCGGTCTGGGCTTCGTGATTGACCAGCACCGGGTACATGCGCTCGTATTGCACATCCGCCTTCAACTGGAAGCTCTGGGCCTGCGCCAGGATGAACGCGTGCAAACGGTTCTCCACATGGTTGCGCACCTGCGGATCGAGGGCCCGGATGCCGATCTTGATCGTCGCACTCTCTGGCACCACGTTGTAGGTTGCACCTGCCTGGATCGAGCCGACTGTAATGACTGCGGACTTGAGCGCGTCAACCTCGCGACTCACAATCGATTGCAGGCCGAGCACCATGCTGGCGGCGCCCTGCATCACGTCGATGCCGTGGTGCGGCATGGCGCCGTGCGCAGAGCGGCCGGTCAGCGTCACGGTGGCACGATCGAAGGAGGCCATCGCCGGGCCGGAGATCATGCCGATCTGGCCGACCGGCAAGCCCGGCGCGTTATGCAAGGCGTAGATCTCATCGCACGGAAACAGCTCGAAAAGCCCCTCCTGCACCATGCGCAGCGCCCCGCCTTCGTTTTCTTCGGCAGGCTGGAAGATCAGGTTGAGCGTGCCGTTGAAGTCCGCCGATTCCGCCAGGTAACGCGCGGCACACAGCAGAATGGCCGTGTGGCCATCGTGCCCACAGGCGTGCATCTTGCCGGGCAATGTGCTGGCGTAGTCCAGACCGGTCTTCTCCTGGATCGGCAGCGCATCCATGTCGGCACGAATGCCCAGCGTCCTGCTGCCGCTTCCTTTCGTCAGCGTCCCCACCACACCCGTCGTGCCGAGGCCGCGATGCACCTTGTAGCCCCAGGCGGCCAATTGCTCCGCCACGAGATCGCTGGTGCGGCGCTCCTCGAACGCCAGTTCCGGATGGGCGTGGATCTGATGGCGAATCGCCACGAATTCGGGCGCAATCGTCTGGATGGACTTCTGCAGCGCGGCGCTGGAGTGTTGGGGCATAGTTGTTGTGGGCGTCGACAGGGATAAGGCATTATCTGCAGACTCGACCGTGGCATCCATGACAACTCATGGTCGTGATTGTTGTATAACTTGCAACGTTTGGCATCGCGATCAACACCACAATCAAAGCGCCGGAAACCTATGGAAGACGTACTGGACCGCAAGCGGGCGCTGTGCCTGCTGCAGATCATCGAGACGGGATCGGTGCGCGGCGCGGCGGACGCGCTATCTGTCGATCCGTCCATGGTCAGCCGGGCCGTGGCCCGGCTCGAACAGGACACAGGGCTTACCCTACTGGAGCGTCGCGGCCGTGGCGTGGTCGTCACTGACGCAGGCCGCATGCTGGCCCTGTTCGCGCGCCGCCAGCAAGACCTGCACGAGACGTTCCTGGCGGAGATGGACAGCCTGAAGAATGCGCAGCAAGGTCACATCGAACTGGTATTCGGCGAAGGCTTTGTCGATATGGTGCTGGAGCCGGTATTGAGCGATTTCATGCGCGACCGGCCAGGCGTCACGTACAACCTGCGGGTTGCCGGCACGGAGGATTCGGTGCGCTGGCTTGTTGAAGACATGGCGCATATCGGTCTGGTGTTTCAGCCGCCCAACGATGACCGCTTGCGGTCCCACTACTCCCGGCTGTCTCCGATCCGCGTCTACGTCCGCCGCGACCATCCGCTGGCCAAGCGCCGCAAAGCGCTGACGCTGGCGGAGTTGGCGCCGCATCAGGGTGCCGCGCTCGTGGGATCGTTCGGTGTGCGCAAGCACGTCCAGGCGGCGGAACTGGACGAGCACGTGACGCTGAGACCCATGGTGGAAACGAACTCGTTCCGCGTCTTGTGGGAATTCGCGGCGCTGGGCCTTGGCTACATCATGACGCCGCGCTCCGTGCCACTGAAGGGTACGCAGTTTGCCGATCTCGTACCGATCGCGCTGGCCAATCCCATCCTGAACAACAGCCGCATCCACGTGGTCACGCGCGCCGGACGTCCGCTCTCGCCCGTCGCCAAGAGCATGCTCGCGCACGTGGTCAGGAAATTGCCGGCGGCATTGGGGCCGGGCACCTGACGGCACCCGACCCGACACAGCCCTACTCTTCCTGGAAAGCCTCCTCGCGCTTCGCCTTGATCGACGGCAGCGCCACCACCGCAACCAGCGCGAGTGCTGCCACCAGCAACCCCAGCGAGAGCGGGCGCGAGACGAACACCGAGAAATCCCCGCGCGACAGCAGCAAGGTGCGGCGGAAGTTCTCCTCCATCATCGGGCCCAGCACAAAGCCGAGCAGCAACGGCGCAGGTTCGCAGCGCAACTTCAGGAACAGGTAGCCCACCATGCCGCAGGCGGCTGCCACAAAGACGTCGAACACGGTGTTGTTGACCGAGTAGACACCGATGCTGCAGAACACCAGGATCGCCGGATACAGAAAGCGATAGGGCACCGTCAACAGCTTCACCCAGATGCCGATCAGCGGCAGGTTCAGCACCACCAGCATGAAGTTGCCAATCCACATCGAGGCGATCAGGCCCCAGAACAGCGACGGGTTGCTGGTCATCACCTGCGGACCCGGCTGGATGTTGTGAATCGTCATGGCACCCACCATCAGCGCCATCACCGCGTTAGGCGGAATGCCCAGCGTGAGCAGCGGAATGAAGGAGGTCTGTGCTGCCGCGTTGTTGGCGGACTCGGGACCCGCCACGCCTTCCACGGCACCCTTGCCGAATTCGTGCGAATACTTCGACGTCTTCTTCTCCAGCGAATAGGCCGCGAACGATGCCAGCGACGCGCCACCGCCGGGCAGGATGCCGAGCGCCGAACCCAGCATCGTGCCGCGCAGGATGGCCGGAATCATGCGGCGGAAATCTTCCCGCGTGGGGAACAGTCCGGTCACCCTGTCCGTGAACGTCTCGCGTGTCTCCTTCTGCTCCAGGTTGGCGATGATCTCCGCGAAACCGAACAGGCCCATCGCCAGCGCGGTGATGCTGATACCGTCGGTCAACTCTGGCACGTCGAACGAGAATCGTGCCGCGCCCGAATTGACATCGGTGCCCACCAGCCCGAGCAACAGGCCCAGCACGATCATCGCCACCGCCTTGACCAGTGACCCCGACGCCAGCACCACCGCCCCGATCAGCCCGAGCACCATCAGCGAGAAGTACTCGGCTGGCCCGAACTTGAAAGCCAGTTCGGACAGCGGCGTGGCAAACGCCGCAAGGATCAGCGTGGCGACGCTGCCAGCAAAGAACGATCCGATGCCAGCCGTTGCCAACGCCACACCCGCACGACCGCGACGAGCCATCTGGTAGCCATCGAGCGTGGTACAGACCGACGAGGATTCGCCCGGCAAGTTGACAAGGATGGCGGTCGTGGAGCCGCCATACTGCGCGCCGTAGTAAATACCGGCCAGCATGATCAGCGCGGCCACCGGCGGCAGCGTGTATGTCACCGGCAGCAACATGGCGATGGTGGCCAGCGGCCCCAGGCCCGGCAGCACGCCAATCAGCGTGCCGAGCACGCAGCCGAGAAAAGCGTAAGCGAGATTCTGCAGCGATAGCGCCGTGGAGAACCCCAGCGACAAATGGCTCAACAGTTCCATCGTGGGTCTCCTAGTTGGCGAGGAATGCCGGCCATACCGGCATCTGCAGGTTGATGCCATACACGAATGCGAACGTGCTGATGATCACCAGCACCACCGCGTTCAATATCGCGCCCTTCCAGCTGAACTCGTGACTGGCCATCGACGACACCAGCACAAGCACCAACACCGACAAGACCATGCCGAGCGGCTTGAGGATCAATCCGAACAGCACCACCGAGCCCAGCACCCACAACAGCGTCTTGATATCCCAGCGCGCCATGCGATCCGCTTCGGCCTTGGCCGACACCGATCCCACGGCCACCCCGACACCCAGCAGCGCCAGCACGATACCCAGCCAGAACGGGAAGTAGCCTGGCCCCATGCGCGCCGCCGTTCCCATCGTGTAACCACGGGCGACCCACGAAAAAGCGAGCCCAACCGCGATGAACATCAGTCCGGACAAGAAGTCCGTCTGTCTCCGTATCTGCATTGCCTTGTCCCCGTATCCATATCCATGTGACGGACAGAGAGTGCCTGCCACGCCCCCTCGCACCGCCCTCTACTGGCGTTTCCGGTGCGTGGGAGAGCGTGACAATACATCATGTCGTGATGTATTTGGGCAAAGCTAGGGGAAATCCCGGACGAATCCGCGTTTGGGGAAGCCAGGTGATTGGCGTGCCTATAAAGACAACACCCCGGAAGACCGTGATCTTCCGGGGTGTTGTCGCCTATGCCGATGGGGCGATGCGACTCAGCCCAGGATCAGGCACCCCAGCGCAGTACGAGCGGATCGAGCCGTCGCGCAATCGCGAGCAGTTCCTTGCGGGTTTCAGGGTGCATGGCCGGCATGGGATGGCGCGGCGCTTCGCACGCGATCACGCCACCTTCCTTCATGAGCGCCTTCGCGGTCAGGATGCCCCCCTGGCGGTTCTCGTGGTTGATCAATGGGAGCCACCGCTGGTACAGCGTGAAGGCCAGTTCGGCGTCGCCATTCCGATGGGCGTTCAGGATCGGCCGGATACCGTCCGGGAATCCACCGCCGGTCATGGCGCCGGTCGCCCCTGCTTCGAGATCGGCCAGCAGCGTAATGGCCTCCTCGCCGTCCCATGGACCTTCCACTGCATCGCCACCCAGGCGGATCAACTCCCGCAGCTTGTTGGCCGCCCCCGGCGTTTCGATCTTGAAATACGAAACCTGCCCGATCTCGCGCGCCATGCGTGCCAGGAACGGCGCCGACAGCACGGTGCCACTGGCTGGCGCGTCCTGGATCATGATCGGGATGTCGATCGCGTCCGACAGCCGCGCATAGAAGTCGTAGATGCCGGCTTCCGGCACACGGAACGTGGCGCCGTGGTAAGGCGGCATTACCATGACCATCGCTGCGCCCATTCGCTGGGCGTGCAGGCTACGCTCGATGCAGACGCGCGTCGCGTAGTGCGTGGTCGTGACGATCACCGGCACGCGCCCGGCCACGTGTTCAAGCACCGTGCGAGTCAGCACCTCGCGCTCGTCGTCGGTGACAGCAAACTGCTCCGAGAAGTTGGCCAGGATGCAGAGACCGTCCGACCCCGCGTCGATCATGAAGTCGACCGCGCGCTTCTGACTCTCGAGGTCGAGCTCACCCGCTTCGTCGAACGTGGTGGGCACCACAGGGAAGATGCCGCGATAGCGCGGGTTCTGCAGGTTGGGCATGGCGGTTCCTTCAGATGGCGTTCAGGTGGCGGTGTGCGGCGCAGGCGCCGCGGCCGGGCGCGGTTCCAGCGCGGCGCGTACCACAAAGGTCATGACGACCGCGAACAACAGCATCGCGGCGAGGAAGTAGAGGCCGGCGGCCAGGCTGCCCGTGGCGTCCTTGATCACGCCGATACCGAACGGGCCCAGGTAGCCGCCCAGGTTCGCCAGCGAGTTGATCGTGGCAATGCCCACCGCCGCGCTGGCCCCGGTCAGGAACTGGCCCGGCAGCGCCCAGACCACGGCCTGGATCGAATAGATCGAGAATGCGGTCAGGCAGATGAACAGGAATTGCAGCGCTGGCGTTTGCACCCAGGCGCTGGCCGCCATGGTGACCGCCGCTGCCGCCGAGACCACCACGATATGCCAGTAGCGCTCACCCTTGCGGTCGGAATGGCGCGGCACCAGGTAGAGCCCCGCCACGGCAAACAGGTAGGGGATCGCCGACAACCAGCCTGTGGTCACGTCGCTGACGCCGAATTGCTTGATGATCGTCGGCAGCCACAGCGACAGCCCGTAGATACTCAGCGGGAAAGGCAGGAACAGCAGCGACAGCAGCAGCACGCGCTTGTCCTTGAGCGCAGCCAGCGGGTTGCCGTGCGACTTCAGCCCGAAAGTCTTCTGGTCGGCACCGAGTTCGCGCTCGATCCAGGCCCGGTCTCCCGCCGCCAGCCACTTCGCGTCGGCGGGCGACTCCGGGATCAACCGCAGCGTAGGAACGCAGAGCAGTACCGCAGGAAGACCGCTGATGACAAACAGCGTCTGCCAGTTCGACAGCCCGAACAGGCCCGGCGTCGACAGCACCCACCCGGCGATGGGGCCGGTAATGATCAGCGCGATGGGTTGCGCCAGCACCAGCAATCCGATGATGCGTGCGCGGTGCCGCATCGGGAACCACTTGGTCAGGAAGTACAGGATGCCCGGATACAGCCCTGCCTCCGCCGCACCCAGCAGGAATCGCAGCACGTAGAACGTGGTGGCGTTGTGGATCAGCGCCATCAGCATCGTGATGACGCCCCAGGTGAACAGGATGCGCGCAAACCAGCGGCGCGCACCGAAGCGCTCCAGGGCCAGGTTGCTCGGCACCTCGCACAGGAAGTAGCCGATGAAAAACAGTCCGGCGCCCAGCCCGTAGGCGGCATCGCTGATGCCAGCCGCCGCGTTCATGTGCAGCTTGGCAAAGCCCACCACCGAACGGTCGATATAGGCCACCACGTAAATCAACGCCAGGAACGGTATCAACTTGCGCGTCAGCATCGCGATGATGCGCGACTCTTCCGATTGATTGCTCATCGTTGTCTCCTCGTCTTGTTTTTGGTTTGTTCAGTGGGAATGGCGCGGCACGTCAGCGCCGCGGCAACCTACCAGGAAGTCGAGATCGCAGCCCTCGTCGGCCTGCAGGACGTGCTGCACATAGAGCCGCTGGTAACCGCCCTGCCCGGCCCGTCCATCGGGACCCGGCGGCTGGAATCCCTCCATACGGTCTGCCAGTTCCTCCTGCGTGATGTCGAGGTGCAGCGTGCCGGCGTCGCAGTCGAGTTCGATCCAGTCGCCATCGCGCACGGCAGCCAGCGGGCCACCGGCTGCGGCCTCGGGCGCTACGTGCAGTACCACGGTGCCGTAGGCGGTGCCGCTCATGCGCGCATCGGAGATCCGCACCATATCCTTGACGCCCTGGCGCAGCAGCTTGGGCGGCAGGCCCATGTTGCCCACCTCGGCCATCCCGGGATAGCCCTTGGGGCCGCAGTTCTTCATCACGAGTATCGAGTCGGCATCGACATCGAGCGACTCATCGACGATGCGCGCCTTGTAGTGCTCCAGGTTCTCGAACACCACAGCGCGGCCACGGTGCTTCAGCAGTTCTGGCGTAGCGGCCGACGGCTTGAGTACCGCACCGCGTGGCGCCAGGTTGCCGCGCAGCACGCGGATGCCGCCATCGGCGATCAGCGGTTGGTCGAGCGGGCGGATCACCTCGTCATTGAAATTCGGCGCCTCGCGGACGTTGTCCCACAGCGAGCGGCCGTTGACGGTCAGCGCATCCGGATTCGGCAGGAGCCCGGCTTCGCCTAGCCGGCGCAGCACCGCAGGCAATCCGCCCGCGTAGTAGAACTCCTCCATCAGGAAGCGGCCGGATGGCTGCAGATCGACGATGGTCGGCGTATCGCGGCCAATGCGCGTCCAGTCCTCGAGCTCCAGCGGCACGCCCATGCGGCCAGCGATAGCCTTCAGGTGGATCACGGCGTTGGTAGAACCTCCGATGGCCGCGTTGGTGCGGATCGCGTTCTCGAAAGCTTCTCGCGTCAGTACCTTGGACAGGCACAGCCCGTCGAGCGCCATCTCGACAATGCGGATGCCGGACATGTGGGCCAGCACGTAGCGGCGTGCGTCCACCGCCGGAATTGCCGCGTTGTGCGGCAGCGTGACGCCCAACGCCTCGGCCATGCAGGCCATCGTGGATGCGGTGCCCATGGTGTTGCAGGTGCCAGCCGAACGCGACATGCCGGCTTCGGCCGACAAGAAGTGATGCAGGTCGATCTCTCCGGCCTTGAGCGATTCATGCAACTGCCAGACGGCCGTGCCTGAGCCGATGTCCTTGCCGTCGAGCTTGCCGTTGAGCATCGGTCCGCCGCTGACCACGATGGCCGGGACATCGCAGCTTGCCGCGCCCATCAGCAGCGCCGGCGTGGTCTTGTCGCAACCGGCCAGCAGCACCACGGCATCGACGGGGTTGCCCCGGATGGCTTCCTCGACGTCCATCGCCGCCAGGTTGCGCGTGAGCATCGCCGTGGGACGCAGGTTCGATTCGCCGCTCGAAAACACCGGGAATTCCACGGGGAAACCGCCCGCCTCGTAGACGCCTCGCTTCACGTGTTCGGCAATTTTCCGGAAGTGCGCGTTACAGGGTGTCAGTTCCGACCACGTATTGCAGATGCCAATGATCGGCCGGCCATCGAACTCGTGATTGGGAATTCCCTGGTTCTTCATCCAGCTTCGGTACATGAAGCCGTTCTTGTCGGCGGTGCCGAACCAGTGGGTGGAGCGGAGCTTGGGTTTCGAATCCGGCATGAGGGTTCCTGAATACGGCGGACGCATGCGGCGAGGCGGGACACGAGGCCGGCGTCGGGCATGACATCGGGTTGGGGCAATGAAGGGCGTCTCCCGCCCGGGGTGCGCGAGTGGCGCGGGCGATTGTTGTTTTCGAATGAGCGGCAGTCTACGCACCTATCGGATATGCTTCCAATGAAAAAGCACGCCGCTGCGATACCGATTCACGCATTGGTAATAACCCTATGCCCACCGCTCCCCCGTGGTACATCCGCGCCCGTCTCAAGACACGGCAGTTGCTGTTGCTGGTGGCGTTGGCCGAAGAAGGCAACATCCACCGCGCCGCTGCCGTGCTGAACATGACCCAGCCGGCGGCATCTAAGCTGCTTCGTGAACTCGAGGAAATGCTGGGCGTTCCGCTGTTCGAACGCTTGCCACGCGGGATGCGGCCAACACGCTATGGCGACGCCATGATCCGTCATGCGCGCGCGGTGGTCGGCAGCCTGGATCAGGCGCAGGAGGAGGTCATGGCGCTGCAGGCCGGGCGGCTCGGCCACGTGGCCGTTGGCGCGATCACCTCGCCTGGCGTCACGCTACTGCCACCGGCCGTGGCAATGCTCAAGCGGGAAAGCCCCGGCCTGCGCATATCGCTGGAAATCGAGAACAGCAACGTACTGCTTGAACGGCTGGCACAGGAGAAGCTCGACCTCGTGGTGGCACGCCTGTTCGCCGAGCATGACAAGCTGCACCTGCGCTACGAGCCACTGGCCGCCGAGCCTGTCTGCGTGGTGGTACGCCGCGATCATCCGCTGCTGCGCGCGGCGGCGCTGTCGCTGGCCGATCTCGACCGCGCGGGCTGGATCGTCCCGCCAGCAGGCAGCGTGCTGCGCCACCGCTTCGACCTGATGTTCCAGCGCGCCAGCCTGATTCCACCCACCAACGTCGTGGAAACTGCCGCGCTGTTGTTCGTGACGCAGATGATCGAGTCCAGCGACATGCTGGGCGTGCTGGCCGCCGATGTCGCCGCGTACTACGCCAGGCACGGCATGGTGGCAATCCTGCCGCTCGACGTACCTTGCCACATGGACGATTTCGGCATCATCACGCGCACTGACCGGCTGCTGTCTCCGGCCGCCGAGCAGATGGCCGAAGCACTGCGGACCGTATCGAGTGCGATATACGGCGACGCGGAGAGCGCCCGACATTGAATACGGTGACGCCTCGATACGGTGGAGCGTGGGATACGCGCTTCGTCCTTCATGAAACGCGCTCGCGAAGCCTGCGCGGCGAGAACTTGAGACTCAGCAGCACGGATAGCAGGATCACCGTACCGACAATGGCGAGCGACCATTGCACGGGCATATGAAACCACGGGGCAGCCAACATCTTCCCGCCGATGAAGATCAGCACCAGGGCGAGCCCGTACTTGAGAAGGTGAAAGCGCAGCGACATGTCTGCCAGCAGGAAATAGAGTGCACGCAACCCCATGATGGCAAAGATGTTGGAGGTGAAGACGATGAAGGGGTCGGTGGTGACCGCAAAGATTGCCGGGATGCTGTCCACGGCGAAGACCAGGTCGCTGGCCTCGATCATGATCAACACCAGGAACATCGGCGTGGCCCAACGCATACCGTCGATCCGCACAAAGAACTTGTCGTTGTGAAATGCAGTTGTGATGCGCATGTGACGGCGCAGCCAGCGCAATAGCGGATTCCTCTCCAGGTCAGGCTGTTTCTCCGCAAATACAAGCATCTTGATGCCGGTGATCACCAGAAAGACACCGAAGACATACAGGACCCAGGCGAATTCGCTGACGAGCCATACACCGGCCAGGATCATGCCCGCACGCATCACGATGGCGCCGAGTACGCCGTAGAGCAGCACCCGCCGCTGCAATTCGGGGGGCACCGCAAAGAAGCTGAAGATCATGACGAAGACAAACATGTTGTCGATCGACAGCGACTGTTCGATCAGGTAGCCGGTGATGAACTCCAGTGCCTTGCTGTTGGCGATGTCGCGGCTGGCATGCGTGTCGAGATACCACCAGAGCAGACCGGCAAACGTGCCTGCCATCGTCATCCATGCCACGACCCAGATGCCCGCTTCCCTGACCGAGACGCGATGCGCCTTGTTGCCACCGAAAACGAACAGGTCCAGCGCCAACATCGTCAGCACGAACACCACGAAGCCAGCCCACATCGGACCGGTAGCGAACGATTCCATCATCATGATTGCGTGGGCAGGGGATGCCGGCCGTACGTCCGATTTGCAGCGGCCGGCAGATTGGCGATCCAGAATCCGGCGCGGAAGCGCTTTACTCTCTCAGCCGCCGAGCAGGTTTCCGACGCGCGATGGCACTCATGCCTGACTGGCCAGAAGCAAGGCGAGACCGGCACCCAACCCTGCCGGTATGCCGACGCGCTCGATCAATGGGGCGGGCGGGCCGCCAATGACCTCGACGGGAACGGGGCAACTCTCCAGCAACTGGTTGGTGAGGGAATGCTCCACCGCACGCACCAGCGCGCTCTTGCGCGCGGTGCCGATCAGCACGCGGTCGCAGTGCAACTGCTGCGCCACATCCACGATACTCCGCACCGTCTCGCCTATCTGGAGGTGCTCGGCAAACGGCACGCCAGCCGCATGGAACATCGCTCTGGCCGCGGCAAGCTCCTCGTCGGCACGTTCGCGCTGGAAGTCGTCGCGTAGCGTGCGTTCGATGTAGTGGTTCACATTGCGCGAGAACGGGGGCTGAACGTTCAACAAATGGATATGACGGGCCTCGCCCTGAAGGTATTCTCCGATAGCCTGCCGTACCGCCAGCAATGCGCTCGGCGAACCGTCGCAAGGTACAAGTAGCGTGGCCATGTCTATGCCTCCTGGAGGGGCGTGCACGCACGTCAGGGCCGCGACCGCCGGGGTCCTGATGGTCTGCACTCACTGCAGTCGATAACTGCAATCTAGGGGGTAAACCTCCCAGCGAAAAGCAGATTGTTCGGATACCATCATTCGAAAAAACGGGAGGATTTCGCCTGCAAGACCAGGCGCCGACAAGGGCAATCCTCATGAACTACAAGCACCTGCACTACTTCTATCACGTAGCCAGGCTGGGTAGCGTCAGCCTGGCCAGCAAACGCCTGCATCTGTCGCCACAGACCATTAGCGGACAGATTCAGTTGTTCGAGGCATGCCTCGGCACACCGCTGTTCGCCAAGAGCGGCCGTGGCTTGCAGCTCACGGAATCGGGGCGCATGGTATTGGGGTATGCCGAAGCCATCTTCTCGATGGGCGCGGAACTTGAAGAAGCCGTACGGGCGTCGCCCTGCCAAGGCAAACCGCTGGAATTCCGCGTGGGCGTTGCTGACGCGGTGCCGAAAACCATCGCTTGCCGGCTGATCGAACCGGCGACGCAATTGCCTGGACCCGTCCGCATTGTGTGCCGCGAATGGAAGCTCGAACTGTTGCTTGCCGAACTGGCCCTTCACCGCATCGATCTCGTCATCGCCGATGCGCCGATTCCTTCGGCGGTCAGCATACGCGCCTTCAATCACCGGCTCGGCGGCTCGGGGATCAGCTTCTTTGCCGCCCCGGCGCTGCACGACCTCTGCAAGCAGCCCTTCCCTGCGTGTCTCGACGGGGCGCCAATGCTCATGCCCGCAGAGGATTCCGCGGTTGGGCAGCGACTGCGGCAGTGGCTGCAGTCGCTGTCGCTAACCCCGCGCATCGTTGGCGAATGCGATGACAGCGCACTCGCCAAGGAATTTGGCCGTCGCGGGCTCGGCATCTTTATCGGACCCACCGTGCTGGAGCAAGACATCGAAAACCAGTTCGGTGCGCGCGCACTCGGTGCGACCTCGGAAGTTGCAGAAGAGTTCTTTGCCATCTCCGTTGAACGCCGCATCACGCATCCATGCGTGACAGCGATTACCGCGTCCGCGCGTAACGAACTGTTTGCGAGGACAGCACGAGATCGACGGTCACGTCGCCCCGGCACCTGAGCCCGATTCGTACACGGGTTTCGATTGTCTACGACGGAGGGCGTAACGGCAGCAGACGATGGTCGCACCACCCGGCGCTTCCCCTGCAAAAATACTGCGTCGAAGCGCATGTTTTGCGCGCGTAATTCGCCTTGGGAATGCTAGGCTGAAGCCCTTTTGCAAGCTGGGCACCGACTCTGCGGTTGCCATTTCTCAAGGAGCTTAAGCATGACGACTCAACCAGGTTCGCCCGAAAAGAAAACCGCCTACTGGGGCGTTCCGTGGGAAGACGCCTATGGCTATGCGCAAGCGGTGCAGGTAGGTAACGACATCTACGTGTCCGGTCAACTCAGCCACGACAGCCATGGCAATCTGATCGCGCCAGCCGCGCTTGACGCGAACGGCAAGCCGAGCGACTTCTCCACCATGGAAGCCCAGATGCGTGCCACCTACGAGAACCTCGCCACCCTTCTCGGTCGATTCGGCGCAACGCTGGACAATGTCGTGGAAGAGACCGTCTACGTTCTCGATGTCGACGCGGCCTTCGCCGTGGCAGGCAAGGTCCGCAAGGCGGCATACGGCACAGAGCGCCCGCAATGTGCCAGCAACCTGATCGGCGTCTCCCGACTGGCCATGCCGCCGCAGTTGATCGAAATTGCCTGCAAGGCCGTGCTGAGTCCGACAGCAACGGCCTGAGGTCAGCGCCCGCGTGTGGTGACGTCGGGCAGCGGACGGCAATCGCTGCCATTCCAGCTCGCTGGAGATAGCGATACGCCGCCGCTTCTTCCCCAAGCACCGAAATAGGACGTGCAGCGGCGCGCGGGGTCCAGCGGCACGAACACTGCGGTGTCATCGTCGTAGATCTCCGCAACGAGACAATCCGACAGCGAGCCGGGGTCGCAGGCGAGCGCGCGGCATTCGAGCACATGGCCGACGTGGTATGCCAGGCCTGCATCAATGCCGCGCCGGATCATGTCAGACACCCTGCGTTCAGTGCGCGGCAGCTTCTCCTGCACCGATGCCGGTTTCCGAGCGCAGTTCCTGCGCCTCGAATCCCGCCTTGTCGAGCAGGGCCCGTTTGGACCTGTCGGTGACCGAGAACAGCCAGATGCCGACGAATCCGATCGTCATCGAGAACAGTGCCGGCGAGGTGTAGGGGAACGGCGCGCTCTTGAAGTGGAACACGTCGACCCACACTGCCTGCGACAGTACGGTGAGTACCACCGCCGACAACAGGCCCAGGAAGCCACCGATCATCGCACCGCGTGTGGTGCAGCCCTTCCACAACACCGAGAGAAAGAGCACGGGGAAGTTGGCCGATGCCGCGACCGCAAACGCCAGTGACACCATGAACGCGATGTTCTGCTTCTCGAACACGATGCCCAGCACCACGGCAATGACGCCGAGCACAACCGTGGTGATCTTGGACACGCGCAACTCCATGGCACTGGTTGCCTTGCCGTGCTTGAAGACGGTCTGGTAGAGGTCGTGGGACACCGCCGAGGCGCCCGCCAGCGTCAGCCCTGCCACAACGGCCAGGATGGTCGCGAATGCCACGGCCGAGATAAAGCCCAGGAAGACGTTGCCACCCACCGCATTGGCCAGGTGAACGGCCGCCATGTTGACGCCGCCCAACAGCTTGCCGCTGCCATCCTGAAAACTGGCATTGGTACTCACCAGCACGATCGCACCAAAGCCGATGATGAACGTGAGGATGTAGAAATAGCCAATCCAGGTGGTCGCCCAGAACACTGACTTGCGGGCTTCCTTGGCATTGGGCACCGTGAAGAAGCGCATCAGGATGTGCGGCAGGCCGGCAGTGCCGAACATCAGCGCAATCCCGAACGAGATGGCCGATATCGGATCCTTGATGAAGTTGCCCGGACTCATGATGGAGTCCTTCTTCGCATGCACTTCTACCGCCTTGGCAAACAGCGCCTCAGGGCTGAAATGGAACTGGGCCAGCACCATGAACGCCATGAACGACGCGCCGCCCAGCAGCAGGCATGCCTTGATGATCTGTACCCATGTGGTGGCCGTCATGCCACCAAACAGCACGTAGATCATCATCAGCGCGCCCACGATGACAACTGCCACCCAGTACTCGAGCCCGAACAGCAACTTGATCAACTGGCCAGCCCCCACCATCTGCGCGATGAGATAGAACGCCACCACCACCAGCGTGCCGGATGCCGCGAACGCTCGGATGGGTGCCTGCTTGAATCGATACGCGGCCACGTCGGCAAACGTGAAGCGCCCCAGGTTGCGCAGCCGCTCGGCCATCAGGAACGTGATGATCGGCCACCCCACGAGAAAGCCGATCGAATAGATCAGCCCGTCATAGCCGCTGGTGTACACCGCTGCGGAAATCCCGAGGAAGGACGCTGCAGACATGAAGTCACCCGCGATGGCCAGGCCGTTCTGGAAGCCGGTGATGCCACCGCCGGTGTAGAACGTGGCGGCGGATTTGGTCTTCTTGGCCGCCCACTTGGTGATGAACAGCGTACCGACCACAAACACCACGAACATGCCGATGGCCGTCCAGTTGGTGGCCTGTTTCACGGCCTGCCCCAAGTCTCCCCCGGCAGCGAAGACGCTGGCGGAAAACAGCAGCGCGACGGCGCCGGATAGATGTTGAAACTTCATGCGACCTCCTGCTTGATGCGGTCGGTGAGGTCGTCGTACACGCGGTTGGCGTGCCACACGTAGAGTCCCGTGAGCAGCACGGTAAAAAGAATCACGAACAGCCCGATCGGCATGCCCCAGGTCATCACACCCTGCCCCACGCGTGCGGCCAGCAGTTCCTTGTCGAACGCAATGACGAGCACGTAGCCGTAGTACACCACGAGCATTACCGCCGTCAGCATCCATCCCAGCCGCCCACGGCGCCGCACCAGTTCACGATATTGCCGGCTGGCCTTCAACTTCATGATCAGATCATCTTGCATCGTTGTCTCCTGCACATCCTTGCTTCACCACGCGGGACTTGCCGCATGGCCCGGAGACAAGGTACTGCGCCCCCCTTACCCTGTTCTTACACGGCTCGTGGATCGATTCGGGGTAAACGCCAATCTGCGTGGAGAACGGAGGCGCGCAGCGCATGGGACCCACTCGGCCAGTCACATGGCCGCTTGGATACGACCCTTTCAATTGATCGCTATCAAACAGCTACAGGTTTTGGCGCACTAACGATTCCACAGTGGCTATCTTCACAAGGCAAAAGACGAGACACACAGAGTTGCTGCTGCCAAGGGGAGAGTTGCCATGTTGAGTGCCCACGAAATCGCCGCGTTGATGGTGCTGGGATCGCTGGGTTCGTGCCGCGATATCGACCCGCGCGACCTGGCCGCGCTTGCCACCCGCCGTCTGATCGACATGACCTACGCACCGGCCGCGTCGCCCGCGGTGCAACTGACCCCGGCCGGCTATCACGTGCTGGGCGCCGTGCACCGTACCTCCCCGGCGCGGTCGTCGCAGCGGAACGCGTAGCCATTGCGGCGCCAGAAAACCTGGAGCATCCAACACCGGGGGTCATTTTCTCCCCTATGTGCGTCATGCGTGGCTCCCAGGCGGGGAGGAAGGCTGGAGACGTCGCATGCCGCCACCCCGCGCCGCGCCCTTTCGCTCACATTTGCAGAATTTGCAGAATTGCCATTTGCGCGGTTGCAGCGGCATCGCACAATCTTTAGAATGCAAATCGTTCTCAATAACGCAGGGCGCCGTGGCGCCGCGACGGGATCGACGCCATGGCTGGGACAGAGGCTGCTTCAAGCGGCAGGCATGCAATCGCGAGCATTTACCGCAGTCACCATGGTTGGCTGCTCAACCTGCTATCGCGCAAGCTGGGCAACATGGAGTGCGCTGCCGATCTGGCGCACGATACGTTTGCACGCCTGATCCATGCGGGCGATGCGGCTTCGCTGCGGGAGCCGCGCGCCTATCTCACGACCGTTTCCACGAACCTGACCGCAGACTATTTTCGGCGGCAGGCGCTGGAGCGTGCCTATCTGGAAGCGCTCGCCTGCCTGCCCGAGCCCACCGTCCCGTCGCCTGAGGATCGGGCGCTGATTCTTGAGTCCCTGACCGCCATCAGTTGCGCGCTGGATCGCCTGCCCGCGCGGGTGCGCGATATTTTTCTGCTGTCGCAGGTCGATGGTCTGCCCTATCGGGACATTGCCGACGAGATGGGCATCACCGTCAATATGGTGCAGAAGGCGATGGCGAAAGCCTACGTGCAATGCTGTCGCGTGCTGCAACGATGATGGCACCACCCAGCGACGAAGTTCTGGAAGAAGCCGCGATGTGGCTGGTCACCTTTGAATCGGGTGAAGCCACCGCGGCCGACCAGGCGGCCTGTGCGCGCTGGCGTGTCGACGATCCCAGCCACGAAATGGCGTGGCAGATGATGACCGACACCATCGGTCAGCTTCGCCACGGGCTGGTCGGTGTGCCGTCCGCCGTCGTGCGGCGGACCTTGCAGGCGGATACCCGCGTTCCCTCGCGCCGCCGCGCCCTCAAGGCGCTGGCGGGCATCGGTGCGCTTTCGCTCGCCGGGACCAGCGGATGGATGCTGACCCGGACCGCCGCCTATGACCGCATGGCTGCGGATCATTCCACAGGGCCAGGAGAAAGACGGACGCTGCGGCTATCCGATGGCACCGTCGTCACGCTCAACACTGCGTCCGCCATCGATGTGGCATATGGCGCGCAGCATCGCCGGATTCGGCTCCGCGCAGGCGAGATCGAGGTGCATACCGCGCCAGACGCCCAGGGGCGCCCGCTGGTGGTTGCCACGCGATTCGGCACGATCACGCCGCTCGGCACGCGCTTCGTGGTGCGCGATGTGGCGACGGGCGATGCCTCGATCACGGTGGGTGTCACGGCCGGGGCCGTGCGTGTGATGTCGGAAGGCGGCGCGTCGTCGCGCATCGATGCGGGTCAGCAAATCAGCTTTGGTTCCCTCGCGGTGGGTGATCCCGCACCGATGGACCCCGCCATCCGGTCGTGGATCGACGGGATGCTGGTGGCGCGCCGCATGCCGCTGCCGGCTTTCGTGGCGGAACTTGCCCGCTATCGCCCCGGCCTGTTACGTTGCGATCCGGCGCTGGCCTCGCTCAGTGTCTCCGGCGCATTTCCCCTCGATGACACCGACGCGGCACTGGCGTTACTGGAGAACGCCCTGCCCGTGCGCACACGCTCGGTCACGCCGTACTGGGTAACAGTCGTCCCCCGCTAGCCCTGTGCCATCACGGCCCGCCGCACCCCGAATCATCCGAAGTCCTACGCCGCCTCAGTCATCGTGCCTCGTCGATCCGGTCGTCCCAGTTTCGTGAGCGCGCATCTCGCCGACGTGCTTCGCGCCAGCGTCATGGCCGCGTCCGTCGCGGCTGCGCTGACGATGGCGGGCAACGCCTGGGCGCAGACCGCTGCCGGCGCACGATCGTTCTCGATCGGGCCCGGCCCGCTGGACGTGACACTCGCCCGTTTCGGCAATGAAGCGGGCGTGCCGATCGCCGTCGATCCCGCTCTGACCGTGGGACTCGACAGTCCCGGCTTGCAGGGCACCTATACCGTCGAGGAAGCGCTGCGTGTGCTGCTCGCCGGCCAGCCGGTGGAGGCGGTGTCGAACCCGGGCGGGAGCTACTGGCTGCGGCCACGCACATTGCCTGCTACCGCTACCGCCGAGACATCGGTGCCGATCCCGACCCTGACCCCGGTCACCGTCACGGGGGCGGCCGACGCCATCGACCACTATCGCGCGCCAGCCGCGAGCCTGGGCGTGCTGGGAGACCGGCCCATCATCGAAGCGCCCTACAGCATCGAGGTGGTGACACGAGACCTGATGGATAACCAGCAGGCCGACTCGCTCGTGGACGCACTGAAGAACGATGCCTCGGTCACGCCGATCAGCAACAACATTGGCGGGCTCTCCTCGCAGATCGCGGTGCGCGGTGTGGGACTCGATCTCCTGAGCGGGCGCAAGGTTGACGGCCTCAATATCTTTAGCTGGAGCAGCGATCTGCCGCTTGAACACTTCGAGCAGATTCAGTTGCTCAAGGGCGCCAGTGGCTTCCTGTACGGCTTTGCGCAGCCGGGCGGGATCGTGAACTTCATCAGCAAGCGGCCGACCGATACCCCGCTGCGCAACGTGTTGACGTCCGTGACGGATAGCGGCACGTTCCTGCTCGGCGGCGATCTGGGCGGACGTTTCGGATCGGAAGACCGATTCGGCTATCGCGTCAATGTGGTGGGCGAGACCGGCGACAGCTACGTCAAGGACGGGGGGCGAGTCCAGCGCGGTTCCGCGTCGCTGGCGCTCGACTGGCGCATCCTGCCGAAGCTGGTCTGGCGCGCCGATGTGCTGGCCGTCGATCGCCAGGTCACCGCCTCGTCGACCTGGGGTATTTTTCCGAATGCCACGGGCAGCGACACGGATTTCGTCGTGGCGCAACCGCCGGCCGCCATCCCCGGCAGCAAGCGGATCTTCTCGCCATTCACGCGTTACGAAACGCGCT